>JGI20163J15578_10001173_pt1 | contig 10808 bp, 7 predicted proteins | sample TergutCu122P1_FD_15578 | JGI IMG/M metagenome (IMG submission 15578)
AAACGGAGAAGGAACGCCTTTTGAGCCGTTTTGGGAACGATATTCTGGGCGAAAACGGCCTTGTAAACCGTAAACGCCTGGGCGCCAGGGTCTTTGGGAACCGGACTGAGCTGGCGGCTCTGGAGGAAATAATTCATCCCGGGGTTAACCGGGCAACTTTAAGCTGGATTGACAGCCAAAAGGAAGAAATTTGTTTCATCAATGCGGCATTACTGCACCGTTCGTCGGCTTTTGAAATACTGGATGCGGTTATAATCGTGGAAGCTCCCTTCCTTCACCGTTTTATCAGGGCAAAAAAACGGGATCGCCTGCCTTTTTCTGTTTTAATTAAACGTTTTCAAAGCCAGCGTGAATTCAACTCTCAATATTTCAGGGAAAAAACCGATATATACAGGGTGGGCAACCCTTCCGGTTGTATAATTTCCAGGCAGAAAAAGCTGGAAAGCCGTATAAATGAGATTCTTTCCCTTTTGGGAATTAAACAGGTGTAAAATTATGGAAAAGAGAAAGTTGCTTTTGGTTGCAATTTCGGTCGGGTTATTTCTGGTAATAACCATTGGGGCAGCTTTGGTGATCTTTGTTCCCAGAAATGTTTCCGCTCCCCAGGGAGCAATTGTAAGCCGCCCGGCTCCCGGGGGCACAACGAACATTACTGTACCCCCTCCGGCCCATGTGCCCCCTCCTTCCGTAGTTGAACCTCAAAGGCCGGGAACCGCAGTTCAAGTGCCGCCTGTAGACCCTGTTGAGCTTGTGAGAAGACCTGAAGAAGTTCCCGGTTTGACGCCCCTTCCTGAGGGAGTTGTCCAAAGGGGTGGAAACTTTTATGTATCGGGAACTGCTGAAACCGTGGTAATTGTTCCAAGGCCGGCTCCTGTTGTTGTTCCCGAGCCTGCCCCAAGAGGCGCTCCCGCTCCTCCCAGACCTGCGCCGGCGGTTACTGCCAGGCCTGCTCCCCCAGCGCCCGCTCCTGCTCCGGCGGCTGCTCCCAGACCAGCCCCGGCAGCGCCCAGACCCGCTGCTCCGCCGGCAAGACCCCCGGTGCAGACCAGAGTCCACAATGATTACTGGATACAAACCGGCGCTTTTTCTACGATAGACAAGGCCGAAAATGTTAAACAGGATCTTGCCAACAGAGGGATAACATCGATAATTGAAAACCGGACCGTGGATGGCAGAAATCTGTTCCGGGTGAGGGTAGGCCCCTATACAACACATAACGAAGCGAATTACTGGCTTGCCCTTATCAGAAGCATGAACGGTTTTGAAGACAGCCAGGTAAGAATGACCCCGTCCAGACGCTAGGAATAGTTTACAAAAAAAGCCATAATCATTACTTATGGCAATACATACAGCAGTTATTGGGGCAGGCGCCTGGGGAACAGCGATAGCGAAACTTATTGCAGAGAAAGGGAATGACGTTATTATCTGGAGTCTTGAAGAGAGCACCAGGGATGATATCAATCAGCGTCATGTNAATTCCCGCTACTTGCCGGGTATTAATCTTCCTGAAAACTTATATGCAAGTTCAGACATTCTGGAAGCGGCTTCCGGACGGAAGTTTATTTTTTTGGCAGTNCCTTCGCTTTATNTATTACAAACCGTNAAACAGATNCTTTCGATACCCTCGATTTGTGANGGAGAAACAGCCATTGCNGTTTTAACCAAGGGTTTTCTTACAACAAAAAAAGGCCCCCGGCTTATACTGGAAACCCTGGAGGATTATCTTCCCGGTTTTTACCAGCACTCCCTCGTGTACATTGCCGGGCCAAGCCACGCCGAAGAAGTTGCGGAAGGCAAAATTACAGGGCTTATAGCGGCCAGCGAGAATGCTAAAAATTCCATCCGTTTCAGAGACCTGCTGAAAAGCCAGTCTCTGTTTGTGTTTTCTTCCTTTGATGTGCGCGGCGTTCAGGTAGCTGCCGCGGCAAAAAACGTTATCGCCATTGCGTTTGGCATGCTGGATGGTTTTAAGTCTCTGCGCCAAAGCGGCAGGGACGAAGCCGGCTCTTTCGGCAGTTTTATTAACCTGTTCGGCGATGGAACCGAATCCCTGCTCCTTGCCGCCGGTCTTAACGAAATACAAAGCCTTGGCATGGCGATGGGCGCCACTCACCCGGAAACCTTTACTTCAATTTCCGGTATTGGAGACCTTGATGTTACCTGCCGCTCTGTTTTGGGCCGGAACCGGCGTTTTGGCAAAGAGATTGTCGAGAAAAATATATTAAAGCCGTACAAAGATATTGATGACATATTGGCGCGAATTTCTGAGTTTAGCTATTTTCCCGAAGGTGTTGCAGCGGCAAAGTATGTAAAGATTCTTGCGGAAAAACACCGGCTTAAATGCCCAATCTCGCTCGGGCTTTATCAAATCTTAAACCGCGAAATTGATCCTTTTGAGTTTCTTGAAAATCACATAAAAAACATGGGAAAATAAATGTTTCATCCCCTGATCAAGGCATGGTTTTCCGAAAGCTATGGAAAACCAACTCCGGTGCAGGAAGAGGCCTGGCCGCTCATCGAAAGGGGAGAACATGTGCTTGCCATTGCGCCTACCGGAAGCGGCAAAACACTCACGGGTTTTCTTGCCGCCATTTCCCGCTTTGCCGAAGGTGTTTACGAAACATCAAAGCTTTCGGTGCTTTATGTTTCGCCGCTTAAAGCCCTGAACGAAGACATTAGGCGAAATTTGATTCTTCCGCTGGAAGGAATTAAGGCGTATTTTGAAAAGGAAGGATTGCCTTTTCCGTCGATACGGGTGGATACCCGCTCTGGCGATACGCCGCAATCGGAACGCAGGCGTTTTCTTTCATTACCGCCTTCCATCCTCGCTCTGACTCCCGAAAGTTTGGGTATACTTCTGCTTAATCCCAGAGGGCGGCAGGTTCTTTCCAGTGTACGTTATGTGATCCTTGACGAGATTCACGCTGCCTTTGGCAGCAAGCGGGGCTGCTTTCTCTCCTGCCAGATAGATCGCCTGGCGCTTGCCGCCGGAGAGTTTCAGCGCATCGCGCTTTCGGCTACCGTAAAAAATCCGGAACTTACAGCGGATTTTACCGGAGGCCTGCAAAAGTGCAATTCAGTTTATAAAAAGCGCAAGGTTTGTATCGTTTCTCCGGAACATAAAAAAGAGCTTCAGTTTCAGGTGATATATCCTGATAATAGCGAGAAGGGAGAAGAGAAAAAAGAAAAAAGGGAAGACGAAGATTTGGCAGGCCGTTACGGCAGGCGTTACAGGGAACTTATAAAGTTTATCATTGAACGGATTAAGACAAGGAAAGGGGACGGTTCGCTTTTGGTTTTTACCGATTCGCGGCGCAGGGCAGAAAAGATTAGCTATTTTTTGAACCGCACTGCGGAAGCAGAGCAGGCTGATCAAGATCGGTTTGATCCTGCAGGCAATCCGGGGCAGACGAAAACGCCCCTGGCCTATGTGCACCACGGTTCCCTTTCAAAAGAAGTCCGCCGTGAGGTGGAAAAGGCACTGGCTTGTGGCGAGATTCCCTGTGTGGTGGCAACGGGCTCTCTGGAGCTGGGCATTGATATAGGCAGTGTGGATGAAGTGATTCTGGCGGGGAGTCCCGGTACGGCGGCAGTGGCTTTGCAGCGAGTCGGGCGTTCGGGTCACGGGGTGGGGCAGACAAGCCGCGGCTGGCTTTTGCCTTTTCACGGCATGGATCTGCTTCAGGCTGCGGCAATTTCCGGCGCTGTGCAAGAAAGGGAAATCGAAGAAAGCGAAAGTATTGAAAATCCCCTGGACATTCTTTCACAGATCATCCTGGCTCTTATTTGCGAAAAAGACAGACATGAAGATGAGCTCTACGAAACTATCCGGGGCTTTTATGTTTACCGGAATCTGTCACGGGGGAATTTCGATTCAGTGCTGCGCATGCTCGCCGGGGCTTATGAAAAAACACGGCTGCGTGAGCTTAAACGCCGCATTTTCCGCGACGATGAAACGAAGATTCTCAGCGCAGCTCCGGGTTTATTGCCTTTGCTTTATACTTCCGGCGGCGTCATCACCTCAAAGGGTTATTACTCTCTCAGGCTGGCAGCGGACGGGACTAAGATCGGCGAGCTTGACGAGGAATTTGTCTGGGAGCGCAGGCTGGGGGATTGTTTTGATTTCGGAAACCGTTCATGGAGGATCACTGCCATAAAGGACGAAGCTGTGGAAGTAATTCCTCTGGCAAGCGGCGCGGATTCGGTTCCCTTCTGGAAGGGCGAAACGGTTTACCGCAGTCCGGTTATTTCCCGGAGGATTCTGGAAATTCTTGACGGGTATTATCCGAAAGGCTGGACATCCCTTAAGGCTGAAAAAATGCTGGACAATTTCAGCGCCGAAGCGAAAAAAGCCCTGGAGCAATTTCTTCATTCACAATGGTCTGTGCAAAACGGGGTGCCGATGGCGGGGCCGTCTTTCATTCCCGTTGAAATTATTGATGACCAGGAAGGCCGCGCCGATGCCTACCTGATTGTATTTCACAGTTTCAGGGGCGGCGGCGTGAACTATCCTTTGGCCCTTGCCCTGTCCCGTGAAATAGAAGTCCGCTTCAGCCTTAGAGTTGAAGGGGCAGGGGATGACAACGCTGTTTTTATCAGGCTTCCCCGTTCCATTGCGGTAACCGGTTCAGGCCCCGCCTCAATCATTCAGGAATCTTTACTTCGTCTTTGCGAAACCGGAAAGGGAGAAGAGCGCTTTCGCCAGCGGCTTGAGAGCTCCGGGATTTTCGGCGCGGCTTTCAGGGAAGCGGCGGAGCGTTCCCTGGTTCTTCCGCGCTCTCCGTTTGGAAAGCGGATGCCCCTTTGGCTGACCCGCGAAAAATCCAGACGGCTTTTTGACGCGGTAAGCTCCTATCGGGATTTTCCCGTTTCTGCCGAAGCCTGGCGAACCTGCCTTAAGGAGCAGTTTGACATGGAAGGGTTTAATGCCCTTCTTGAAGATATAGGAAGCGGCGCGCTCATTCTGGATTTTTTCAAAACCCGGCGGAACAGTCCGTTTTCGATGGAACTCTCCTGGACTGAAACCAATACGCTTATGTATCAGTATGATGAGCGGCCGGATCTTCTTGGCCCGCCTTCGCAAAACGCCGAACTGCCCTCCCTTTCGGACAAGGTTATCGCCGAAGCCCTGGGCAACGCTGCTATTCGTCCCGCCCTCAAACCGGAACTTGTAGAGGATTTCTGTTCAAGGCTCAGGCGGGAAATTCCAGGCTGGGCTCCCGAAGACGTGCTCACTTTATGTGAGTGGGTAAAAGAGCGCGTAGTAATTCCCTCTAACGGCATAGACGACGAATGGGAAAAACTTTTGAAATGCCTGCCTTCCGATTTGTCGGAAGCTTTGCAGGAAGATAAAAATAGTTTACCACTAACCACACTAACCAATACGAACGGGGAAGAAAAAAAAATAAGTATTGTAATTCACCGGGAATTGGCAAAGAAGTTTAATGAGATTGATAGGGCGAAATTTGCTGAAGAATTTCTGGGGCAGTGGCTGTGTTATCAGGGACCGGTTTCCCTTTCACGGATTTGTGATGTTTTCGGTCTTTCACAGGAAGAAGCGGAAACAGCGTTAAGCTTCCTTTGTGAGCAGGGGGAACTAATCCGGGATGTTTGTGTTGGCAGCGAAACGGATCTCGTCTGCGACAGGGAGAACCTGGAGCTGCTTTTAAGACTGGGGCGGCGTAAACAGCGGCCGCAGGTAAAGGAACGGCCAACGCGTGTACTTGTTCCTTTCCTTGCAAGGCGTCAGGGGCTTTTAAAAACAGCGGAGAATAAGGCCGCGAATATGGCTCCCTGGAGAAAACTGACAGGTTTTGTTGCGCCGGCAAAATTGTGGGAGACCGAGTTTTTCCCAAGCCGCGTGCCGGATTATAACGGCGAAATGCTTGATAAGGAAATCTCTGAAGGCCGGCTTGTCTGGTACGGCGCGGGTAAAGAAAAAACAGCTTTTTGCATCCCCAACGATCTGGATTTGGTTCTGCCGGTGACACAGGCACCGTTTTCGCAGGGCGCGGCGGGGTCTGCATTACCTGCGGATTTTTTTGATATTCCCCGGAGTTTTTGGGAAATAAAGGACGCTTTGTTAAGTACCGGCAAGACCGGGAACCCTGCAGGACTTGATGATTACGCAAGAGCCCTTTGGAATGAGGTATGGCGCGGAAGTCTTTCATCTGATTCGTGGGAGCCTTTGCGCCGGGCTTTGGAGAACGGCTTTGGCGGCGGAGATTTAAGCAAACCTGATGAGAAGCCAGCTCTGGCCGGGACGCGGCGGATACCCAGAGCCATCCGGGAGCGCTGGAGAGCCGGGCCGCCGGTACGGGGAAACTGGTTTTCCCTTGCCGGTGATTTATTGCCGGCGGAAGGCCTGTCTCTTTTAGAGGAAGATGAGCTCAACCGGGACAGGGTGCGCCTCCTTCTGGATCGCTGGGGCATTTTAACAAGACCACTTTTGGAGAGAGAAGCTCAGGTTTTTGACTGGGCGCGGCTGCTTTCCATTATACGGCGTATGGAACTAGCCGGAGAGCTGGTAACCGGCAGATTCTTCAGCGGCATTGATTCATTGCAGTTTGCCTCCCCGCGAATTGCCGAAGAACTGGAAGAAGCGGAAGATGAGAGGCGCATTTTTTGGATGAATGCCGCTGATCCAGCAAGCCTTGCCGGTTTGGTAAATGAAATTGCTGTCAGAAGAATCCCCTCAACCCGGCTCTGCTTTCGGGGTGCGGATCTCATCGTTGTGTCGAACTGCGGCGCCAGGGATCTGGAAATTTTTATTCCACCGGATGATCCGGATATCTGCGAAGCGCTGGCTTTTATTAAAATTGCCAGAACAAGAAAGGTTCAGCCGGAAAACAAAATCATAATCGAAAAAATTAACGGAAAAACCGCAGCCTCAAGCGGCTATTTTCCGGTTTTGGATGAATTTGGTTTTGTAAAAGACCGGGGCAGAATGATATTGTGGTAAATGATATTGTGTTTGTGTTAATGGAAAATTTAACTTGCAAAAATGCCGGATTTTATATATTCTCAAATTGATTTGTAATTTTTGCTGTGTAATTTGGTTTCAAATTTATTAAAGTAAGAAGGAGAACGCTGTGGCTGAATTAAAAGGGTCAAAGACCGAACAAAATCTTCGTGAGGCTTTTGCAGGGGAATCCCAGGCGCATATGAAGTACCAGTATTATGCATCAAGGGCGGAGAAAGACGGCTTCCAGCAAATTGGCGCATTTTTCAGGGAGACGGCCCTCAATGAAAAAGAACACGCCAAAATCTGGTTTAAGCTGCTGCACAACGATGAAGTGCCTGCAACAAGCGCCAATCTTAAAGCTGCGGCAGACGGCGAAAACCATGAATGGACTGATATGTACGCCGGTTTTGCGAAAACCGCAAAAGAAGAAGGTCTGGATCATATTGCCGCCCTGTTCGAGGCCGTTGGCAAAATTGAAAAAGAGCATGAGGAGCGTTATCGCAAACTTCTTGCCAATATTGAAGGCGGCCTCGTGTTCTCCCGCGACCGTGATGAGCTTTGGCATTGCAGTAACTGCGGCCACATTGCCGCCGGCAAGAAGGCGCCCGAGTCCTGCCCGGTTTGCAAGCACCCAATGGCATATTTTCAGATTCGTGCGGGGAATTATTAATTGAAAAGGTTATTTCCAATTGCATTGCTTCTGTCAGGCTTCTTGTTTTATGCGCCGCAAATGCTGGATGCAGCGGCTCTCGACGAGTTTGTTCGAGACGGATTTGTACGAATAGAAGGCGGAACCTTCATGATGGGCAGCCCCATTAATGAGCCGGCAAGGTTCAGCAATGAAGTTCAGCGGCAGGTAACTGTAAGCTCTTTTTACATGGGAGTATTTCCGGTAACCCAGGCAAAATTTCAGGAAGTGATGGGGAGAAACCCAAGCTATTTCAGGGGGGCAAATTTACCGGTGGAACGGGTAAGCTGGTTTGAAGCTATTGAGTTTTCCAACAGATTAAGTGAAAAATTTGGATTGACCCCGGTTTATACGATAAGCGGTCAGAATGTTGTTTGGGACCGGAGCGCGAACGGATTCAGACTGCCAACCGAGGCGGAATGGGAATTTGCTGCCCGCGCAGGCACAACAACGCCGTTTTATACCGGTTTTAATATCACTACCAGTCAGGCAAATTTCGATGGAAACCGTCCGTTTAACAATAACCCAAGAAGTGTGTTCAGACAGAGAACATTGCCGGTGGGGAGTTTTGCACCCAATTCCTTTGGCCTTTACGATATGCACGGAAATGTTGGTGAATGGTGCTGGGACTGGAATGCTGTATATGCCAGCGGCCCGCAAGTCGATCCCATTGGTCCGGCTGCGGGGTCTCACCGTATTTTTCGCGGCGGCGGCTGGAATCATTCCGCAGATTTTTTGCGTTCCGCGCGCCGGGGCGCCAACATTCCGTCTGCCAGGGGAGCTTTCCTGGGCTTTCGCGTTGTACGGAATGCTGAATAAAGTGAGCGTAAAGGGAAAAACATGCTGGAATTGATTTTATTCAGCGCGGCAGCCGGAATTCTTGGAATGGGACTTGGCGGATTTGCTTCTGCGCTTCTGCTCAAACGGCCGTCAGAAACAATGGTATGCTGGCTTTTATCATTTGCAGCAGGAGTAATGACGAGTATCGTATGTTTCGGCCTGATTCCCGAAACATTTGAACTGGCCGGCGTCGGTGTTACTGTATTCGGCCTTGTTCTTGGCGTAGTTATAATAATGGCGCTCAACCGTGTTGTTGACAGAATAACCGACACAAAAGAAGAAAATCTGAAAGTTCACCACACTCACGAAGAGCTGTATCACGGAAGCCAGTTTATCCACGACCGCGCAAAAATGCTTCGTTCGGGTATTTTGATGCTTATTGCAATCGGACTGCACAATGTTCCGGAGGGTATAGCAATCGGTGCAGGCGGCAGTCATGATTTCCGCCTGGGCGCGCTTTTGGCAATTATGATAGCACTGCACAATATCCCGGAAGGAATGGCAATTGCCGCGCCCCTTTTGGCCGGCGGAGTAAACAGATGGAGAGTTGTTTTTCTCACCGCATTATGCGGCGCGACAACGCTTCTTGGCGGACTTATCGGAATTCTCATTGGCGGCATTTCTGATTTTACCGTTGCCCTGTCGCTTTCAGCGGCAGGCGGGGCAATGCTGTACATAGTCTTTGGCGAAATAATACCTCAATCCATCGTCATGACAAAAAACAGGGCGGCAACCATTATTGCATTATTCGGGATAATTGTCGGGCTGGTGGCTACGCAGATATGACAAGTTTGTCTGAGTTTTCTGTCCGCACATCGCGGCAAAATGAATGGATCAATATCAGTGCCCAGGTAGAGAAGTTTGTGGCCGGCTCCGGCGTAAGCGAGGGGATCTGTGTTGTGTTTGTACCACATACAACCGCGGCAGTGACTATAAACGAAAATGCTGATCCCGATGTAACCCATGACCTAAGCTTTGCCCTGGATCAGATTTCTCCCGACCGCCGGGAATTCCGCCACGGCGAAGGCAATTCGGCAGCCCACGCTAAATCAAGCCTTGTGGGGCCTTCCCTTAGCCTGATTGTTTCAGACAGAAGGCTGCTTTTGGGAACCTGGCAGGGTATATGGTTTACCGAGTACGACGGCCCCCGCACCAGAAAAGTTTTTGTGAGGGTGATGGGGGAATAATGCAGCGGAATGCTGCAATTTCAAACATTATGGAAAAAAATTTGAAAAACATTTTTATGAAGTACAAAGTTTTATTTTTTTTGCTGATCATTGCTTTTTTCTCTTTTTCCTGCACAAGGCCGGAACCGGAAGAGCAGGTGACCTATCCGGTTTTGGAAGCAGAACCCGCGCCCCAGTATGATCACCTGATTATAATTGCTGTAGGCGATAACCTTTACCATAATGTAATGGTACGCCTTGGAGAAGCCGGCGATTATGAAGCGGCTTATCAGCCGATCCGTTACCTTGTGCAGCAGGCTGATATCGCTTTTATAAATCAGGAAACGGTTTTGGGGGGAGAGGAATTCGGCTTTACAGGCTGGCCTCTTTTTAATTCACCCCAGGCTTTGGGGCGGGCTTTATCTGCGACAGGCTTTAATGTGGTTAATCATGCCAACAACCATGCCATGGACAGGGGGGAAAGGGCGCTGCTTGCTACAATGGATTTTTGGGATACAATTCCTGAAGTTACAGTCCTCGGCGTTCACCGTTCTGCAGAAGAGCGAAGCCGGCCTGTTATAATCGAAAAAAACAATTTCCGTGTTGGATTTTTGGCATATACATTCAGCTTAAACGGTATTCCTCTTCCCCGAAACAGGCCCTATATGGTTTCGCTAATCAACAGGGAAGTCATGGCAAGGGAAATCAATGCCCTTCGTCCTCTCTGTGATGTTCTGATTGTTTCAATGCACTGGGGCGATGAATATGTGTTTGTTCCCACCAGGGAGCAAAGGGCTCTGGCTGAATTTCTTGCGGAACATCAGGTGGATATTGTTTTGGGACACCACCCTCATGTGCTTCAGCCTGTTGAGTTCATTCGCCGCCCCGACGGAAGAGTTATGCTTTGCTTTTTTTCCCTCGGGAACTTCATATCTGCCCAGGACAGAACTTACAGAATGCTGGGAGCGATGGCTTACATAAAACTAAGAAGAATCCCCCCTAAAGTAGAGGGCGGGAGAGCAAGCTTTATCTTTGTTGACGACGGGGTAATTCCGGTTGTTACTCATTTTGAAAGACATTGGACTAATTTCAGGGTTTACCCGCTTTATTCGTATACTGACGAACTGGCGGCAATACACTGGATGACATT
>JGI20163J15578_10001176_pt1 | contig 10786 bp, 8 predicted proteins | sample TergutCu122P1_FD_15578 | JGI IMG/M metagenome (IMG submission 15578)
GAAATCCTCCCATTGAATGAAGTTTCGTTTTATTCAGGATGGTGTAAAAGATGGATTTAAATTTATTGTTGGGAATAGCAACTGAGGCTAGAAAAAATTCATATTCTCCCTATTCTAAATTTTCTGTAGGAGCAGCAGTATTAACTAAAGATGGGAAAATTTATACTGGTTGTAATGTGGAAAATGCGGCTTATGGGTTAACTATTTGTGCAGAAACAGTTGCAGTTGCCAAAGCTGTTTCGGAAGGTAGTAAAGATATTACTGCTGTAGCAGTTGTAGCTGATACAGCAGATGTTTGCAGACCCTGTGGTTCGTGCAGGCAGTTTATTTTAGAATTTGGAGATGAAATACTTATTATTATGGGGAACCTAAAGGGTGACATGGAAACAAAAAATATAAAAGAACTTGTGCCTTTTGCTTTCAAAAATTAAAAGTAAGAGGTCAGAAGTGTGGTGTATAACAATGGATCATAAAAAAATAAAATCGGGTTTTGTTGCTATTGTTGGCAGACCAAATGTAGGAAAATCAACTTTGATGAATGCTCTTATAGGCAAAAAAGTAGCAATAATGTCGGACAAACCACAGACTACAAGGAATAAAATTACAGGTGTAATGACCAAACCTGGGCTTCAGGTGGTATTTATAGATACCCCCGGAATACATAAACCAAAAACTAAATTAGGAGAAGTCATGGTGGGCTTGACTGAGAGAAGTCTTAAAGAAGTTGACTTTATATTATATATTGTTGATGCTACAGCAGAAATTGGTGAAGGGGATGGTTTTATAAACCAAACCCTTATGAATTCTAAATTGCCCATAATTATAGCATTGAATAAAATAGATAACCTTAAGGAACAGGAAATTTTGGAAAAAGTATTAAGCTGGCAGGTTATCGGTGTTAGTGAAACGATGATCCCTATTTCAGCATTGCAAAATATTAACTTAGATAAACTTGTTGAGGTGATAAGAAACCATTTAGAAGAAGGACCTCAATACTATCCTGAAGATATGGTTACCGATCAGCCTGAAAATATGGTAGTGGCTGAAATAATAAGAGAAAAAGTTCTGCATTTAACTAGAGATGAAATACCTCATTCCACTGCAGTTGTTTTAGATGCAATGGAAGAACGGGAAAACGATCTTATTTATATTGATGCTATAATTTATTTAGAGAGAGACTCTCAAAAAGGTATTGTTATTGGTAAAGGCGGAGCAATGCTTAAGCAAATAGGCCAGCTTGCCAGGGAAGAAATAGAAGGACTTCTAAACGCTAAGGTTTATCTAGATATTAGGGTCAAAGTAAAGAAAAACTGGCGGAAAGAGGTTCGTTATTTGCAAAACATGGGATACGATACAAAATTGCTGAAAGATAAAAGGTAGAAGCTGATATGGCAACTCCCATTCAAACTAATGGTATTATAATTAAAGAGTATAACTATGATGAGGCCGATAAGATATTTGTAATCTTTACGGCGGACAGAGGCAAAATCACATGTTTTGCAAAGGGTGTTCGTAAAAGTAAAAGTAAAATGAGAGGTTTTTTACAGCTCTTTAGTTACTCTAAGCTTCACCTCCATAAGGGAAAGACCATGTATACAATTATTGGCGGGGAAGTTATAAATAGTTTTCCCAAAGTTAAAAATGATTTACTTTTATTTGGTTATGCAAATTATATAACAGAAGTACTGGAAGGAATTTTGCCCGCAGAAGAAAAAAACAATGCTATTTTCACAACTACAATATCTATGTTTCACCTTATGGAAAATATCCCGGTGAGCCAACTTTCATCTTATTGCTTACTTAGAATCATAAAATATGCAGGGTTTTTACCGGAATTGTCTCGCTGTGTACTGTGTGGAGAAAAAATAGATGCCAATGCTTGGTTTGATAATATTGAGGGTGGTTGTGTATGTATACAGTGTGGAAAAGAATTTGATCATAAAATATATATGCCTCTTAATATCGTAAGGATTATGGAGCAGCTTTTGGTTATGGATATTAATATGCTGGGGAGATTAAAGATAAAGGATAAAGACCAATTTTTTATTGAAGATTTGCTTTGTGAATACTTAAAACATCTTTTAGAAAAACATATAAACTCAATAAAATTTGTGAGAGAGATTCGCGGGTCGTAATTAAGTTAATAATAGCCATTTTTCTTGTAAGAATACATCTTTTATGCTATTATATGGGCACGGCAACTGAGTAGTAAAATGCCAAAACAGCAATGACGAAAAATAGTAGACTTATTAGTCTTTTTAAACCCATGATTGTATTTGGGTGCAAGAGAGCCGGGTATGGTGAGAGCCGGTAAAGGATCTAAGTTGAAGGCATTTCTGAGCTGAAGGGATTTAATTCCCAACTAATAAAGGTGGGGTATCTATTGATACTCAAGCAGGGTGGAACCGCGGCTAATCCCGTCCCTGTAGTCTTTAAAAGACTGCAGTGGATGGTTTTTTTATTTTAAAAAGGAGGCACGAACATGAGCTTTCAAAAAATTATAATGTCATTAAATCAATTTTGGGCAAAAAAGGGGTGTGTCTTAATGCAACCCTATGATGTGGAAAAAGGTGCAGGAACCATGCAACCGGGAACATTCTTAAAGGCACTTGGGCCTGAACCCTGGAATGTAGCATATGTAGAGCCTTCAAGGAGGCCAACAGATGGTCGTTATGGGGATAATCCTAACAGGCTGCAACATTACTTTCAATATCAAGTTCTTCTTAAACCGTCACCAAATAATGTTCAAGAGTTATATTTAGAAAGCTTAAAAGCAATCGGTGTAAAAGTAGAAAAACATGATATTAGATTTGTGGAGGATAACTGGGAATCCCCAACCTTGGGTGCATGGGGTCTTGGCTGGGAAGTTTGGCTTGATGGTATGGAGGTAACACAGTTCACCTATTTCCAGCAATGTGGTGGCATAGACTGTCAACCGGTAAGTGCTGAGATTACCTATGGTATTGAACGTTTGGCAATGTTTATTCAAAAGAAAAAGAGCGTGTTTGATATAAAGTGGGTAGGCGATATATCCTATGGTGATATATATCATCAAACGGAAATGGATTATTCCTATTATAATTTTCAATATGCAGATACCGGGATGCTTTTTGATATGTTTAACCAATATGAAAAGGAATGTAAAAAGATCATAGCTTTGGGTCTGGTACAACCTGCCTATGATTATACTCTAAAATGTTCCCACACCTTTAACCTTTTAGATGCCAGGGGGGCGATTAGCGTTACTGAAAGAACAGGCTACATTCATAGAGTTAGAGATTTAGCTAAAAAAGTAGCTAACGGTTATGTACAGCAACGAGAGAGATTAGGTTATCCCTTAATTAAGGATCCGGTATTTCGTAAGGAAATGGGTCTTGATCCGCTCAAAAGAAAAAGTTTTGCAATAAAGCCATTATTTATTGAAGAAGAGGCAGGTAAGTCCACCGAAAAGGAGGAAAAATAAAATGGCTAGAGATTTTCTTTTAGAAATAGGGACAGAAGAAATACCTGCAAGGTTTATGGCAGGAGCTTTAAAGGAACTAAAAGTAAAAACAGAGCAGTTACTTAAAAAAGAAAGACTTACATACAAAGATATTAATACCTATGGAACACCCAGAAGGCTTACAGTATATATTAAAGATTTAGTGGAAGTAGGAGCAGGTCTGGTGGAAGAGAAAAAAGGTCCATCTGTTAAAGTAGCTATAGATGATCAAGGCAATTATACCAAAGCAGCTCAGGGTTTTGCCAAAGGGCAGCAAATTGCTCCCGATGATCTTATTATCAAAGATACAGAGACTGGCCAATATGTTTATGCAATAGTTGAGAAAAAAGGGGAAAATATCAAAGACCTATTTCCTAAAATTCTCCCGGAGCTAATTTTAAGCTTAGAGTTTCCCAAACCAATGCGTTGGGGTTATTTGAATATACGTTTTATAAGACCCATAAGATGGTTAGTTTCTCTTTATGGAAATAATACAATTCCTATTGAAATAAAAGGAATTGTATCAGATAGAATAACTCAGGGTCATCGTTTCCTTGGTAGCAGTCATGTTGAATTATCCGATGCAAACAGCTATTTTTCCAGGTTGGAAGATAATTATGTAATAGTTGATCAAAATAAAAGGCGAGATATTATCTGGAAGCAAATTCAGGATTTGACACAAAAAGAAAAAGGAAGAGTAGAACCTGATCCAGAGCTTTTAGAAGAAATAAATTTTTTATTGGAGTATCCCACAGCTCTTTGCGGAAAGTTTGATAAGTCTTATTTGCAGCTACCAAAAGAAAGTCTGATAACAGTAATGAAAGAACATCAGAAATACTTTCCTGTGTGGAACAAAAGTGGTAAGCTCTTGAACAAGTTTATAGCAGTTCGTAATGGAGATAATAAAAATATTAATACTGTGATTCAAGGAAATGAAAAAGTTTTGGAAGCCCGATTAAATGATGCTAAATTCTTCTATGAAGATGATGTAAAAAATCCATTGGATCAAGAAGTAGAAAAGCTAAAAGCAGTAGTTTTCCAGGAAAAGCTTGGAACTTCGTATCAAAAAATCACTAGAAATCGGGATGTTGCTAATTATATTGCAGATGTATTGACCCTATCTCCCGTAACCATAAATAATTTAATAAGGGCAAATTATCTTGCTAAGGCAGATCTGGTATCAAGTATGGTCTATGAATTTCCGGAACTTCAAGGTATTATGGGATACTACTATGCTTTACATCAAGGAGAAAAGAAAGAGGTAGCATTAGCTATTAAAGAACACTATAAACCAAGTTTTTCAGGTGATTCTCTACCTGAAACAATAGTTGGTACTATCATAGCTATAGCAGATAAAATTGACACAATTTGCGGCTGTTTTGCTGCGGGACTTAGACCAACAGGAGCCGGAGACCCTTATGCATTAAGACGTCAAGCTCAGGGTATTTGTTATATGATGTTTAAAGGACAACTTGACCTTAATCTTTTCTCATTAATAGAGACATCACTGGAAACTTATAATAAGCAAGGTCTTGATATGGATCAAGAGGAAACCTTTGCGGCTCTTAAAGAATTCTTTAAACAAAGGGTGGCAAATCTCCTAGAAGAACAGGGGGCAAGTTATGACGTAATTAATTGTGTGCTAGAGAGTGACTGGAACAATATTCATGAAACGATCAGCAAAGCCCGAGCTTTAATGCAATTCAAAAATAACTCTCAGTATAGTGAGTTGATTACTGCTTTTACAAGGGGCGGAAACCTGACAAAAGATACACCAAGCAAAAAGGTTAATGCCCATGAATTTAAAAATGCGTCTGAAGTGAGACTTTGGGTTAAATTTGGACAAATATCAGAAGAATCCTTACAATTATGGGAAGCACGGGAATATACAGAGGTGTTAGAAAAATTTTCATCAATAAGGCCATATATAGATGAATTTTTTGAAAATGTAATGGTGATGGATGAGAATGAGAATGTAAAAAATAATAGATTAGCCTTGCTTAAAACAATAGTAAGTTATCTTGAGCCTTTTGGGGACCTTTCAAAACTTTTATCAAAAGACCTCTAGATTAAAATAAAAAAGAGGAAAAAAGATAAAACTATCGTATATAATATAACATGTTTGCGAAATAGTATAACACATTGTATGATTTGCGGAGCAATATACAACCTCAAAAGATGGAAGGTGATGTTCTATTCAACTAAGTGAGCGTCAAGAGAGCATCCTCTCTATAGTAAAAAGGTTTGAGCCCATAACCAGTGATAAGATTGCAACTTATTTGGGGCTTACAAGGGCAGCATTAAGGCCTGATTTAGCAATTCTTACTATGTCAGGAATATTAGATGCTAAACCTAGAGTAGGATATTTTTACAACGAAAAAGGCAATAAAACGTTAAAAATGGTTCAATTTGAAAATCTTCTTGTAAAAGATGTTAAATCAGTACCGGTAGTAGTAAAAGAGGACGATACAATTTATGATGCTATAGTTTCCATGTTCATTAACAAAGATGTAAGTACTCTAATAGTTGTAAGTGAAGGTGGTCGACTGGAAGGTGTTGTTTCTCAAAAAGATTTGTTAAAATCACTTCTGGGTAAACCTGATTTAGAAAAAATACCTGTAAGTGTAGTTATGACAAGAGTATCTAATGTTATAACTGTTGAAGGTACTGACACAGTTTTAACTGCTGCAAGAAAAATGTTGGAGTACGAAATTGATTGTATTCCTGTTGTAAGAGTAATTGAGGTGCAAGGGAAAGAAAGGATTTTAGAAGTTATGGGTAGAATTACTAAAACAAACATTGCAAGAGTTTTCATAGAAATGATTGAAGGGGAGTAAGGAATATAAGGAGGGAATGAGTATTTTAGACAAAAATACGCCAAAAATATTTGTTGTTTCAGATTCTTTAGGTGAGACTGCAGAAGTAGTGGCAAAAGCTGTGGCAAGTCAATTTAATTTGACTGACGTAGAAATACGACGTTTTCCATATGTAAACAATAAACAACAGGTTAAAGAAATAATTTCTCAATCAGAAGGATATAATTGCTTGATTGCTTACACTTTAGTTATTCCTGAGCTTAAGGAATATCTTGAAGAGTTGGTTAAAGAGATGGGTTTAGAGTCGGTAGACATATTAAGTCCCATGTTAAAATCCATGGAGAGGCTTTTAAAAAGACCTCCAAAATTAGAACCGGGATTGCTTAGGAAGCTGGACGAGCAATATTTTAAACGGGTAGAAGCAATAGAGTTTGCTGTAAGGTATGATGATGGAAAAGATCCCAAAGGACTAGTTAAGGCAGATATTGTTCTGGTTGGTATTTCAAGGACTTCCAAAACTCCTCTGAGTATGTATCTGGCACATAAAAGGATTAAATGTGCCAATGTACCATTGGTTCCGGAGGTGTCTCCACCGGAAGAACTATACAAAGTTAAAGATAAGGTTGTTGGTTTAGTGATTGACCCAAATCATCTCTATGAAATTAGAAAAGAGAGGCTAAAAACTCTGGGGTTAACTTCAAATGCTAACTATGCAGCAGTGGAAAGAATCATTAAGGAACTAGAGTACTCAGATGCTTTAATGAAAAAAATTGGTTGCCCTGTTATAAACGTAACTAACAAAGCAGTAGAAGAAACAGCTAGTACAATCATAGAAGTATTTTATGGGGGTAAGTTTGATGACTAAAAAATACTTGTACAAGTTTCATGAAGGTGACAAGGAGATGAAATCCATCCTGGGAGGTAAAGGAGCTAACCTTGCAGAAATGACCAAAATAGGATTGCCTGTTCCACAGGGTGTTATTATTGGCACTCAAGCATGTAAAGATTATTACGAGGATGAACAGCAGTTTCCTGCAGGTTTAAAAGATCAAATAATAGAGCATATTGCTTATTTAGAAAGTGATACCGGCAAGGGTTTTGGCCATAGAGATAACCCTCTTTTAGTTTCGGTTCGCTCCGGGGCAGCAGTATCAATGCCCGGAATGATGGATACTATACTTAATCTTGGATTAAATGATGAAACAGTCCAGGGATTAGCAAAAAGTACCGGTGATGAAAGATTTGCCCTTGATTGCTACAGAAGGTTTATCACTATGTATTCTGATGTGGTAATGGGTATAGAACATGTTGCTTTTGAAAGTATTTTAAGGGCAAATAAAAAGAAATTGGCAATAGAACATGATAACGAATTAAGCCCCGAAAACTTAAAAATGATAATTCAGGAATTTAAATCAATGTTACGTATAAAACATGGCAGTGAATTTCCTCAGGACCCTATGGAGCAATTATTTAAGGCTGTGGAGGCGGTATTTAAGTCATGGCAAAGTAATAGAGCAATACTATACAGGAAATTGCATCAAATACCCGATAGTCTAGGAACTGCCGTAAATATTCAATCCATGGTCTTTGGTAATATGGGTATAAAAAGTGGGACCGGCGTTGCTTTTACAAGAAACCCCTCTACAGGTGTTAAAGAATTGTATGGAGAATATCTGGTAAATGCCCAAGGAGAAGATGTGGTTGCAGGTATAAGGACGCCTGAACCTATTGAAAAACTTAAGGAAATAATGCCGGAAACATATAAGCAGTTTATAGATACATCCAAGCTTCTGGAGGAGCACTATAAAGATATGCAGGATATAGAATTTACTATTGAAAATAGCAAATTGTATATCTTGCAAACTCGTAATGGTAAAAAGACTGCAGCAGCAGCTATTAGAATGGCTGTTGATATGACCAATGAAGGTCTTATTAGCAAAGAGGAAGCGGTTGCCAGAATTGATATAACCCAACTGGATCAGCTTTTGCATCCTACAATAGATACGAATACTGATTTTAAAATAATAGCCCGAGGACTTCCGGCATCACCGGGAGCTGCTGTGGGTAAAATAGTATTTGATGCCGATGAAGCTGAAAATATGGGTAAGGACGGCAAAAAAGTGATTCTTGTCAGAAATGAAACTACTCCTGATGACCTTAACGGAATGGTAGGAGCTCAAGGTATTTTAACTTCCAGAGGTGGTATGACAAGTCATGCTGCTGTTGTTGCCCGAGGTATGGGTAAACCCTGTATTTGTGGTTGTGACGAGTTGGATATTGATATGGAACTGGAAAAGTTGGTAATCGGCAGTAATGTTTTTACCAAAGGTGATACTATTACAATTGACGGATCTACAGGTAATGTGATAAAAGGAGAAGTAACTCTGCTTGTTCCGGCTCTCAGCAAAGAATTTAAAACTATTTTAGAATGGGCAGATGAAATTAGAACTTTAGACGTTAGAGCCAATGCAGATACTCCTGAGGATGCAATAAAAGCCAGAGAATTTGGTGCCAGAGGAATAGGCCTTTGTCGAACTGAACATATGTTTATGGGACCGGAAAGACTTCCTATTGTTCAGAAGATGATTTTATCCTTAAATGATGATGGTAGAAAAGTTGCGTTAGAAGAACTTTTGCCTATCCAACAGAAGGATTTTTATGGAATATTAAAGGCTATGCAGGGGTATCCTGTAACTATCCGTCTATTAGATCCCCCGTTACATGAGTTTTTACCAAATAAAGAAGAGCTGATTGAAGAGATTGTTAAATTGAGATTTCTTGGAGGGTCAAAGGAAGAGCTTAAGAGTAAGGAAACTTTACTTGCTATGATCAAGTCACTATCAGAGTCTAACCCTATGTTGGGTCACAGAGGGTGTAGGTTAGGTATTACTTTCCCGGACATATATGCAACCCAAGTAGAAGCTATATTCAGAGCAGCAGTGCAACTTGTCAAAGAAGGTATAAAAACAATACCAGAAATAGAAATACCCCTTGTAATGGATGTTAATGAGCTTTCTATTTTAAGGGAGGTTATAGACCAAGTGGCAGGTAATGTTTTTGCTGAAGAGGGTATATCATTTGAATATACTGTAGGTACTATGATAGAATTACCAAGAGCATGTGTCATTGCAGATGAAATAGCTCAAGTTGCTGACTTCTTTGCCTTTGGAACAAATGATCTGACCCAGACATGTTTTGGCTTTAGTCGTGATGATGCCGAAGGTAAGTTTCTACATGATTACTTGGAAAAGAAAATAATTAATGATAACCCCTTTGTGGTTTTGGATCGTGCCGGAGTTGGATGTTTGATGGAAATGGCAGTTACCAAAGGAAGAACCAGCAAAAAAGATCTGCCAATTGGTATATGCGGTGAACATGGAGGAGATCCTAGTTCTATAGAATACTGTCATCAGATTGGTTTGGACTTTGTTAGTTGTTCACCCTATAGGGTGCCGATAGCAAGACTGGCAGCAGCTCAGGCTAAGTTGAAATCATAAAGCGAAAGTCAGAGTTCGGATGTCCGAGGTTGGAAAATAGGAGAAGGAGTTGGCTTAGACCAACTCCTTCTATGTCGTTCTGGGCGTAGCAAGGAAACTTGTGCTGACTAGTGATTCCGTTTTGTGCTGACTAGTGATTCCGTTTGTACTGGATTATTTTAGAATTTTATTATATAATAATTTCTTAAGAGTAAACTGCAGGAGGGCAAGTTTATGTCAGAAACACCAATGTCCTTAATACAACACTTAGAAGAATTACGGAAAATCATTATTAGAATTATCATAGCTATAGTGATAGGCACGATAGTAAGCTTTGCTTTATTTGAACAAACCTTAATGGAAATAATCAACGCTCCTGTGTATAGAGAAGGTATTTACCTGCATCAGCTTGGTATGACCGAGGTTTTTATCACACAAATCAAGGTAAGTTTCTTGTCAGGGTTAGTTATAACTATTCCCTTTACTGCCTATCAGGTATGGAGTTTTATACTGCCTGCACTATATGCCCATGAAAGAAAATATGTTTATATGATAGTTCCTGCAACGATCTTATTATTTGCAGCAGGGGTTGTTTTTGGATATTACGTTGTATTGCCTATTGCAATAACTTTCCTTACTACCAGGCTCCCGGAAGTTGTTGAATTATTGTCTTTTGCACAATATGTGTCTTTTGTGGTGAGTCTTTTGATACCCTTTGGGTTTGTATTTCAATTGCCTCTGGCAATTGCATTTCTTGCTAGAATAGGTGTTGTAAACTATAAATTTTTCCAAGAGAAAAGAAAATATGCCATATTGATCATCTTTATAGTTTCTGCACTTCTGACTCCACCAGATCCTCTTTCTTTAATACTTATGGCAATTCCGGTAATGATTCTTTATGAATTTAGTATCTTAATTGCTTGGCTTATAGGAAAAAAAGTTAAAAAAGAGGAAGTAGATGAAGCAGAGGATTTTGAGGAAGTAACGGAAACAAAGGAAGAAGGTGAGGATAA
>JGI20163J15578_10001178_pt1 | contig 10774 bp, 12 predicted proteins | sample TergutCu122P1_FD_15578 | JGI IMG/M metagenome (IMG submission 15578)
GCAGTGCCACAAGCACAAGCACAAGGATTCCCTATGTTTTCGTGGGGGGATAATACTCATGGACGTCTTGGTCGTCCTGTTACTATTGAATATCCTGCTAACCTACCAGGAAGAGTGAGCGATCGAGCAGATTGGGTGTACTCAGCAACGGCAGCAGGAGGTGCTTTTGCTCTAAGCAGGCAGGGTCATCTTTATGGATGGGGAAGCCATTGGACAAGTCCTCACATGGGCCAAGGTGGAGTGGGCAGTGGAACTATAGGTGTACCTACCCGAATAGAAACAGCAAGCAATTGGGTATCAGTAGCTGCAAGATCTAATGTAGTAGCAGCAATAAACTCTCGGGGGGAATTGTTTACATGGGGTACCAATGCTCAGGGACAATTGGGTCATGGTGATACATATGCAAGATATACCCCGACACAAGTGGGCACGAGAACAGATTGGAAGCAAGTAGCCGTTGGTGGAAATAATGGAGACTTTTTGCTTGCAATCACTACGTCAGGACACCTTTATGCTTGGGGTAATCAAACGAATATCATCTCGAATCAGAGAACACCTATAAGAATAGGAAATGCTGACAATTGGACTTCTGTTTCAGCGGGAGGTCTTTTTGCTGCAGCAATAAACAGTGATGGTGAACTTTTTACTTGGGGAGGTAATGTTTTAAACTTTTCTGCACTTGGACGTACATCCAATGCGACATTTCCTCAAAACCAACCAGGTCCTGTGGATTTAACGCATACAAGCACAGCAAACGATTGGATAGATGTTAGGACAACTAATGCTGCAGTTGCAGCAATTAACGCTTCTGGATATATTTATACTTGGGGTGCGATTGATTTTGGACAACTTGGACGTCCAACTAATATAGTCCCAGCTAATAGAGCAGGAAGAGTAGGAACTGACAGCAACTGGATCAGTGTGATGGGTGGAAACTCACACTTCCTTGCGTTTAATAGCGATAGAGAACTTTGGGCTTGGGGTAATAATAGCGCTGGACAATTGGGAATAGGCCAGCTGGGAGGTCAAAGTGGTGCTCCCGCCTATGTGACTACAGTGCAAAGATTTTCGTCTGCAGCAAGAGGTGGTGGAACTCTCTCCATCATGCTCTTACAAACTGATCCAGTAATATTGGATCTAACCAAGCACCTACGCAAGCCAGAGGGTACACCAAATCCAGAGGCTGAGTTTACCTTTAATGTGGTAAGGCATGCCTTTAATGGTAATGAAAATTTATACGACAGATTGCCAGAAATAAACCCTATTGTTTTAAGGCCTAGCGAGATAGTTAATCCTAACGAACCTAATCCAGCTCCAGCAGGCATTATTACAAGAGAAGGTAGTATGAATATATTTTGTGGCATTGAGTTTACTGAGGCAGGAAGGTTTACCTATAGAGTAAATGAGGTGTTGGGTTCTTCTGAGATTAATACGCCACCATTGACAAACTTTGATTACCCCATCACGTATAGTCGAGCAGTGTATGAGATAAGTGTGTATGTAATAGAAGACCCCGATAATGCGGGTGAGTTGATCATAGATGAAATTACTGTGTATAGAATCAGGGATGCTGGGGGTGGTACAGATAACCTGCCCGTAAAGGTAGATAACCTTATCTTTACTAACACGTATAGACCTATCACTACAGATGCACTTGAAGTAAGTAAGTATATTGAGGGTTCGTTTGCAGTTCTTAGTGCTACCTTCCAATTCACGGTGACTCTTACTGCAACAGCACTCTGTCCTGCAGGTACTACTTTTGCAGGCAGGATATATGATGGTGATGATGTTTATGTAGAAACTATCACTTTTGCATCAGGTACTCCTGTTCCTAATGTGACTTTAGGACATGACTGGCGACTAGTCTTCCCAGGTCCTATGGCTGTAGGCACGAGTTTTGTAGTTGTAGAAGCAGCTTGTCCTAATCACATAGCTTCAGTAGACCTTACGGTAGATGGAGTGCCAATAAACATTCCTCCCAATACAGTGGTTAATCAAGAACTTTCTACAGGACTGCGCCTTATAGGTGTAGGTACTAACTCAGCAGAGTTTTTCAACTATCGTCCCTTTGCAGAACCTACGGGACTGGTAATTGGGAATGGCTCTCCCTACATAATCTTTATCGCAGCAGCCCTTATGGTAACTGCAGTACTTGCACTAAAAAACAGAAAACGAATTGAAGATATGCCTCTAGCTAATCTTCAACAGGATACACAGATGCTAAAAACCGCCAACAATTCATGTGAGGGTGAAGTTTAATATGAGAGTAACTAATACTATGTCGAAAACAGTACGCACACTTGCTGTAGTGCTTGCAGTGTTCTGTGCGGTGATAGCACTAGGCTTTGTGGCAGTGCCACAAGCGCAAGCACAAGGATTCCCTATGCATTCATGGGGGAATAATACTAATGGACTTCTTGGTCGTCCTGTTACTGTTGCAGATCCTGCTAACCTACCAGGAAGAGTGGACGGCCGAGCAGATTGGATGTACTCAGCAACGGCATTAGTAGGTTCTTTTGCTATAAACAGGCAGGGTCATCTTTACGCATGGGGAAATTTTAGGGCAAGTGCTAACATGGGTCAAGGTGGGACAGGCAGTGGAGTTTTAACTGTGCCTACCCGAATAGAAACAGCAAGCAGCAGTTGGGTATCAGTGTCTGCAAGATCTGGTACTGTAGCAGCAATAAACTCTCAGGGACAATTGTTTACATGGGGCAGCAATATTCAGGGACAATTGGGTCATGGTGATACAGATGCGAGATCTACCCCGACACAAGTAGGCACGAGAACAGATTGGGAGCGAGTATCTGTTGGTGGAAATGGTGGAAACTTTATGCTTGCAATCACTACGTCAGGGCATCTTTATGCTTGGGGTAATCAAACGAATGTCATCTCGAATCAGAGCACACCTATAAGAATAGGAAATGCTGACAATTGGACTTCTATTTCAACGGGAGGTCTTTTTGCTGTAGCAATAAACAGTGATGGTGAACTTTTTACTTGGGGAGGTAATGTTGTAAACGCACCTGAGCTTGGACGTACACCTAATGTAACATTTCCTCAAAACCAACCAGGTCCTGTGGATTTAACGCATACAGCACAGCAAACGATTGGATAGATGTTAGGACAACTAATACTTCAGCTGCAGCAATTAACGCTTCTGGATATATTTATACTTGGGGTGAGGATACTCTTGGACAACTTGGACGTCCAGTTGATATAGTCTCAGCTAATAGACCAGGAAGAGTAGGAACTGACAGCAACTGGGTCAGTGTGATGGGTGGAAACTCACACTTCCTTGCGTTTAATAGCGATAGAGAACTTTGGGCTTGGGGTAATAATAGCCTTGGACAATTGGGAATAGGTGCGGGAGGAAATCAAAGTGCTCCCTACTATGTGACTACAGTACAAAGATTTTCGTCTGCAGCAAGAGGTGGTGGAACTCACTCCATCATGCTCTTACAAACTGATCCAGTAATATTGGATCTAACCAAGCACCTGCGAAAGCCAGAGGGTACACCAAATCCAGAGGCTGAGTTTACCTTTAATGTGGTAAGGCATGCCTTTAATGGTAATGAAACTTTGTACGACAGATTGCCAGAAATAAACCCTATTGTTTTAAGGCCTAGCGAGATAGTTAATCCTAACGAACCTAATCCAGCTCCAGCAGGCATTATTACAAGAGAAGATAGTGTGAATATATTTGATGGTGTTTTATTTACTGAGCCAGGAAGGTTTACCTTTAGAGTAGGCGAAGTCGAAGGGTCATCTGGAATTAACACACCACCAACAAATTCTACTGTTGTGTACAGTTTGGCGGTGTATGAAATATGCGTACTGATAGTGCCGGATCCATTTGATGATACTATGCTTATTGAAGATGGGATTATCGTTAGAAGAATCATTGGTGAGAATGGTTATCCGCTGCCCTCACCGTATAAGCCAGACAACATTACCTTCGTCAACACCTATACACGCACAACTACCGGCACTAATGACTATCCTGGGGCATTGTCTATCTCGAAAAGGGTGGTGGGTTTTGCTGACCCTGAAGCCACTTTTAACTTTGATGTGACGATAACCAGAACAGCTCTGTGTCCAAGTAATAGGCAGTTTGTAGCTAGAGTAGCTGACAATGATGGAGTTCTGGTATCTCCTCTACGAGAATATACTTTTACTACTACTCCTGCGTCTGCCAGTGCGACTTTACCTGTAGGGTTGGGACATAATGAGCAACTAGTTTTTGATGAGCTTATTGTGGGTACACGCTTTACTGCTGCAGAAACAATCCCAGCAGGCTTTACTGCTTCGGTGGTGTTGCATGTGAATGGAACACTGACAGCAGTGCCTGCAGGAACTCCGACATTGCTTTCCGTTGGTGGACCGCACATTGTTGGGGTGAACAGAAACTCTGCTGCCTTTACCAATACGCATGACAGTTCGCCGTCAACAGGATTGGTGCTGGCACATAATACTCCTTATGTGGCATTGTTTATTGCTGTCCTTGCGGGTGTTGCGGTAGTTACTTTTAATGCCCGCAGAAGAATTGAAGATTTGGCGCTTGTGGGACCTGCTGTTGGCAACAAGACTATCCTTCAAGGGATTGGGTCGGACTTGTCCCGCTTGTCAAAGCGAGCCATCTCTACCGCTAGGTCTGCGACTTCTGCTGTGTACACATTATTTAAGTAAGAATTGGATATGAAGATGAGTGAAGGATATACCACTATGGAAACATTTCTAAGAGATAGGGAAGCTGTAGGGTCAGCTAGGTCAGCCAAGTCAATAAGGGTGACTTTGATTGCGCTGCTTGCTGCTTTGCTGGCGTTTGCGGTGCTTCCTGCTGCTGCTTTTGCTGCGACTGCTTCTGTAAGTATTCCTGTTGAGCAAATCTTTAGAGCAGAGGCTGGTGCTGCAAGTCCGGGTACCTTTAGCTATGTTCTTACTCCTAGGGATGTGGGTCAGCCTATGCCAGCGGCTAGCGTCAATAATGCTTACACTTTCTCTGTTACGGGAAGCACTACGCACACTCTAGTGATTGATGGTTTTAGCACAGCAGGATATTTTTTCTACGAGCTGAGACTTGCAGAGCGCGCGCCAAATGAGTTTTATACTTTGGACACTACAGTGCACACTCTTATTATTTCTGTGACTAATAATGTTGGTGGGGGTGTGACGGCTAGGCTTCACGCTGTTGTTGTCGGTACTGAAGTGACCGAGGCTGCAAAGCGTGAGTACATTAGCTATGAGCATGCCTTTGAAGATGATGATGCAGGGGTAGCCGAAAACGATACGGGAAATGATGACGATTGCCCATGCCCAGGTAATGATGACGACACTGGAAATGATAGCGGCACTGCGGGCGGTGGTGGAACTACCACGGGCGGCGGACCAGGGCCTGGACCTAAAACGGGAGACGACTCTCTTCACCCAAGTACTTTGATGGCAGCTATGGTGATTAGTGCGGTAATTGCCCTCTTTACTCTTCTGCTTATCTATATTGACAGGAGAAGCGAAGAGGCGCATGGTGGCATAGTCACCTAAGTTAATCTTTGGATTAGTTACTAAAAAGAAGTGTGACATATTTGTCACACTTCTTTTTGTTTAATGTCACTAGATTGTCACATTTAGACAATACTATAGAGTTCTGCAAAATAATAGTCACATTAAGATGACTAATGTGAAGATGTAAACATGCTAATGTGAGAATGCTGAGGTGAGGATTGTATAAAGTGTGCGGTTCTTTTTAGTTGGTAACTTTTGTTACTGTGGTACGTTCCCTTTGTTTGTTTCCATAGAGCCCAAATGCGGCGGACAGAGCGAAAATGTCTGTGGGCTGAACTTGTATATAGTGAGGTTTGTTTCCTTTATATGAAGAAATTATGTTCAAAATATGTTAATGTAGGTATGTCTGTTGCTGCTTGCGGTGTTGTGCAGTCACTAGGGTCTGCTTGGCAGCTACAGCTGAGGGAGGGGGGCTTTCATGTCCATCCTGCAAGTTAACAATGTAAGAAAAGTATATAAAAGAGCCGATGTGGCAGATGTCGCATTGGACGGGGTGTCCCTTTCTGTTGAAGAGGGAGAATTTCTTGCTGTTGTGGGTGCTTCTGGTTCGGGCAAATCAACTCTGTTACATTCGATTGCAGGGATTGAAATTCCTGATTCGGGGCAAGTCTTCTTAGAAGGTCGGAACATTTTTGACCTTGATGGAAAAGAACTTGCAGTGCTACGTAGAAGAAACATAGGCATTGTATACCAGTTCTTTAATCTAATTCCTTTGCTTACCATTGAAGAAAACATTTTATTGCCACAGCTCTTAGATAGACGTATGCCTAATACAGAGAAACTTGACACCCTTTTAAACTTGGTTGAACTTGACAATAAAAGGAAGTGCTTCCCCAAGGAATTGTCGGGCGGGCAGCAACAGTTAGCTTCTATTGCAAGAGCTTTGATAAATGACCCTTCTATAATACTTGCCGATGAGCCAACAGGTAATTTGGACAGTAAAATGGGGCAGGCAGTTATGGACTTGTTCTCTGCTGCTAATAGGCAGTATGGACAAACTCTGATAGTGGTTACGCACGATGAGAGGATTGCCTTGCAGGCTGACCGCATTGTTACTATGAAAGATGGACGTATCATTAAAGACGAAAGAGTACGATAATGGGTCTTTTTCTTAGAATGGCCTTTAGGCAACTTTTGAAAAATCCTACCCGTGCTTTTTGGTCGACTGCTTGCATTGTGCTCTCGATGGCAATGTCTTTGTCGATTCTTTCTCTTTATCTAGTTCTGGGTTCTGTATTAGGTATTGCCATGAAAGAAACAGCACACGTTGATGTTTTGAGTGGCTTGCAGCAAATTGATGCGACTTTAGGCATTATGCTTTTGTTTTCCTATGTCTTTATTACGGCCTTTAGTGTGCCTGTGCTTTTTGCTGTTTTTCGTACAGGAGCCGTTGAAAGGATACGACACCTCGATATTTTGAAGAGTACAGGAAGTTCGGCACTTCAACTTCGTCGCGCTGTTATGGCAGAGGCAGCAGTTCTTTCTGTCCCTGGCTTGGCCTTAGGTGTTGTGCTTGCTTTGCTTTTTGTTCATTTTGCCCTGCACTACCTACAAGGTTTTTTGCAGCCCTTTGTGCATGCAACAGGAATTAATCTTGCCGTTAGCCCTGTCTTGTATTGGGAGGCAGCACTTTTGTCGATGGTGATTCTTGCTGCCATCATTACCCTTTCTTCGTGGTTGGCTGCACGGCAAAGTATAAAAATGGTGGAGGCTAGAATTTTTAGCTCGGCAAATGTTTCCCTTTTCTCGATGCGGAGCATTTCCAGTTTTGAAGCTGTGGTTAAGAAGTTTTTTGGTATTGAAGGGGTGCTTGCTTACCGGAATTTAGTTCGGAAGGCACCTGATTTTCCTGTGATACTGCTGTCCTTTGCCCTTAGTGTTGTGCTGATGATTGGCGTGTCGTCTTTAGAGACCCAGGTTCAGAATTTCTCTGACATGATTGCAGCTGATATTGATGCAATGGATTCTAATATCATGCTGGGCTTTTATACTTCTTTGGATAAAGTTGATGCTATAACAATCCCTCCGCATGTTGCAGAGGGGATGATGGACGTGTTTCATGAATTTCCCCAGACTTCTGTTTTGGGCATTGGGCGGGGTGCTCAACAGTATTTTGTAGAAGTTTGCACAGATATGTTTACTGAAGTTGGGCGGATGAGAAATCCTGGCCTTTTCGACTGTGACGATTCGAAAACTATTCCCGTGAACTTGATAGCGATAGATGCAGCGCATTATGCCCAGTTGGCTGCCCTTGCTGGAGTACCTGAAGGGGCAAACATTCTTATTAATTATTGCCGCCTTAGGATGGGTCTGCATTGCGATTTGCAACAAGGCTCGTATGAGTGCTTGATGGCAGGTTGTGAACGCGATGGTTTTTGGCATGAATTTTCTGCTTTTTGCTTTGAGCCAGGAATGTTTACTTTGCGCTGCGCTGAGGAAAATGGCAGCACTGAGCCCCTTGAGCTCTTTGTAGAGGGAGAGCTGCAAGGATGTGACGTGCCCATTGAGATTAAACTGTTTATGGCAATGCTAAACACCTTTAGTTCAGATTATCCTGGTACGCACATGACTATACTGCTGCCTACCATCGAATCGTCTTTTGTGACCTATTTTGTTCAGGTAGAAGACGAGAAGGGCTTCGTTGATTTTGCTGTTGATGCAGCGCAGGACAATGAGAAGTTTAAAGCTGCTGGGGCTGTGATGGTTGTGGCAAATTTGGATTACGCACATGCGGCACTGCGCGGAGCACAAGAGGTCATATCCTTTTCGTTTATGGGTCTTGCTGGGTTCTTTATTTTGTTCGGACTAGCTGCAATGATTAGCATTAACTATGTAAGCGTTAAGGTGCAATCGCGTGATATTGCAGCCGCAATTAGTGTGGGCATGGATGCCAAGAGTCTGCGCGCTGTAGTAAATCTGGGCATCGTTGCCTGCGCTGTTCTTTCGCTTGCGCTGGGGGCTCCCCTGGGTATTGCGATTTCATGGTTTGCCTTTACTGCTGTGCCTGACAATTTAAGTTTCGCTTATGATTTCCCCTGGTTATCACTACTCATAAGCGTTGTAGGGGTAAGCGCCATGACCTGGACAGTGATATTCTTCTCTTCAAGAAAGCTAGCAAAAACCAATCCTTTAGGGACGATTCGCCAATTGCAGAACTAGGGGTAGGCGCAGCATAGCGGAAAGAGTTGTTGCCTTGATGCTTTTTTTATGAGCAAGTGTTTCGCTTTGCGCTGACTTTATACTTGATGTGACTAGTCCCTGTTGTTGAGGTCTCTGGCTATGCGTTTGGCGGTGGTGGTTATGGCTANTCCGCCTTTTGCTGTTTCGCGTAGTGAGGGGGGGATGGCGACCCCTACTCGGGAGGCTGCGTCTACTACTTCGTCGAAGGGNATGGGGAACTCTAGTCCTGATAGTGCCATTTGNGCGCCTGNAAGGGCTACGGATGCGCCTGTGGCGTTGCGGGCGATGCAGGGCACTTCGACTANTCCTGCTACGGGGTCGCATACTAGGCCGAGTAGTCCCTGCATGGCAAAGGATGCGGCGTGTCCTACTGCTTCGTTGTTGGACGCGCAGCTGCCGCCTAGCATGTAGATACGCCTGCTGCGGTCATGGCGGCTGCGGTTCCGACTTCTGCTTGGCAGCCTCCTGCGGCTCCTGATAGGGTGGCGTGTGCGGCAAAGCATGCCCCGATAGCGCCTGCGACTAGTAGCCCGTCTATCAGTGTGTCATCGTCTAAGTCGTGGTCGCGTGCCAGTGTTAAGAAGATTCCTGGTAGCACGCCTGATGCCCCTGCTGTGGGGGCTGCGACTATGCGTCCCATTGCTGCGTTAAGCTCGACGGTCGCCATAGAAGATGCAAGTATGTGAGTAAAGCGCGGACCCATCACATTGATGGCGTCTGGTTTGTTGACGGATGCAAAGAGGCGTGCAGCATCACCACCGGTAAGCCCTGTGCGGGATTTGATGTCGGGGGCAGAGCCTTGACGTACGGCTTCGCGCATGACGTTTAGGGTGTCGGCAAGGCGTGTGCGCACTTCATCGACGGTGATGTCACCGTCGGCGGCTTCGCGTTGTTGGACGCACTCTGCCAAGCTGAGATTTTCGGTTTTGGCGTCTTCGAGTAGGGTTGAAAAGGATGCGTAGGGCACTTGCTCCTCCTTATGTACTGCGTGGGTTGTTTTTGCCTTGGCTCGCGCGGGCAAAAGGATTCTATGCTAATCTTACACTATTACTAATGCAGAGGAGATTGTATGATTGAGGCTTTTTTGTTCGCAGGTATTGCTTTATTGGTTCCGGGGAGCATATTGGCAGGCGTTAGTTCGCGCCTTAATGGGGAAACTTTTAAGAGGGAGTCTTTAGTCATACCTGTGTCTTTGGCTGCATTGATTTTGCTGTTTGCTCTAGTGGCGACCCTTTCCTTTTTGGCTTTTATCGTGCTGGCTGCTGTTGCTTTTGTTGCTGGAGTAGCTTGTGCGATTCGAATATCACTAAGTAATGAACACAAGAACAAGTGGATATTTCCCCTTGCTATTGCTTTGCAGATTGGCGGAGGTATAGCCCTAGTTTTGGCAGTGGGTACTGTTTAAGAGGCCCTATACATCTTTTCCAATTCTCCACGTACTGCGTAACCGTGAAATGGACATCCTTCTCCACTTGGATTTAGACTGCGGGGACTACGCGGACTTTTTGTACTTGGGGGATGGTTTTTAGTTGTTCTATGATGCTTTTTTCTGGTTGAGTGTCTGTTTCTATTACCATGAGGGCTTCTGCTCCGCGGCGTTTTCGGGATACTTTCATGCTGGCTATGTTGATGCCTACTTTTGCTATGAGGGCTGTTACGGCGCTAATGGCTCCTGATGCATCGGTGTGCGAAACTACGATTACGGGGAGGTCGCCTGTGGCTTCTACTTCATAGTCGCCGATTTGGGTGATGATTACGTTGCCTCCGCCTATGGAGGCGCCGACGATGTAGAATTTTTTGTCACGTTCAGGGTATTCCAGATCAAAGACGGCGGTGTTGGGGTGGGCGTCGTCGAAGTCTACTTCTTCAAAGCTAAAGTTAAGTCCCATGTTTTTTGCCAGTTCGAAAGAGTCGGGGATGCGGGGGTCGTCAACACTTAGACCCAGTAGTCCAGCAATGAGGGCGACCATGGTTCCGTGTCCTTCTCCCGTGTCTGCGAAAGAGCCGAAAAGTCCGATGCGTGCGATGGTGG
>JGI20163J15578_10001181_pt1 | contig 10768 bp, 10 predicted proteins | sample TergutCu122P1_FD_15578 | JGI IMG/M metagenome (IMG submission 15578)
CCGTGCAGTCGTAAGATGTACAATTTAAGGACTGGAGGGAGGTTAGGGTTGAATCTATGTCAAATGTAATCGTAAAAGAGAATGAAACGTTAGATAGCGCATTACGCAGATTTAAGAGAAACTGTGCTAAGGCAGGTATCCAACAAGAGATTCGTAAGAGAGAACATTATGAGAAGCCAAGCGTTAGACGCAAGAAGAAGTCTGAAGCGGCAAGAAAAAGAAAATTTAACTAGAAGAATTCTGTTGCTTTATGTGATAGAAAAGTCTTTAGTGCATGAATTGAAAATGTTCTTAAATTAAAAGCTTAATGAAAAGGCAGGATAAATTTCCTGTCTTTCTTTCATGGGTAGACAACAGGAAAAGAGCAAGAAAGAAACCTACTTGAATCCTGATAGTTGCTCAAGAAGGTTCGACAGCTTGTATCCGTGAGGGTGAAAACCGTCTCAATCCAAGCACTTAATCTAAGGAAAGGGCATCCAGCATGAGTAAACATCATATGATCCATAACATAGCAAAAGACTCCATTGCAGACCAATTGGAGATTGAGCCAGGAGATTTACTCCTTTCTATCAATCATCAAGAGATTAAAGATGTGTTTGATTATCATTATCAGGTAGAAAAAGAAGAGATTGTTCTTCTTATTGAGAAGCCAGATGGTGAGCAGTGGGAGCTGGAGATTGAAAAAGAGGAAGAGGAAGAACTGGGAATCTTCTTCTTGGAGAGTTTAATGGATGAATATCGATCTTGCCAAAACAACTGCATCTTCTGTTTCATCAATCAAATGCCAAAAGGAATGCGAGAAACCTTGTATTTCAAGGATGATGATTCTAGACTATCCTTCTTGCAGGGGAATTATATTACTTTAACCAACATTTCTGATGAGGAAGTTGAAAGGATTATAAAATACCGCTTAGAACCCATCAACATCTCTTTTCACACCACCAACCCAAAGCTAAGGTGTGAGATGTTGAACAATCCTACTGCAGGAGTTGCTCTTAAAAGAGTGAGAAAATTATACCAAGAAAACATCAAGATGAACGGTCAGATTGTGCTTTGTAAGGGCGTAAACGACGGAGTGGAGTTGGAGAGAACCCTTAACGATCTGTTTAAATATGCTCCCATCTTACAGAGTGTATCCATTGTGCCTGTAGGCATCACCAAGTATCGGGAAGGATTAGTTCCACTGCAGCCTTTCACCAAAAAGGAAGCCAGGAAAGTGATTCAGACCATCAGGAAGTGGCAGGAAAAGAGCCTAGAAAACCAGGGGAATCATTTCCTTCATGGCAGTGACGAGTGGTACATTTTAGCAGAAGAAGAGCTACCAGAAGAAGAGTCTTATGATGATTACCTGCAATTGGAAAATGGTGTAGGCATGATGCGATTGTTCATCAATGAGGTGAATGAGGAACTACAAAACCATCAAGGAGATTTAAGAAAAAGAAGTCTTTCTCTGGTAACAGGAGAGCTGGCGGCACCTTATCTGTATGCTCTGTGCTTAGGCATTCAGATGAAATATCCTAATGTAAAACTTCGAATCCATCCTATCCGTAATGATTTCTTTGGAGAACTAATTACCGTGTCAGGTTTAATCACAGGAGAGGATATGATGAAACAGTTAAAAGACGAAACCTTAGGGGATAAACTGTTGTTGCCCATCAATATGCTAAGGAATGAAGAGGATATTTTTTTAGATAATGTTACTGTAGAAGAATTGTCTAAGGCTTTACAAGTTCCAGTGAACATTGTAAAATCTAGTGGAAGAGATTTTATAGAAAGGGTCCTAGCCCATGAATAACATCTTTAAATCAACAGCTGTTGAAGAGTCAATGGAGTAATTGTCAATTCATTGATGGAGTATAGAAGTGAGTATAGATTAAAGAAACTGGAAAAGAGGAGAACCATGAGTAAACCAGTGGTAGCCATTGTTGGCAGACCCAATGTAGGAAAGTCAACCTTGTTTAACGCATTAGCTGGAGAGAGGATTTCAATTGTCCAAGATACTCCAGGGGTAACCAGAGACAGAATATACGCCGATGTTTCTTGGTTGAACAAAGATTTTACCATGATTGACACCGGCGGAATTGAACCAGACAGCAAAGACATTATCTTCAGTCAGATGAGAGATCAAGCTCAGATTGCTATTGACACAGCCGATGTGATTGTGTTTTTAACCGATGTGCGACAAGGTTTGGTGGATTCCGATTCTAAGGTAGCAGATATGCTTCGTCGTAGTGGAAAGCCGGTGGTGTTAGTGGTGAATAAGGTAGACAGCTTCGAAAAGTTTCTGCCTGACGTATACGAATTTTATAATCTAGGGATTGGAGAGCCAATGCCTATTTCTGCTGCTGGTCGATTAGGAATTGGGGACATGCTAGAGAAGATTACGGAGCATTTTAACCCTCAGAACCTAGACCAGGAAGAAGATGATCGTCCTAAGGTTGCCATTGTTGGCAAGCCTAATGTAGGGAAGTCTTCTATTGTAAACAAGTTGTTAGGAGAGAATCGAGTAATTGTCTCGGAGATTGCAGGGACTACTAGAGACGCTGTAGATACCAACATTGAATATGGCGGCAAAGAATATGTATTCATTGATACGGCAGGACTTAGACGTAAAAGTAAGATAAAAGAAGAAATAGAGCGGTACAGCATTATTCGTGCAGTGGCGGCCATGGAGCGAGCCGATGTGGTATTGATTGTGATTGATGCAGTGGAAGGAATCGCAGAGCAAGATGCCAAGATAGCAGGCATTGCTCACGACCGTGGCAAAGGAATCATTATTGTAGTGAACAAATGGGATGCCATTGAGAAAAATAATAAAACCACTAGAGAGTACGAACATAAAGTACGTCAAGTTCTTTCTTACCTGTCCTATGCCCAGATAATGTTTGTTTCCGCTAAGACAGGACAACGTTTGAATAAGATGTTTGAGATGATTGATGTGGTGGTTGAGAATTCTACTCTGCGGATTTCCACAGGGGTATTGAACGAGATTATGGCTGAGGCAGTAGCCATGCAACAACCTCCTTCAGATAAAGGTAAGCGTTTGAAGCTATATTACATTACTCAAGTGGCAGTGAAGCCTCCGTCTTTTGCAGTGTTTGTCAATGATAAGGATTTGATGCATTTTTCTTACACTCGGTATCTGGAGAATAAGATTAGAGAGGCTTTTGGATTTGGCGGCACTTCATTGAAATTTTTCATAAGAGAAAGAAAGGAAAAATAATTTTATGATGTTAGTTGTATTAAGATTAGTTTGCTTAATTATCGGGTATGGATTTGGTTTGTTTCAAGCAGGGTTTTTAGTAGGCAAGATTTATCACATTGACATTCGCAAGGAAGGAAGCGGCAATTCTGGAACCACCAACGCCATGCGAGTGTTGGGAGTGAAGGCTGGGCTGATCACTTTCTTTATCGATGCCATCAAGTGTGTGGCCGCTATTTTTCTGGTTCGAGCCTTCTGGGGAGATAACGATTCCTTCATGATGTTAGCCATGTACACTGGCCTTGGTGTAACCTTGGGGCATAACTTCCCCTTTTACATGGATTTTAAAGGAGGCAAGGGGATTGCCGCCATGTCAGGCCTAGTGATCATGATGGGGTTGCTTACCAGTCCGTGGATACTTATTGTTCCTGCCTTTGCATTTTTCTCCTGTGCCATATTAACTCGCTTTGTATCTCTAGGTTCTTTACAAGTTTCTGTTTTATTCTTATTTATGGTGATATTTTACGGGGAAATGGGCGGATTTTATGGAATGCCAAGGGAGAATGTCATCGAACTCTACATTGTGGTGCTCCTATTAGCCGCTTTGGCATGGTACAGACATTTGGATAACATTAAACGATTGTTTAAAGGGGAAGAGAATCGCTTCGGTTCAAAAAAGGCTGGAGAAGATGACCAGCCAAGGAGCAAAGAAGAACTTTATGATTGGGATGATGAGGATGATGAGTCAGATGATATAGAAACAACAACTTCAAAACTTACTTTCAAGCCTCGCCTTTCTAGGAGAACCTTGGTAGAAGAGGATGAAAAAAAGTATTATGGTGAAGAGGTCGGTTCGAAGATAGAGGACCTTAAGGAAAAGTTAAGTTCATTAAGGGGGAGATTTCGTGGCAACCGATTAGGGAAGACTTCTAATGATGAGGACGCCTAGTTAGGGATAACAGAATCGAACCGCATGAGTTCGATTCTGTCATCCCTAATATTGCGTGGAGTTATTTTGTTCTTCTCACCCTAAATGAAGAAAGATAGCCCAGTTTTAGCTATAGAAGGATATGTGTCAAAAGGGGCCATAACACTTTATTAAAAAAGGAATGAAAAAAAATAAGAAAAAGGAGAAACACAGATGAGCAAAAAATTCGAAAGAGTACAACAATGTTATGAAGTGGTTCGTGGGAGAACCGATTTTAAACCAGTTTTAGGAGTAGTGTTAGGCTCTGGATTAGGAAACTATGCCAATCAGATGGAGGTCGTCTGTGAGATTCCTTATTGTGAAATACCAGGATTCCCAGTATCTACTGTAGAGGGGCATGATGGGCGATTCCTTTTTGGAACCATTGGAGGAGTACCTACAGTACTCATGAAAGGTCGTGTTCACTATTACGAAGGATATACCATGGAAGATGTGGTGTTGCCCATTCGCTTGATGAAACTTATGGGGATAGAGACTTTATTGCTCACCAACGCCGCAGGTGGGATTAACCCAACTTTTAAAGTGGGAGATTTTATGGTGATTACCGATCAGATTTCTAGTTTTGTGCCTTCTCCTTTAATTGGCGAGAATGTATCAGAGATGGGAGATCGATTTACTGACATGACCCAAATCTATGACTTGGAATTACAAGGATTACTTAAGGCAGCGGCAGAAGAAATGAATATTGATGTGAAGGAAGGGATATATGTTCAAGCTTCGGGACCAAACTTCGAGTCTCCAGCAGAGATTAAGATGTTTGCTGCTCTTGGAATCGATGCAGTGGGCATGAGTACTACTTGTGAAGCTTTGGTGGCCAGACATGCAGGTATCAGGGTGGCAGGAGTTTCTTGTATCTCCAATCTTGCTTCTGGAATATCAGAAGTAGAGCTAAGTCACGATGATGTTCAAAGTATCGCCAATGAAAGAGGAGGCGAGTTGGAGCAGTTTATAACCGCTTATATTACAAAGTTAGGCCAGTTGACCCTATAAAGCCTGAGCAGAGAAAAACGTTGCCGCTCAAACCGCATCTAAGGGCTTGCCCCAAAGGCATAACCCCTTTCAAGTGCGGTTTGAGCGACAACTAGAAAGTATGAGGAAAAGATGAAAACCAGAATACATAACGCAAGAATTCTAACGATGAAGCCCAATTATAGGGGGAAAGCCAGTTTTGAAATCATCCAGGGTGAAGTGTGGATTGATGAAGATACCATTATTCACATTGGGGCCAGTTCGCCAGAAGAGGTGGCGAAAGCCTTTCCAAACGCAGAGAAGGTGAGAGGGCAGATTAGCGAAATCGATGCAGGTGGCAACCTGATTATGCCTGGATTTAAGAATGCTCATACCCATTCGCCTATGACTTTTCTGCGCTCTTATGCTGACGATATGGCTCTTCATGACTGGTTGTATCATCTTGTTTTTCCTGCGGAAGCTAAGCTTCTCCCAGAGGATGCTTATTGGCTAACAAGATTGGCTATTTTAGAGTATCTAACCAGTGGAATAACTACTACCTTTGACATGTATTTCCATCGGGAAGAGGTGATGAGAGCCTTCCAAGATGCAGGTTTTAGAAATGTGTTCTGCGATACCGTAATGGATGCATGGGGTAGCGTAGAGCAGATGGAAGAAGATTACGAGAAGTACAATCAAAAGGTCAATTCATTGATAAGCTACCGATTCGGCTTTCATGCCGAATATACCACCAGCGAGGAGTTAATCAAGAATATTGTATCTCTTGCCAGGAAGTACCAAGCTCCTATCTCCATGCATTGCCAGGAGACAGAATATGAAGTGGGGACTTGTGTGGAGAAAACAGGAAAGACTCCTATTGCTTACTTAGATTCTCTAGGGGTATTTGATTATGGTGGAGCCATCTTCCATGGAGTAATTGCTAGTGAAGAAGACATAGGAATTCTTAAAAGAAGAGGGGTAGTTGTGGTAACCAACCCTGCTTCCAATCTGAAAATAGCCAGTGGCATTGCTCCCATTCGTGAATACCTAAAGCATGGGGTTGAGGTGGCCATTGGAACAGATGGCCCCGCGAGTAACAATGCCTTAGATATGTTTAGAGAGATGTATCTTACCACTGTTTTGCAAAAAGTGACCTGCAAGGATCCAGAAGCAGTTCCTGCCATGGAAGTATTAAAGATGGCCACCATAGGTGGAGCCAAAGCCATGGGATTAACGGATTGCGACTATTTAGATGTTGGCAAAAAAGCAGACTTAATCATGATTGACTTGCAACAACCTAACATGCAACCTTTGCAAAATATTGCCAAGAATGTGGTGTTTAGTGGCAGCAAGTCTAACGTGAAGATGACCATGATTAACGGAAAAGTATTGTACCAGGATGGAGAGTTTTTCCAAATCGTAAAAAAAGAAATGATTTACGAAAAAGCTAATGAAATCGCAAGGCGTATCTTGCACTCAGTCTAGCCTGAGAGAAATTCGCCGTGCATACTCGTCTTATGGGTGCATAAAAGCTTGCCTAGGGTTAGAAAAATAAAACGAACACGGTTATATATGCACTATGCTACCTCTAGAAAGGACACCATCATGTTGAAAGTAACCTACATCAGCCATAGTGGTTTTCTGGTTGAATTAGAAGAGGCTTATCTTCTGTTTGATTACTATCAGGGCACCATTCCAGAATTTGACTCAAATAAAAAAGTTTACGTGTTTGCCAGTCATGGTCACCATGACCATTTTAATCATCATGTTTTTGATTTATTAGAGCGAGAGAACCAGATTCATTTCATCCTTTCAGATGATATTCAAGTAGATGGTTTCAAAGAAGTGACTCTTGTGGGACCTAACATGGAACTGACAGTAGGAGATTGCCAGATAACAACTTTTAAGTCTACGGATTTAGGAGTTGCTTTTTTAGTGACGTACATCAACTCTAAGCCCGACGCAAATGGTAGAGAGTGTAAGGTTTATCATGCAGGAGATCTGAATTGGTGGCACTGGAATGGGGAGAGTGAAGAATACAACAATAAGATGATGGAGAATTATAAAATAGAGATCGATAAATTGAAAGGTAAAGAAATTGACCTGGCTTTTGTGACCCTTGACCCGCGTCTTGAGGATGCATATTTATTAGGCTTAGATTACTTTGCCAAACAGACCTATGCAAAACACATTATTCCCATGCATTTCTGGGGGAAGGTTGAAATTTTAGACTTGCTTATAGAGGAACCTATAACCGAGAGCTATAGAGAAACAATTGTCTGTATTCGGGAAGAGGGTGAGGTGTTTTGTTTTTAAATTAGGCGCAAATCTCCAAAGAAACGTATTTCGATAATATGAAATTTTCCTCTTGCATTGTTATACATTTTGCTGTATACTCTCTAAGAGCGCAAAAATACTCCTGTGGTTTGCACGAGAGAAAATGCGCCCCTTTCATGGTGGTATAACATGAATACAACCAAAAGCTACACTCTCACGGAGGGAAATAATGCATAAGACAAGAAGAGCAGTTAAATTATGAGGGCACAGAAGTATTGCAAAAGCAATAAGTCTGATGCTTTCTTTTTTTACTTAAGCGTCTGTACCGCCAAGGTGAAAGCACAAGACCAGGTTTTTAAGCCTCATTAAGCATTATCCCTTCAAAAAACAAATTAGGAAAGATAAGGAGGTTACTCATCTTATGAAACAGCCGAAACATTTAATTAGTCCTTTAGATTTATCAATGGACGAGATGAACCATCTATTAGACTTAGCAGAAGATATCGAGAAGAACCCAGATAAATACGCCAATGCATGCAAAGGCAAAAAACTAGCGTCACTGTTCTATGAGGCCAGTACACGCACCCGTTTAAGCCATGAAGCAGCCATGTTGAACTTAGGCGGAAGTATCATGGGTTTTTCTTCAGCCGATTCAAGCTCTGCCGCCAAAGGAGAAAGTGTTGCCGATACCATTCGTACCATTTCTTGTTATGCTGATATTGCAGCCATGCGTCATCCTAAAGAAGGATCTGCTGCAGTAGCCTGTCAAAATTCTTCCATTCCTGTAATCAATGCTGGGGACGGTGGCCATCAACATCCAACCCAAACCCTTACAGATTTATTAACCATCAGAAGTTTACTTGGCAGATTGGATAACATTACCATTGGATTATGTGGAGATCTGAAATTTGGTCGTACGGTTCATTCATTGATTACCGCCTTGGTGCGTTATGAAGGGGTGAAGTTTATTCTGATTTCACCAGAAGAATTAAGATTACCAGAATATGTTCGCCATGAGTATTTAGACAAATTGAATATCCCTTATAAAGAAGTGATTCGCTTGGAAGAGGGTATGCCAGAGCTAGATGTTCTCTATATGACACGAGTTCAGAAGGAACGCTTTTTTAATGAAAATGACTATGTTCGTATGAAGGATTTTTATATACTGGACAAGGAGAAATTAGAAGAGGCCAAAGAGGAGATGATTATTATGCACCCATTGCCAAGGGTAAATGAGATTGCGGTGGAGATTGATAAAGACCCACGAGCAGCATATTTCCCTCAGGTTCAGTATGGAGTATATGCTCGGATGGCATTAATCCTGATTCTACTTGGAATTGAAGTTTAAGGTAACAGGAGTATAGACCATATAGCATACAGTATACAGTATCGATAATGGAGAAATTCGGCGTTATAAAAATTCAAGGCTCATAGGGTTTAGTTCCTGTAAGCCTACAGAGGAGATTATAGAATATGAGTACATTAAATGTTGGACGTATATCAGAAGGTTTCGTGTTAGATCACATCCAAGCAGGAAAGAGTATGGAAATCTACAAATACCTAAACTTGGACAAATTAGATTGTTGTGTAGCCATTATCAAAAATGCCAGAAGCAATGCCATGGGTAGCAAAGACATTATCAAAATAGAATGTCCCATCGACTTTATGGATTTGGATATTTTAGGCTTTATTGATCACAAAATCACCGTGAACATTATCGCCAATGAAGAAATCGTAGAAAAAAAAGATTTGAAATTGCCTGATAAGATAGAAAATGTAATCAAGTGCAAAAATCCACGCTGCATTACTTCTATTGAACAAGAATTGGACAATGTGTTTATCTTAACAGACAGAGAGAACCAGATTTATCGCTGTATTTATTGTGAAGAGAAGAATGGGAAATGATTTTCTGGGAGTTGGAGTGTTGACCCATTAAAAAACACTGTTACTTTAATCTTTTGTGAGATGAAGTAGCAGTGTTTTGCTTTGAGACAGCTTTTTGTCGAACCTATTGTGGACCAAACTCCCGTTGCAAATATTCCTCGAGCACAAGCCCCTGGCTATGTATTGCAGTAGCTTCAGAAATGCCCACAAAGCGCCATTGATATGGGGCGAAGCCGATTCCAGTAATGTCTGCTCGTTCCGCTGGGAACCTTCTNATGAATCCAAAACGGTGNGCATTGTCTTCTAGCCATCTGACTTCAGTAGATTCATTGAACACATGACCATAAGGAACGTCAAAACCAGGACCAAAAGCCACAGCTAAACCTGCTTGATGTTCACTTGTTCCAGGAATAAAGGTAAGGTTGGCGGCTTCGTGATAAGCATCGAACATGTTGAAGCCTGCATTGTGCATCTCCCACATGTTGCTGGAGAAAATTTCTACTTGTCGATCATAACTAACGTAAGCGACAGTCATATTAAGAAAAGCACCATCTCCTTCCGCTGCCGCTATCATATCCGCTAAGTATGAGACGACTCTAGAGTCTACAGAAAAGTATGGATTGAGCTCAGTAAGAGTAGGTTCAAAACCATCAGGAAGAGGATACTGGGCATTAATCAATTGCAGATTCCAAGGAGGTATAGGGATAACTTCCACCCGTTCTAACTCTTCAATGACGGCTTCCAAGCGTTCAATCTCTTCCTCGGCTTCAGCTCTTCTGGAATTGGCATTTGAGTTCACTATAGAGAAAATAATGATAAGTAAAAGAATAAAGACAAACAAAATCAGAATGATTAATCTTTGCCTTTGAATCATTAATTGCACTTTTTTTCTTTTGTTCATTGACTCCACCCCTTTAACTCTATATTTATATAGAAAGCCCCCTGATTACTTATCCCTAAGAATAGCACCATAGGTTCTTCTTGTCAATTGTTCTAAGCCTAATAATCTGAAAATTCCAAAAAAACCAATCCAAAAAAAATAACAGCATAAAACTTTAGATGGCTTGCTCTAAGGCTACAGCCCTCTTGAATGGGGTTTTTAAGAAGCAATCAACCTAAGAGAAAAAATGCCAAGTAAGACGATAAGCCGGGTTCTGTCGTGGACAATCATCTATCTAGGCCCAATGTTACCAAAGGGCTCAAGCGACCTACCTAAAACGTGGCGGGCAACCACATGGTTTTGTTCTGGTCTTGCTACAGCTGGGGTTTACATATGCCCTTCCTGTTACCAGAAAGGCGGTAGTCTCTTACACTACCTTTCCATCCTTACCTGCTTGGCAAAAGAAGACGAATCTAATCGCCATCCTATTCTAAGCTGGCGGTTTATTTCTGTTGCACTAGCCTGGGAGTCACCTCCACCGGACGTTATCCGGCAGCCTGCCCTATGTAGCCCGGACTTTCCTCGTCTG
>JGI20163J15578_10001182_pt1 | contig 10755 bp, 4 predicted proteins | sample TergutCu122P1_FD_15578 | JGI IMG/M metagenome (IMG submission 15578)
AATATTTTTGATAATGGGGACGGACATTTTGATGTCTTCGGGCGTCGCCTCGCGTTGCGCCTTGTACGCCTCGTATTCGGTATGGCGAAAGGTGGATCCCGGCGGGTCGAACGCCACGGCGATGTGAGTGGGATTTTCTTTTCGCAACACCTCTTCGAGTGTGTTTACGAAGCCGAAAATGGCTGATGTATTTTGTCCTTTTGAATTGACGCGCGGATTTTTGATAAATGCGTAGTAGGAGCGGTAGATGAGCGCGTAGGCGTCGAGGAGGAATAGGGTTTGTTTTGACATATGTGAGTTTTTAAGGTGTAAAGTTACAAATAAAATGCCTCCACACAAAAAAATCTCCCAAATTATTTGTTCTCTCATCAAAAAGTACTACCTTTGCGCCCAGAGAAAAATCAGGCTTAGTCTACACAAAAAACAAACGATTACTATTCCGAAGATGCTGCAAAATGCACATCTTATCTACTTAGCATTTATGCTCGCATAGTGCTGTTTAGCGGATTTTAATCGTTTGTTTTTTTGGTAAAGGCAAAAGTCGCAAAACAAAAACAAAAAAAACGATATGTCTAAATTCTCTTACAATCCACAGCAAGTTCAGGCGTTTTGTTTTTCATCGACAACAAAGCAGCGGTATCGCCTCTCATTATTTATCAGTTTGATGCTTCTTTTCGCCATATCTTGTCGCCAAACATCTATTGCGCAAGAAGGCTGCGAAGAAATATACGCGGCTTTGCGAAAAGCAGAATCGCTGATGACTAATCACCCCGACTCAACCCTCTCTATATTAAACGCTATATGGCGCGACAACGAAGGGCGATTGACCGACTGGGAGCAATGGGCTATATACAAACAGCGATGCGTTGTCAGCCGGTTTATGCTCGATTTCGGTATGGCAGAAACCTACTGTCGGCGTTCTTTAGATTTCGCTAACAGAATGAACGACCCTGTTTCTCAGGCATCTTCATTCGCACATTTAGGCGTTATCGAATTTTCGCGCGGAAGGCAGCGAAACGCTATCGACTTCTACCGCCAAGCCATTGACTTGCTTGATGAAGAAAACCAAGAGTTTATCACACAACTTTACTTAAACATCGCCGGCGCATTTTTAGGAGCAGAGCAAGTTGATTCGGCTCTCTATTTTCTGCAAATAGTGCGTACAGACGATTTGCGTGCTCAGGCTCTTGTTTTCGCACATACCGCTGCGATATTTACTCAAATCGGCGACTACCAACAAGCCGAAGAGTATTACCGAAAAACCCTTTCGTTTTTCTTGCAGGAAAATAATATACCAAGTTTAATAACTGCCTATATCAACATTTCCAATGCGTTGCTCGGTCAAAACAGAGTGGAAGAAGCAATGCTTTATGCCAAAAAGTCCGATGAAATGGCACGCTCTATTGGCGCACCCACCATTTCTTTGCGCGCTGTTTATGTACACAAAGGGCAAGAATATTACAGCAAAGGCAGTTATCACGAAAGTTTGAGAATGTTTTATTTAGCGTTGGAAGAAGCAACCCGACGTCAAAATACACGCCTAATGGCAGCAGACCATAATAATATAGGCAAAGTATATATACGATTACGAGATTCTAATCAAGCTGAGTTCCATACCAACAAAGCCCTCGAAGTAGCGATACAAAACGATAATTCCGAAATACGACTTCGCTCATTACGAAACTTAACATCAGTACACGTACTGCGTGGCGATGTAGAAAAGTTTGAAAGAACTACCGCCACAAAGCAAGCATTGCAAGATTCGTTATTGGCATTGCAACACGACAGAACCGTACAACTGCTTGAAATGCAGTCCGAAGCCGAACGGAGAGAGCTCTTACTTGCCCAACAAGCCAAAGAGATTCGGCACACACGTGCCAACAACATTCTTTTAGCCATTATTCTCTCTCTGGTGGTAGCATTGTCCGTTACCGGATTTCTTTTTTATCGATACAAAATGCGAGAAATAAGCTTTACCGTGCGGCACTACGAAGAACTGTTGAAATACAAAAAAGATGCACAGCAACCCGAAAGCGAATCGACAGAAAACCAATCTGAAAAACTGGCAGCAAAATTGCAACACCTGTTTGAAATCGAAAAAGTGTACCGCCAACAAGGATTAACCGTCGATGCTGTTGCGAAAATGCTGAAAACCAACAGCAAATATCTCTCAAACGCGATAAGAGAAAATTATAAAAAACATTTTACCGAATACGTCAATACCTATCGCGTTGAAGAAGCAATAGAGATGCTCAAAGAGCAGTGCAAAGGCGGCAAATATGCCAACTACAGCACCGAAATGATTGCCGATGAGGTGGGTTTCAACGGCAGAACATCGTTCTATTCAGCTTTCAAACGCATCATTGGCGTTGCGCCGAAGGAGTATATGGATATACTGAATCTGCAAAAAGAGATAGGAGAAGATGCGGAAGAAAAACTAAAAACTTGAATGCCGAACGTTAAAAAAATTTCCAAACAAAGACTTAAATGCAAATTCTCAAATCAAAAAAATCTCACAATTAAATTGACGAGTTGAAAATCGAGGGGACAAATCTCTGTTTTTTTTAATACGATTTCTCCTGTTTTCGATGAACAGTTTGTCGAAATTTAAGAATTTTCAAAATTAAAATGTTTTTCGACCCCGGCAAAGTTCGCTAAACAAGGGCGTGTCGCAAAAAAATCAGTCCCAATTCCAGAATCGGTACTAATTGATGAACGATTTTTTTGCACCACTACCCTTTCTCATTGTAATTTTGTAGCCGAATTCCCTGCTTTGCCATTTATTCTTATTGGATTTTAATGAATATTGCAAATTGATTAATGAATATTAAAAACAAATTGATGAATATCGCAAACCGATAAAAAGATAGCAAATCATTGTAGCAGAATTCAGACTCTTCAAGGATAAATTTGAGGCGCAGCGGCGCAAAAATTGTTTTTTTGTTTTGTTAGGAATACAAGGGTGAGGCTCAAAACCTCCTCTTGTACCCTTTTTCGCTAAACGCAAACACAGAGCAAAAGACAAAAATATACAATATAGACAATAAACATTCTGAAAAAATAGGCAAAACTATGTGCAGCAAAAGGCGTGTATCCTGATTCTCTCATATCGTTCAGTGGTCTTTCGTGGCAATGCTGTGAAGCAGAAGCATATGTAGAGCCTATTATAAATCTCTCGGTGCGGATTTACAGTCGTAAATTCGTACCCGAGAGGTTTCCAATCTAAAAAAATCGAACAATTCAAAATAATAAAACTAAAACAAGACAAAAAAACAGTTATGAGAAGAAACAGTAGTGCGCTACTATTGGTAGCGATGTTATTTTTTGCCACTTCGTGTCTTAGTGATAACTATCTTCGGGAAGAAGAAAATCCCGTAGAGCGTGAAAAAGGTACTGATGTGGTACTGCGTGTTCAAACACCGGGTAGTTTTGCCGGACAAGGTACACGCTCCACGTTGTTTTCGTTTGGAGAAGAAAACTATATCAACGATATTCGTGTGTTGGTTTTCGACAACAACCCTATCAACAACGAACCGGTAAACCTCATAGGTATCAGACAAGGGCGTTTGGTAGGTGACGATACCGCATTTATTCCTGCCCCCGAATTAGTCGGTAATACCAGCGGCGAGGGTCGGTTCGAGGTAACACTTCCGGCAAGTACACATTCGGACGACAGGTTTCATCTTGTGGTGATTGCCAACGCAGGGAGTATTGTAACAAGCCGTTTAGGTAACAGTCATTTAGACGTACCTTCTTCCGACCGCGTTTACGCCAGAACATTGGCAAGGTTGTGGAGTGGAATTGACGGAAAAATGTTTGACCAAGTTCCTTCCTCCGAAAGACGACTCCCGATGTTTGGTCAAACAGTAAACGCGATTCTCGTTGAGGAAGGTGCGAGCACCAATGTAAGACTGTATCGCTCCATTGCTCGCATCGATGTAGGTGTGGGTGCTCCTGTTATACCAAATAATAGTGAGCCTTACAACCACGTATGGACAGGGAGAAGAAGAGTCGAACCCGGCAACCCCAATAGTGCTATCGACAACACGGAAGCAGGCATTATTCCTTTCAGACTTGGCTGTGTACGTGTTGTAAGAGCCAACAATCATTTTGCAGTAGCACCCACAAATGGCGAGCAACCTGCTCCTATTTCCGGAACTCCCACCATTCCTACTGCCGCGCCCGGTTTCAGGTCATTCAATTATACGATAGCAAGCAATGAACTTGACCTATTTCGATTTACTGCACCCGTTGATGCGGCTTCGCAAAGAGCCGGTCACGGTGCTTTCCGCAGACAGATATACGTGCCCGAAGCCAATATCAGAACTCCGTTTGGTGCGGTTAACGAAAACAACATTCGCTCCGGCGACCTCAACCACACCAGACGTATGGCATTGGTTATCGGCGGATATTTTAATTATCCCACCAACACCACCCATAGAACGTTTTACCGCGTCGATTTTGTATCAAACGGTCAATTGGTAAACGTACTTCGCAACCACCTCTATCAAGTAAATATTGCGGACGTTCGCGGACCCGGCTCAAATTGTCCGCAAGAGGCTTACGAGTCGCTCGCAATGAATATGACTGTAGAAATACACGAATGGGAGCGCGTATCGGAAGAAGTTATTTTTGACGGTATCAACTGGATTCGTTTGCACCACACGCGCAACGAACTGCTCAGTCGCCACGCGATACTCTATGATGCTATCGGCACAACCGATGAACTTCATTTTGAAACCACAATACCACTTAATGAGTGGAATTTAAATCCCGTTGGTGCTAATTATGGGCTTATCCCCGGTGGTGTAACTGTTTCGCTACCAACTTTCGGAGACCCCAATTATCCGAACTATTTCTATGACGCAAATGGTGTGAGAAATACCATTCTTCAAATAGTTCAAAACGACCGTTTCCGTGTAGAATTGATATGCACGGGACTCAGTGCGGAGGAAGCAACAGGCGGTAGAGATATTCATACGGGCTATTTCAGGTTTATTTCGCGAATGGCGTATGACAATAATCCGCCACCACTACACACCGCCACTCTGACGGTGGAAGTAGGAAGAATAGTGGGAGGCTCAAGGGCAATTCGCTTCCCTATCTACATTACACAGAGGGATAATAACCCTAACGATTGGATACAAGGACCCTGCACAGGCGTATGCTTAGGCGATTGCAACTGTCCATAATCGCGAAATACAAAAACGATAATAAAACAAAAACAGAACAAATATGAAAAAAACATTTTTACTTTGCTCACTTTTTCTCGCAGCACTCTTCGTTACCTCGTGTACGATTGACGATGTGCCACGAGAGTGCGAAACGCCTGTCGTTGAGAACGGCTTTTTGATGCAACTCAGCGTGCAGGGCAACGGAACGGTAGGCACACGTGTAACCACTTTGCCGGCACTACCGGGCGAATCAGACGTACATTCGCTACATCTTTTATTCTTCAATACTTCTGCGCCGGGCACGTTTGCCGGCTACATCGATGCATCGCCACAAGCCGTTTACGCTGGTGGATACTACGTATTGCCGGAACCATTGAATATGTCAACACCCATTCGAATAGATTTCACAGATACGGGATTAAATGCCGACACCGATTACAGAATATTGGTAGTGGCGAATATGTATAACTATACGTTGTATATGCCGAACTGGTTGGCTTCGTTTGTGGGCACTACATTCAGTGAGGCGCAAGCGCGATTGGTAGAATTGATTGATATGCAGGCTATCTCAGGCGAAGAATTGTTGATGACATCGTCGATTACCAGACGCGGCGGACAACCGATGATACACACCTCGCTCGTGCGTGCACTTGTCCGTTTTGACGTGATGATGAATGTTGACCCCGTCAGATTCGTTCTCGAAAGGGTCGAACTATGGAATGTGCCTATCGCTACGGCGTTATGGAACTCCGATTTCAATGATTTCAGAGCACACACCGAATACTTCTCTTCCGTTAATGTAATGCCGGGACAAGAGCACAAAGGTGTGATTTTTGGGTTTGAAAACAGCGTAACAGGCTCGTATATGGGCGATACGTTCACCACTTGTTTAATTCTGCGTATTAGGGACAACGACCGTGGTCGCTCTACCTACTACCGTGTGAATGTAAACGAACAGGGTGCTCAGTTACTCAGACGCAATCACGTATATCAAGTAACCATACACCATATACACGGATTAGGCGAAAACACGGCACGTGACGCTTGGGCGGCTGCCGTTACAATGCTGGACACCGATGTAAGACATTGGCAAGACGGTGGACACGGCGGTGTAATGTTTGACGGCGAAGATATTTTAGCAATCGGTGCTAATCGCATTGATTTCGATGCCGACGGCGACGGTGGAAACGGACGCGAAGAACCGGTAAACGTAACAATATTTACATTCAGCCCCGATGCTTCGAATATATTGCGAATAACCGACGGTACAAACAACGGCACATTACTGGTTGGCGACGGCACAAATGGTCTTCCCACAGGCATCACGGCTCAGTTGAATGGCAATATACTAAGTGTAACCGCTACTGCTACCAATATAGCCAGAGACGGGTTTATTGAACTCACTTTCGGCACAATGAGAGGCGTGGTACACGTGGTACAATCTGACCAGCACACGCTGTTCTTGGATTTGAGTGTAGGCACAACCGAACTTCCGGCATTTGGCAGAGACGGCGGCGAAATCTCTCAACTTATAGAGGTAACCAGTTCCCACGCTTGGACGGCGCAGTTACACAACAATTCTCCTGCACCCGACCAGCAGTTCTCGTTCTATCCTTTTATTTCCACNGCTTTGGAAACCGTNTCATCGCCTACGGCTAACGGCTCATTCAGGCTTTCGTCACTTACCGACCGTACACTTCCCCAAAGCCACTACGCTTTTGTGATTGTACGCCTTACCGACCACCCGAACGTCAACCGAGTGTTGGTACTCAGACAGGAAGGTAGTTCAGATATGCGATTGGGCGACTTGACGCTGGCAAACCTTGTTTTCAACCCTATGGGACAAACAATCAATGGAAATGTACCTTCGCAACCGTACTATTTTGATGTGCCGATTCTTGGTACAGACCCTTGGGTGTACAACATTAGCGGACCGGGTATGGACGCATTTAGAGTGGTGAGCAGAACAGCAATAGACGGTCACCCCAATCACTATACGTTAAGAGTACGTGTATATAATGACGCTATGACCGGTACAGTAAATCCGGAAATGCAGGAAAGAGCGGCAACGCTGTCGGCGTTCCTCACCATAGACCCCTCTACAAGGGTAAACATCAATTTGCGCCAGCAGGCACATTCAATATCATTGAGTCCTGCCGCTATTACAACACCCGTACCTCCGGCAGGTGGTACTGTGTCACTGACCGTAACATCGTCGTACCCCAATTGGGAAATACGGTCGGTAGAGGTTAGTCCCGAATTGGAGAATCATACCGTAACGGCAACCAGAGCGGGTAATGTAGTGAACGTTGTATTTTCGCAAATTCATAATCTTTTGGCAGGAACTGTTGCTACCGTAACGGTAGGTATCCCCGGTACCAATGTTACCGCGTCGATAGCGATTCCGCAAGGGCAACGTCAGTTGCAACCCGTGTATATTCTCACGGCACGTGCAACACATTGGGGTACTTGGAGTCCGCTGGGAGGTACAACTGCAAACCGCAACGGTTTCGGACGATTGCGCGATGAACTTGCCAGTACTGCCAACTTTGGCTTAACCGGCACGGTACTCAGCGGCGAGCGTATGTTTAGCACACGCACGGGCGGTGGTACAGCCGGTCTTCTTCCCGACTCCAACGTGCAGGTTTTCCTTTCCAACAGTACACAAATGAGTTCTGCACAAGGAGCACAAGTGCGTGCTTGGTTGGCAGGAGATACGCGCAGGGTATTGGTGGTAGTAAATGAGCGCCCGTCGTCATCAAGCACAACAGGGTTACGCAATCTACTGGGTGCTCCGTGGGTAGGACACTCGCAAGGCACCAGAGCAGAACGCCGTATCGCAACGCCGCATATCAGCACAAACAATCCTGCCATACAGGCAAACAACGTTGCTTTGTACCAATACCTGTTTATGAACGGACCGTTCTCTTCCGCTCCTGCTACCACATCTGTTTCTACAAACGTTGTAGTACGTTCGCGAAACTCCAATGGCGGTACACTATCGGCTTGGTCGCCTACATTCGTACCCATTATTTTCCACCCGGGTACAGGTACAANCCGTGCAGTAGTGGGTATCGACCCGGTGCANCGCATTGTTTACGTGGGCGAACCTGAATTATTTGGTCGTGGTTCGAGAACAAATACAAATTGGGGCAATCCGGCAAACGTAGAGTTTGTGCGTAACTTAGCCGCTTGGATTATCAATACAACGCAGCACGGAGAGGATTTTACAAGTCAATTTCATTGACCTCACCCCCCTGCCCCCTCTCCAAAAGAGAGGGGGAGAAAGGGCGAGAACTGATAAAAATTTCAAGATAAACAACATAAACCCACGCCCCTAACTCCCCCCTCCTTTGGAGAGGGGTCGGGGGTGAGGTAAAACCAACAATAGTATGAAAAAAATAGTTTATACACTCACAATACTAACCACGCTGTTTTTCGCATCATCGTGTCAATCCGATCTTTGGAACGATGATTACAGAGGTGGTAGCGGTACGACAAACGGTGACGGCTTCTCATTGAGGCTCAGCGTACCAAGCGGTAATATCAGCACTCGTTCAACAATTGCGCCGGAAGACGGCGAAGACGTTGTACACTCGCTGCACTTGCTCTTTTTTGAAGCAACAGGTGCACAAGCCTTTCGCGGACACGTAACGCCTAACCCAAGCCCCTATGGCGACGGTACGTTTGATGTGAGCGAAATGATACACGTACGCTTTGACGGTACGGACGATTATTCGGAAAATCTCAACCACCACACCCACTACACAATATTGGTAGTGGCTAATGTGGACGATTATATCGTAAACAGTTTCACGCCCTATACCAGTGTTGCGGCGTGGTTGGACTCGTTTAAAGGAATGGATTTGAACGCCGCAATCAACAGCCGACAACTGTTGGTATCGGCTTTTCACAGAGGAAATGAGAATAATCAGGATAGGAGAAATATTTATCGGAACGAATTGCCGATGAGTGCCATAGTAGATAAACCTGCTAATGTGGAAGAGGTAGCAGTGCCTTTGACTCGCGTAGTGGTGCGTCTTGATGTAGAACTGCACAGCAGAGTGGCGAGAACCCACAGGGTGGTAAGCGCGTCGGTATGGAACGTACCGCGCTATGCTTCTTTATGGAGAACACCTGCGACCTTCCCTGCACACCAAATAATGAGAGGATATGTGCAGCGCGTAGATGCGAATAACTCCTATTTCTATGACAGTAAAAGAGGAGTACACGGTTTCTTTGGCGGATTATATACGTTTGAGAACCGCCAAACTCGCATCTCGCACGGCGACCACCACACAACGGCGGTCATTATCGGTTTGAGAGAAGTTGATGAAAACGGTAACTGGGTAGGTGATACCGAATATCACCGCGTCAATGTAAACTTGCCGTTTTCGGGGCAGAATTTGCAACGCAACACGGTACACAACATCAGGATAAATCACGTGTTGGGACCGGGCACAACAGGCGCAACTGTTGCAGAAGCCGAAGATAGAGCCTACAACAGAAACAATTCGCAACTGCAAGTATCTATCAACGATTCGGATATGGACGACAGGGGCGTGATTTTGATTGACGGCGACAATGTATTGGTACTTCCCACCAACCGCATTGTATTCCCAACCGAAGGAGGAAGCCGCGAATTGACAATCTTTACGCACAGCCCCGACGGCAGTGCCCGTTTGGGTGTATCGCAGTTGGTAACAGACCCGGGTATCTCCGCAGTATTGACGGGGCATACGCTTGTGGTAACCGCTACACCAAGTATCGATGCCCGACAGGGTTTTATCGAATTTGAATTTGGCAACCTTCGCGCCAGAATAGAGATTGTACAAGCGTCGTCGTTTGTGGAATTTCTGGAGTTGAATTTGAACTTGGACGATATCCATATGTTCAGCAATGCACCTGCCGGCGAAACAATGGTAACGCCTAACGGTATCGAAAACTTTGTGCGCGTAACCGCTTCGGGCGCTTGGAGAGCAACCGTATTTAATGACGGTTTTGAATTTAACAACGCCACCGCAGGGCTTAATTTTGTTCCCGGAACGAACAATAGAACAATTTCCGGTGAACCCAACGGTACTTTCTCGTTGAGAACCGCCACAACAAACCCTGACGACGGTACTCGTTACGGATTTGTGTTGGTAAGCCTTGAAAGCAACCCCAACATCAATCAGGTATTGGTATTGAGACAAGCGGGAACAGAAAATGTAAGAATTTTCTGTCCTGACGGAAACGAACTGCTTGAGCCTTGGACTTATTTTGATGCCTTTGGTAGCTTTATGCCCACGAGAGGTGCGCAAACAAGGACATATTATATCCAACACGGGGTTGGAGGCTTGCAGCCGATAGAGCTTCCTACGATTTTGGAAGATTTCTTCTATCTTGAAACTTATGCGTACTCATCAACGCTAACTCGATTGACGATTCATTCCAAAGGAAACTACAACGATGTGGTAAGACGCAGATTGTTTGCTCGTATTCCAATCGTTTCCGTAAGCGGCCTTACTGTGGGTATCAATGTAGAGCAAGCACATTTCAACTTTACGCTTTCACACGCCGACACCCCACCGGCTGCTGC
>JGI20163J15578_10001184_pt1 | contig 10739 bp, 8 predicted proteins | sample TergutCu122P1_FD_15578 | JGI IMG/M metagenome (IMG submission 15578)
CTGGGAATAGGGTTAGAAAACCTACCAGAACTGGTGAAATATAATCATCCTTGTACATTGTCAGAAGAAGGAGGAAAACTTCTAGGGCTTCCTCCTGGAATCCCTGTACTACCTACGGCCTCAGATGGGTGCTTGAATAACGTTGGCTCTGGAGCATTAAAAGATGGAGTGATGACTTTTTCAGTAGGAACAAGTGCAGCCATTCGTCTAGCTGCACCCCAGCCAATTATACCAGAAGTTCCAAGTACTTGGTGCTACATCTCACCTAAAGCATGGCTTTGTGGGGCAGCCACAGCAGGGTGCTGCAACTGTGTAGATTGGTACAAAGACATGGCTTTTGGACCAGAGGTATCCTACAGTCAAGTGGAAGAAGGATTTGGCAGCCTTAGTGAGGAGGCACCTGTGTTCCTTCCATTTCTCTTTGGAGAGCGATGCCCTGGATGGATGGATTATCGTCTAGGGGGCTTTATGGATTTACGGCCTACACATACCAATCATGATCTTTATCATGCAGTGTTAGAGGGAGTACTCTTTAATGTTTATCAATGTTACGAGTTCCTTACTCGTGTAGGTAAGGTTCCAGATCGGATCAAACTCTCAGGGGGGATACTCCAGTCGGCTTATTGGACTCAGATGGCGGCGGATATATTTGGTAGAGAGATTGAAGTTGATCCGGCGGAAAATGCATCTTTAATGGGGGCAGCAACAGTGGCAATGGAGAAGTTAGGGGTGATTGATGACTTGACGGATATGGAACTTCCAGTTACCCAGATTATTTATCCTAACCCAGAAAAAAAAGAGCGATACGCACAGCGCTATAAAAGATATAAATACTGGTATGATCGCTCTATTTAAAGGGTGAACCGGATACGTTTATTGATAAACAAAAATTACAGGAGAGTACAATGAACAAAGCAGATATTGGCTTAATCGGCCTTGCAGTAATGGGGGAAAACTTATGTCTCAATTTTGAAAGTAAGGGGTTTTCCGTAGCTGTTTTTAACCGTAGATCAGAAATAATGGAGCGTTTCATAGAGGGGCGAGGAAAAGGGAAAAACTTTATTGGTTGCACAACTTTAGAAGAACTTGTGGGTAGCTTAAAGACCCCGAGGAAAATCATGCTGATGATAAAAGCAGGGAATCCTGTTGACTTGATGATTGACCAGCTTATCCCTTATTTGGAAGCAGGAGACATTATCATTGATGGTGGAAATTCAAACTTTCACGACACCATGAGACGGGTAAAGGTGGTAGAAGGGCAAGGTCTTTTGTATGTAGGTGCAGGTGTCTCAGGAGGAGAAGAAGGCGCTCTCAACGGTCCTAGTATCATGCCTGGAGGCTCTTATGGGGCATGGGAAAGTATCAAAGAGATGTTTTTTGCGATAGCGGCTAAAACAGAAGAGGGTGCTCCTTGCTGCAATTGGGTGGGTAGCGATGGCTCTGGACACTTTGTGAAAACCATACACAATGGCATTGAATATGGTGATATGCAACTCATCTGCGAAATCTATCATATCATGAGAGAACATTTGGGCATGTCAGCTATTGAAATGCATGAAGTCTTTAAAGGGTGGAACCAAGGCGAGTTGGAAAGTTACCTGATTGAAATCACCCGTGATATACTGGCATTTAAGGATATTGACGGATCGCCTTTAGTGGATAAAATACTCGATAAAGCAGGGCAAAAAGGTACTGGAAAATGGACTCTAACTGCTTCCCTTGACCACGGCATTCCCCTGACCCTAATTGGAGAAGCCGTTTGGGCTCGTCTCCTTTCTGCTAGAAAAGATGAGCGTGTTCGCGCAGCCAAGATTTTAGGAGGCTCTATTGCTAAATTCTCTGGAACCACCAAAGAGCGTGAGGCTTTAATAGAAGATTTGAAAAGTGCATTGTTTGCAGCGAAAATCGTGTCTTATGCTCAAGGATTTATGCTTATTCAGTCTGCTTCTAAAGCATACAGTTGGAACATTGACTGCGGAGAGGTAGCTCTAATGTGGAGGGGAGGATGCATCATTCGTTCGGCTTTTCTTACGAATATTAAAGAGGCTTTTGTGACAAACCCTCACTTGGAAAATTTACTTCTTGATCCTTTTTTTAGAGATATTCTAAAGAAGACAGAGGGAAGTTTAAGGAGAGTGTGTAGTGCTGCTGTTTTAAGTGGCACTCCAACTCCTGCACTATCTAGTGCCCTTGCTTACTTTGATGGATATCGCTGTGAACATCTTCCTTCTAATCTCTTGCAAGCCCAACGAGATTACTTTGGAGCCCATACTTATCAGCGAGTGGACAAACCTAGTGGCGAATTCTTCCACACCAACTGGACAGGTAAGGGGGGAGACACCTCTGCTGGGACCTATACGGTGTAGCAATCTTCACCAAATTTGATACCACAGATGGTTACCCAAATCATAGAAGTGTGAAATGGTGAGAGTTTGCCTTTGGTATCATTTAACTAAAAACGAAATGGAGAATTTATGAAAATATTAGTAACTCCCACATCTTTACAACCGGGTAAAAATGATAAAATGCTAAATCTTCTGAAAGAGTTTTCAAAAGACTTGGTTTTTAACCCTCATGGAAGGCCCCTCACAGAGGAGGAGTTAATTCCCTTGCTTAAAGATTGTGATGGGTATCTGGCAGGACTGGACCAAATCAGTGAAAAAGTATTGGAGCAATGCAGTCGCTTGAAGGTGATTTCCAGGTATGGGGCAGGGGTTGATCGAGTGGATATAGAAGCAGCGAAGAAAAAGAACATCATTGTAACCAATACACCAGGGATGAATGCGGAGGCCGTAGGTGAATTGGCCTTTGCCTTAATTCTATCTTTAGCTAGAAAAATCCCCTACCTTAATACCAACACCAAAAACGGTCAATGGGTTCGAACACTAGGCACAGAGTTAAAAGGAAAAACACTAGGAATATTGGGACTTGGAGCAATTGGTAAAGTGGTTGCTAGCTGTGGCAAGGGTTTCGGTATGAAAGTGATTGCCCATGACCAGTTTAATGACGCAGACTATTGCCAGGGCTCTGGCATAGAAATCAAGAAGTTTGGAGAGGTTATAGAGGAATCGGATATTATCAGCTTACATCTGCCACTTACTTCAGAGACGAAACATATTATCGGGATAGAGGCATTTTCTAAGATGAAAGATGGGGTGATTGTGGTGAACACTTCTCGTGGTGGGATTATTGACGAAAATGCAGCGTATAAAGCTTTAAAAATCGGAAAACTCGGTGGTTTAGGGTTGGATGCTTTTGAAATAGAGCCACCAGGGAAATCAAGACTATTTGAATTTGAACAAGTCATTGCCACCCCTCATGCAGGTGCACACACAAAAGAGGCCATTGAAAAGATGGCGTTGCTGTCCATTAAAAATCTGGTGGATGTTTTGTCTGGAAGAGAAAGTTTCTATGTTGTGAAGGAATAGGGTGTCAGCATTGCTAGAGGAAAATAAATGTGATATAATTTTTAAGATTAACATGATAATTAAAAGGAGGAAAGTAATGAAAACACTTAAGAAAATCGCTTTAATGCTTCTATGTACTGGCTTAATTGTAACACTGGTTGCCTGTGGCAATGACACAGAGGAGCCCACAACACCCGAAACTACAGAGACAGTGGAAGAAACAACTGAAGAAGAGACCGCCCAGGAGACAGAGGCACCAGAAGAAGTAAACGAAGCCGTTGAAATTGACCTGCTTAGAGTGGCATTTGTGCCCTCACGTGAGCCCGATGAGATTATTGCAGCCACAGAGCCACTGGGTGCTTTAATTATTGAAGAAATGGCAGCTTTAGGATTTAACATAAGGGCAGTGGATATTACCGTAGGTACTACTTTTGAAGCGGTAGGTGAAGGACTATCCGCAGGTTCTATTGATGTGGGATTCATTCCTGGGGGAACCTATGTGTTGTTTGACGATGGTGCAGAGGTAATTCTTACTGCAACACGTTTTGGTTTAACCAATGACTCTCCCAACCCAGTAGATTGGAACGAAAACGTTCCTACTGGAAATACAGATGAACAAGTATCCTTCTACCGTTCCATTATTGTTGCTGGACCTTCTGAGATTGGACAAGAGCTAGCCGCCATTGTAAACGGTGGTGGAGAACTAACCTGGGATGACGTGAATCGTGCCACTTGGGGAGTAATGGGAGTATCTTCTCCAGCAGGTTATATTTACCCAGCCTTGTGGTTGTATGAGAAATTCGGTCAATCCATTCCACATTTGGATCATGTGTTACCAGCGGATTCTTATGCAACAGGTTTTGCCAGACTTGCAGCAGGACAAATCGATATTATTATCACCTTTGCTGATGCCAGAATGGGATTTGCGGAGCGATGGGAAGATGAATTTGGTCAAGAAAACTCTATCTGGGAAGAAACCGCTTTAATTGGTGTAACCAATCCTATTTTCAATGATACCATTAGTGTAAGTAGACATTCTGCAATCATGACTGACGCATTAAGAGATGCATTACAAACTGCATTTATAAATATTGGCAACTCTGAAGCTGGCCGCGAAGTGATTGCCATTTACAACCACTTTGGATATGTGCCTGCACAGTCTTCATACTACGATTCTACACGTGCAGCACAAGAGTTGATTCGTAATTTAGGCTTATGATTTTATTTAAAAACGTAACAAAAATATACCCAAATGGCGTAAAGGCTCTTGACGGTGTATCCTTGTCCATTGAGCAAGGAGAGTTTGTGGCGATTATAGGACGTTCAGGCGCTGGGAAGTCAACTTTAATTCGTGCCATTAACAAAATTCATGGGATTACTGAAGGTTCAGTAACCGTAGATAATATCCAAGTAGAACGACTGAAGGGCAAAGCCCTTCGGTCTTTTCGCCATGGAATAGGTATGATTTTCCAATCTTTTAATCTTGTGAAACGTACCACAGCGATTAAAAATGTGTTGACGGCACGGGTTCCAGAGATGAACTTTTTTCGTGTTTTGTTAGGCTTGTACAGTAAGGAAGATAAGATGGCGGCTTTGGTAGCCCTTGATAAGGTTGGAATATTGGAAAAGGCCTATACCAGGGTGGATCAACTCTCAGGGGGTCAGCAACAGCGAGTTGCCTTGGCACGTACCTTAGTACAGAACCCAAAAATCATTCTAGCAGACGAGCCGGTGGCGGCCCTAGATCCTGTTACTGCGAAGCAGGTGATGGATTATTTCTTGAACATTAATCGAGAGATGAAAATTAGTATTATCATCAACATTCATCATGTTGAACTGGCTTTGGAATATGCGGATCGTGTTGTTGGCATTCGTGATGGAGTAATCATCTTTGATGGACCACCATCAGATGTAGATGAGGAAGTAATCAACCACATTTACGATGGTGAGCAGGAGGATGAGGACTTATGATTTCTCGTATCATCAAACCCAAAATAATCGTGTTGCCTAATGGGAAAGAGGTCAAACAACCCAGGTCAATGCTGCCTGTAATATTGATTGCTTTCCTCATTGTAACCTATTATGCCGTGGAGCTTACAGGGTTTAGCATTACGGTGTTGGTCACTCGAATCAATCATTTTTTCTTTATTCTTAGAGAGATGGTTCCTCCTCGGGTGGCCTTCATGCCTCGTGTCTGGCAGCCTTTGTTGGATACCATTAAGATGTCACTACTTGGTACGGCCATTGGAGCATTATTAGCCGTTCCTGCAGCATTGCTGGCTTCCAGCAATATTACTAAAAGTAAAGTGGTGGTTCATTTAAGTCGCATATTGCTAAGTGGGGTTCGAACCCTTCCAACCCTAATTGTAGCCTTGATTGCAACCTTTGTGTTGGGTCTTGGTACATTGGCCGGCACGGTAGCCATTGCTGTGTTTACTTTTGCATACATTGGAAAGCAACTTTATGAGTTGATTGAGACAGTCGATATGGGATCCTATGAAGCCATGGAAGCCATTGGCATCAAGAAGATTCCTGCGGTTTGGTTGGCGATTGCCCCTCAGATTCTTCCAGTATACATTGCTACGGCCCTGTTTTGTCTAGAAGGGAATGTTCGACATGCAGCAATACTGGGCTGGGTTGGGGCCGGTGGAATTGGATTGATTCTAAATGAACGAGTGCAGTTTCGAGACTACGATGCCGTGGGCATGATTTTGCTGTCTTTGTTCATCACAGTAGTGATCATTGAATTGGTCAGCCATTATATTCGTAGGAGGTTGATGTGATGACACTACTTACTCCGAAAGAGCAATTTGAACGAGAGCCGAGACGGTGGCCTTTTAAACTAGCCGTTGCTGCTATTTTTGTTGCCATCATGTTATGGTCTTCCTCAGCAACGGACTTTACTGGAGCTGGTCTTGGTGGCTGGCAGATTGCAAGAAATATTTTCATGGGTATTTTGCAACCCAATACAGAATTGTTGTTTAATCTCTCCAGGCAAAGCGTATTATTTTTGTTGCTAGAGACCATGGCCATTGCTTATCTTGGCACCATTGTTGGAGCAATTATAGCGATTCCATTGGCTTTTTTATCGGCAACGAATATTGCACCTAAGCCAATCGTTGTCTTAGGGCGTGGAATCACCATTGCCATTCGTACCGTACCTGTGATGATCTATGGCCTTATGTTTATTCGTGTTACAGGACCAGGCCCTTTTGCGGGTCTTTTAACCATGTCTTTGGCCTCAGTAGGAATGGTTTCAAAGATGTATACGGAATACATTGAAGATTTGGACGAAGGTATTATTGAGGCATTGGATGCTATGGGCTGTACTCCTTTCCAGAAGATACGTTATGGTATCTTACCTCAATTGGTTCCAGATTTTCTATCCACCATTATTTATCGCTATGACATGAACTTAAGAGATGCGACGGTATTAGGATTAGTAGGTGCTGGTGGTATTGGGCCACCACTGATCTTTGCAATGAGTGCCTTTCGTTGGAATGACGCAGGGGCTATTTTAATTGGGCTAGTTACATTGATTGTTATCGTAGAGCTTATCTCTGGTCGGATACGACGGAAGCTAGCAAGTGGGGCTTAGTATAAAAAAGGAAGTGTCCATAAAGATTTTTATCGCAGAAAAGCAGTAAGAGGAAGCTTTACAATGAAAGGGAGATAGCTTTTGCAACGGTTTTTGCCATAGAAAGGGGCAAGATGGAGATGAAGAAGAGGAAGTTGAGGTTGTATTTTACGTCGGATGTTCATGGATATTGTTTTCCTACAGATTATATAAGTCAAGGAGCACTGCCCCTTGGCTTGTTTCAATGTTCAGTAGATTTTAGAAAAGATGAAAACACTTTGATTATAGACGGTGGAGACTATCTGCAAGGGTCGGCCTTAAACCAATACTGTTGGAGGGTACAAGGTGATTTTAAGGTATTGGCTGAGATGTTAAATGTCTGCGAATATGATTACGTCGCTTTAGGTAACCATGACTTCAATTTTGGTCAAAAGACTTTGTACGATTATTTGGATGGTCTCAATGCCACTCCTTTGTGTGAGAATTTGCAAGACTGCCAAGGGGAGGTGCTCTTTCCCCATAAGATTCATACCTTAAGAAATGGGTTGCGAGTAGGGTTGGTTGGCATGGTTACTGATTTTGTCAAGATATGGGAAAAACCAGAGAATATAGAGGGAATGCATTTTGTTGACCCTATTGAATCAGCAAGAAAAGCCTTAAATCAGCTAAGAGATAAAGTGGATATCACCATGGGTATTTACCACGGAGGCTTCGAGCGGGACTTAGAAAGCAATCGGTTACTCTCTGACACAAGAGAAAATGTGGCTTGTGAAATCTGCGAAGAATTAGATTTTGATATTTTACTTACTGGCCATCAGCATATGACGATTACAGGTCAGTATTATTCTGACACCTATATTATTCAGCCTCCCCAGCAGGGGCAGGGATATGCATATTTAGAGTTAGAGAAAAAAGGAGAAAGGTTAGAAATTTCCTCAGAGATACGTCAACCCCAATCACCATTTAAGTTAAATCCAGCTCTAGGCCAGTTTGCACATCTGGAGGCAAAGCTACAGGAGTGGCTAGATGTAATCGTGGGAGAGTTGCCAGAGCCTTTGAGTGTAGGAGAAAGAGTAGAGATGGCTTTAAAGGGATCTCCCTTAGCGGATCTCTTTAATCGACTTCAGCTCATCTATTCAGGTGCGGAAATCTCTGCAACCAGTTTAGCCAATGATGCGAAAGGATTGCCAAGAACCATCCGCCGTCGTGATTTGTTTGCAGCCTACCCTTATGCCAACACTTTTGTAGTGCTAGAGATTACTGGAGAAAAGCTTAGAGGGGCTGTGGAGCGAAGTGCATCATACTTAAGCATCAATGAAGAGGGAGAGTTGGAGGTTGACCACACCTTTCTCAAACCCAAGGTAGAGCATTACAACTATGATTTTTATGCTGGAATTGAAAAGGAAATCGACTATAACTACCCCATGGGTAGCCGGGTTCAATCATTGAAGTACAAGGGCGTAGAAGTTAAGGGAGAAGATCAATTTACTATCTGCATCAATGATTATCGTGCCAGCGGAGCGGGAGGGTATGGAATGTATCCCAAGTGCAAGGTGATAAAAGAGGTGCGTGTAGAAATGATTGAGATGTTATTAGATTATTTTAGCAACAAAGTGTAAAATGGAATAGTAGAGGACAATTCCTCACGGTATTGAAATACTGTATTTCTTTGCCTAAGAATCATGAAAAAAAGGAAGTTAAAGTTTACCTCACTAAATATGTAACCTTAGAGCAAGCCATCTGACGGTTTGAAAGGCAGCAAGAGTAGTGAAGATAAGAGAAAAATTTTAAAAATTTACTTGACAATAAAACCTTGTCGTGCTATCATACATACACAATGTATGTAATTGTGAAGCGCAAACTATTGAGGAAAAGGTTATGCCCAGAAACAAATATCCAGAAGAAACCAGACAATTAATCTTAGATGCAGCTCTAAAGCTTTTCTTAGAAAAAGGCTTTGAACAAACCACCGTGTTAGACATTGTTGACAACATGGGGGGATTGACTCGTGGAGCTTTTTATCACCACTTCAAGTCAAAAGAAGAGGTGCTGGACAGTGTTGCAGAAAGACTCTACAAGGTCAACAACCCTTTTATCCAAGTGAGAGACATGAAAGGCTTAACTGGCTTGGAAAAGCTAAGAAAGGCAATGCTATCTCGAGTAGCCGCAGGGGAGCGAGAGTTTGGAATCGGTCTTGAGCGGGATGAGTATCTTCTTTTGACTAAATCCATGCTGGGCCTGTTAAGAGATCCCCGCTTTTTACAGGGACAGGTAAGAGACAACATTGAAGCGAGCAAGATGATAGAACCTATTATTGCTGAAGGGATGAAGGATGGCTCCATACGACCAGGCGATCCTAAGATACTTTCAGAATTATTGGTGTTAATTTTTAACTTTTGGATGTTGCCTCAAATCTATCCTTGCACCAAAGAAGAGGCGATGGATAAAATTCTAGCAGTGAAAGAGATTTTTGATGGGTTTGGATTGTATCTTATTGATGAGGAAGCTATTCGTGCTTTTGAGACATTTGCTGAGGTGTTGGATTTTTATGGTGATTCTTAAAATAAATTAATAAAAAGCAAGGTACGAGAGTAGGGAGGTTAAAGATCGCCTTCAACTGGATTCTTACCAATATTGTAAACAGATTATTTTTTTACAACAATACATACATCCAGCATGTATATTCGTGAGAGCAGGACTCCACCTTAGAGTATATCCATAGGGATAATGGAGAATTACTGTGTTGTCACGCCTTGCTACAGCACTCAAGCAATTTTTTTTGATTAAATACATACATGCAGCATGTATAAAAAGTAAAAATAACAAGGAATACAAAACGTTCCAAAAAGAAAAGAGGAAAATTCATATGAAAACATTTGACACAAATTTTAAACGGGTGCTAATCAGCCAAACCATTAGCTTATTCGGAATCAACATTCTCCGTTTTGCATTGTTACTATTTATTCTGGACATGACTCAGTCAGCGGCTGTTTTTGGAGCGGTGACAGCCATTACTCAGATTCCAACCATCGTATTTGCTATGGTTGGAGGGATTATGGCGGATCGATTAGATAAGAAAAAGCAGGTGGTCATTCTTGATTTTTCAAAAGCAGTGATGTGCTTTATTCTACTACTTATCTTCTTAACAGGAGCTTATAATCTGATGAACCTTACGGTATTTATTTTCCTGTTGATGGTTACGGTAACCATATTTACCCCTCTATTGAGTGCGGCTACTCCAAGTATTGTAAAGCCAGAGGTTCTTGTGGATGCTAATGGAGCCATTCAGGGAATCAATGCCATCTCTGATTTGTTAGGCTTTGTTCTGGGGGGGATTTTGATGGCTACCATAGGGGTGACCAACATTGTTCTGTTTAGTGGAATCTTCTTTTTGATTTCTACGGTAATCGATTTGTTCATTAAGATTCCCTTTGAGAAGCAAGCCCAAAAAGAAAAGCAAGGAATACTCAAGATGATAAGGAGTGATATTCGGTTAAGCTATGTTTATTTAAGAAAAGAAAATCCAGTTCTTTTAAAGATGACTTCTATCGTTGCCGTGCTTGCGATGTTAATGTTTCCGTTAATGTCAGTTGGCCTTCCTTATGTGGTGAGGATTACCTTTGGTGCTAGTGAGCAGATGTTGGGATTGTCTCAAGGGGTTGCTATGGCAGGAATGTTAGTTGGAGGATTGCTTGCAGGGAAGCTAAAGAGATGGCTTACATTGAAGTATTTTCATAGGTGGATCATCGTCTCGG
>JGI20163J15578_10001185_pt1 | contig 10734 bp, 7 predicted proteins | sample TergutCu122P1_FD_15578 | JGI IMG/M metagenome (IMG submission 15578)
AGATTTATGCGACAGTTGGAAAATAGTCGCAACTGGCGAGATCAGGTCAATACCTATTTCTATCGAAAGACACTGATAGCAGATGAAAAGGGAAGGAAAATCTATGAGTAAGTATCAAGATCTAAATCCTCGTTTAGATTATTTCGTATATTGCGAAAGAGATATAACTTGGGAGCTAAACGATTTGATGGAAATGCACGCCTTTGTATTTGTACTAGATGGAGCAGTCAAGTACGAAATTAAAGAGCAGTTTTATCATGTTGAGAAAAACCACATGGTTTACATCAAACCGGGAACATTTCGCAAAGCGAAAACCAAGCAAATGAAAGTGGTGGCCTTTGATGTTGCGCTTCCCCAAGTAGATGATTTTGGATTTTCCTTGATTACTCCCATTCACGATATGTCAAAGTATCTACCCTATTTCCAAGAGATACATAGCGAGTGGTTAAAGAAAGAGGGCGAGTATCATTTGAAATGTAAGGGTTTACTAATCTTGATTCTTCATCGATTACTCGCCGGTTTAGATAATCAACCAAGAAATCGAACGGTAGAGAAGATTAAGGACTATATCGTCGAGAACTATCCCAATCAATTATCAGTAAATCAAATTGCCGAAGTTTTTGAAATGAGCCCAGTATATTGCGGGGCTCTCTTCAAAAAGTATGAGCAAAGAAGTATCAACAGTTATATAACTTTAATAAGAATCCACCAAGCTATTGATTATTTAGAGAATACGAACATGAATTTATCCGAAATCGCTATGCGAATCGGGTTTAATGATGGGTATTATCTTAGCCGAACATTTAAAAAAGTGGTGGGAATTACCCCGTCTGAGTATAAAAGAGCAGGACGAGTAACTTAAACCATAATTTTTAACCATCAAGATTCGGGTAGCAAAAGGGTCGGGCAGTGGGCAGTGGAGTAAATAAATGACAAAACAATTATTTAACGACAATTGGTTTTTCCAGAAAAACCTCCAAGATGAAAATCATCCGGAAACAGCGAATCTCTGGGAACCCGTCGACATCCCCCACGATTGGTTGATTTATGATACAAACAATCTTTATGAAAGTAGTACCGGATGGTACAAAAAGGAGTTCACGTTATCTAATTTTGATGCCCTGACAGACTATGTAAGTATACGATTTGAAGGGGTCTACCAAGACAGTACCGTTTATGTCAATGAGAAAAAGGTGGGTGAGTGGAAATATGGCTACTCTACCTTTGAGTTTGATATTACCTCGGCAGTCAAGCCGGGGGGAAATGAGATATTGGTTCAAGTAAGGTATCAATCCCCCAATTCTCGGTGGTACAGTGGGGCCGGCATTTACCGCAATGTATGGTTCACCCATAAGAAGAAAAGCCGCATTGTTGCCGATGGAGTGTACATTACACCGGTGAAAGAAGAGGTAGATTTGTGGCGGATTGAAATTGATACTGAGTTAGTAATTGATCGAGCGAAAACCTATTTATTACGACACACCCTATTAAGCAGTATACAAGAAAGCAACCTTTCCACAGAAAGCAACCTTTCCACAGAAAGCAACCTTTCCACAGAAAGCAACCTTTCCACAGAAAGTAACCTTTACACAGAAAGTAACCTTTTCACAGAAAGCAACCTTTCCACAGAAAGCAACCTTTCCACAGAAAGCAACCTTTCCGCAGAAAGCTGTATAGAAACTCACTTCTTTAATTGCTCTGACTTTCTAAGCCCGGATGCTCTGGATCCTGATGTTTTAAATCCTGATGTTTTAATTCCTGATGCTTTAATTCCTGATGTTTTAATTCCTGATGCTTTAATTCCTGATGCTTTAATTCTTGATGTTTCTAATCCTGATATTTCTAATCCTGAATATATCGAATCATTGACTATGAAAATGAACGACTACAATGCACAATCGGTAGAAACCTCGCCGGATTCTCAGAACATGGTAGATTGTAAATTATTCATAGCCTCTCCCAGATTCTGCCTAACCTCTCCTAAATTGTGGGGAGTTGGGGCCGGAAACCTGTACTACGTCAAATCGGAACTTTACGCTTATGAAACCACCGGAGAAACTATCTTGTTGGATACCGTAACCAATCGTTTTGGTTGTCGCGAAATTTCTTATCATCCCGGCGAAGGTTTTTTACTAAACGGGCAACCCACGAAAATATTTGGCGTATGTGAGCATCACGACCTAGGTTGCTTGGGCGCAGCGATGAACAAAACGGCTCTGCGGCGACGCTTGGAAACCTTACAACAAATGGGGGTTAATGCCATCCGCACCGCCCACAACATGCCGGCGGTGGAGTTAATGGAACTGGCTGATGAGATGGGAATCTTGATTTGTACTGAAGCCTTTGACATGTGGCGCTTACCTAAGACAACCTATGACTACGCTCGCTTTTTTGATGATTGGGCGGAAAAGGATGTCGCTTCATGGGTACGTCGCGACCGCAATTGCCCTAGTATAATTATGTGGAGTATCGGTAATGAAATTTACGATACTCATGGAAGTGAAGAAGGGGTTGAAACCACCAAGATGCTAAAGGCTTTGGTGGAACTTCATGATTATAAAGGTCATGCCCCGGTGACTTTAGGCTCTAATTATATGCCTTGGGAAAATGCGCGTAAATGTGCCGATGTAGTAAAATTAGCGGGTTACAATTATGCGGATAAATATTATCATGAGCATCACAAGATGTATCCGGATTGGGTAATATATGGCAGTGAAACATCTTCAACCGTACAAAGTAGGGGCATCTATCGTTTTCCGTTTACACAATCCATTTTAGCAGATGATGATGAGCAATGCTCTTCCTTAGGCAATAGTTCCACCAGTTGGGGGGCGAGAAGTACAGAAAGTTGCTTGATTGCTCACCGGGATGCACCTTTTTGTTTAGGGCAGTTTATCTGGACAGGGTTTGATTATATTGGTGAGCCTACGCCCTACCATACGAAAAATTCATATTTTGGACAGATTGATACCGCCGGTTTTCCGAAAGATGCATTTTATATCTATCAATCGGCTTGGACCGATTATAAGAAGGCACCAATGGTCCATATCTTCCCATATTGGGACTTCTCGCCGGGGCAGATGATTGATGTCCGAGTGTGTTCTAATGCACCGAAGGTGGAGTTGTTTTTCACCCCGTTCGATTTTTGCAGAAAATTTCCTTCTCCTAAACTTGAGATGACTTCACAAGACTCTCTTGAGAAGGAAGTTAATTTTTCCAAACTTAAAAATACCTCGCCAAAGAAAACAAACAACTTCCATCAGCGCTCGTTGGAAACATTGCGTAATGAGGTATCCTTGGGGGTCTTTGAAATCGACCATGCAAACGGACGACAGTTGGTTGGGAATTGGCAGATACCTTATCAAACAGGAGTGCTAAGAGCAGTAGCTTACGATGAAAATGACCACATCATTGCGGAAGATATTCAATCATCCTTTGGAGACCCGCAGGAAATCGTGGTAACCGCAGACAAGGAAGAACTTCTTGCCAATGGAGAAGATTTGATATTTTTGGAAATTTCTACTGTAGATGAACGAGGAACCTTTGTGGCTAATGCGAATAATCGTATGACCATCAAAGTCACCGGCGCGGCTCGTTTGGTGGGTATCGACAATGGCGATAGCACCGATTATGAGCAATATAAGGGGACTAGCAAACGGCTGTTTTCGGGTAAATTACTAGCGATATTGGCCGCCACCAATGAGACTGGAATCATTAAAGTACAAATTGAATCCCTTGGCTTGGCCACTAAAACAATACATTTACAAGCGATTCCGGGTACCATGACAGAGGGAAGTAGTACCACATTTGCGCGAAATGTGTCCGGCGAATTAAGCGATGAGTTCCCAAACGATGAGATGTCAAGCGATGAGATGCCAAACGATGAGATGCCAAACGATGAGGTGCCTAGCGATGAGGTCCCAATCCGAAAGATTGAGTTACTTTGTGAAACCGAATCTCTTACTTTAAGCGAAAATCAACAAAAGGTAATGGTCACAGCCAAACTGTATCCCGCCAACGCAACCTACACCGACATCCACTGGCGAGTTACCGACAAAGCCGGGATTGATACCAATATTGCAAGTTACAAGCTACCGGATGAGAATGATGGAAATGACGGAAGTAGTGGGATGGGATTTAAGGGGAATACAGGATTTAATGGGAATAAGGGAATTAATGGAAATACGGGAATTAATGGAAATACGGGAATTAATGGAAATACGGGAATTAATGGAAATACGGGAATTAATCAGAATAGGGAAATTAATCAGAATAGGGAAATTAATGGAAATTGTGGGTATAGGTTGAATAAAGTAGAATTAACCGCCTTAGGAGATGGCGAATTCTATTTAAGATGCATGGCTAATAATGGTGCCGATAAACCGCGTCTAATTTCTCAATTAGATTTTCAGGTAACCGGAATTGGGCAAGCCTACTTAAATCCTTATCAGTTTATTGCCGGAGGGTTATACACCAATAGCAATATTGGATTAACGAATGGTAATGAGCGGGGAGTGGCCACTGACCGCGAAAAGGAAAGTCATGTAGGTTTTGCTAATGTGGATTTTGGCGAAGTTGGGGCAGATACCGTGACCTTGCCGATTTTTTGCCTGAGTGGCGAACCATTTTCCTTTGACATCTGGGAAGGAATGCCCAAAGAAGCCGGAAGCGAGAAGTTGTGTACGGCAAATTATGACAAAGGCAGCATCTGGAATACCTATCAAGAAGAAACATATACTTTACCTCGAAGATTAAAAGGAATTACTACCATCTGTTTTGTATTCCGACTAAAGGTTCATCTAAAAGGATTTTCTTTTGTGAAGATTGAAAAAGCATACGAGAAGCTACCGGCTACAACTTATGATTACTTGTCCGGGGATTCTTATACGGTTACCGAAGACGGGATAGAAAATATAGGGAATAATGTTTCTTTGCTCTTCCAAGGGATGAACTTTACCAAAGGATTACGAGGAATCCAGATTTGCGGAGCAACGCCTTTGGAGAAAAATACCATTCGTATTTGCTTTTTTGATGGCGAACAGACGATAATCCAAAACCTAGACTTCACGAAGATTGAGTTTACTCAATCGCCCAATAAGGTGAAACCTGTTCAACCGCAAATCAAAACTGAGTTTACTCAATCGCCCAACAAGGTGGAACTTGTTCAACCGCCCAATAAGATTGAGCTTGCCACACCGCAAAATGACACCTCCTCTGTGCAGACGTTTGCGCTGGAAAATGTGGAAGGTATGCAAGAAGTAACCTTTATCTTTTTGCCCGGCAGTCAGTTTGATTTTCGGTGGCTCCGATTTTTATTTTGAGATATTTAGCTGATTCGCCCGACAAATAGGACAGCCAGTAGCTAAGCGCAAATAGCAATGCATTTGCAGGAGTGTTAGAACTACTTAGGAGGCAGTATTTTTCTTTAAATGCATGAAAGCGACTGTCTGAACGTAGTGAGTTTCGTTTTCATGCATTTTGTGAAAGAAAAATCTGATTTCTTTTAGTAGTTCAACACTTCGAAACCGTATAGCTATTTGCACTTAGCTACTGGCTGTCCCATTTGTCGGGCGAATCATTAGATTCTCTATCTATATCTGTAATATTTCCTACTAAGCGAAGGTTCTTTCTTATGAGGGAACCTTCCTTTCATTCCTTGTACTTGCACAAATTACCGTCACGGTATATACTATGATGCATAAGAGTAAGCAAGTTCGAACCCCAACCGGTCGTCCCTCGCTGCTAGTACTATGTACTAAGCAGTGAGTAACTCGCTTGTCTATGTAGAAGTTGAAAGCTCCTACTAAGAGGTCGTAAGGCTTGCTTTGATGGCTAAAAACGTCAGGAAGGAAACATCTTATGTTTATTGTTCTCTCTTTCGCTTCGGAACAGGAGCGAGATCGCTTTGAATATTTATTTCATCGCTACAAAAAACTATTACTGTACAAAGCTAATGGAATATTACACGACCACGCTCTAGCGGAAGACGCTACCAGCGAGGCTTTCATTCGCATTTACAAAAATATGCATAAGATTGAGGATTTAAATTCCAACCAAACCATTTCTTTTCTGGTCACGATTGTAACCAATACAGCTCTTACTATTTTGAACAAAGAGAAGAGAAAGCAAACTGTGGTGGTCGATTTTGAAGATACGTTTAAGCAGCATAGTGATGATTTCGATTTGGAACAACACATCATCACTAACGTTGCCACGGATAATATCTTTGGTTGTATCAATCAATTAAAAGAGGAACTAAAAGCTCCTTTTCTACTAAAGTACGCCCACCAACTCTCTCACAAAGAGATTGCCAAGGTTTTAAATATCACCGAAAATAATGTCACTGTACGAATCCATCGAGCCAAGCAAAAGCTTGTCACGATTTTGCATAAGGAGGGGATCATTAATGAAACCGCATAATGAAGAATTTTTCCAAGATCTCGCCCAAGCTTATGTGGAGCACGATGGAAAAATGTTAAAAGAGATGGATTTACAAGAAGTAGACTTACATACCGTAAACTTGGAGAAGAAAGTTTTTCACCATCTGAAGCAGCTCAAACAAAAACAGCAGATCCGTCGCTTAACTTACGGACTGATGCCGGTAGCTGCCATCCTTTTGGTGGTGATTATTTACACCGCCGTTTTCCCCATTCTGCGACAATACAATGCTTTCACCAATGAGTCGCGTTTTCAGTTCGCTACTGATGAATCGGCTGCTGAACCGGCTGTATCGGACGAGGCCGAAGAAGAATGGGCCGCTGATACAGATTGCATCTGGGATGATATCCGGGATGATTTCCGGGTGGGCGATAGTGCAGAAGTCGCTGAGGAACCGGCTGATACCTTACCTATGGATAGCGACGATGACGCCGATGAAGCTCCTTTACCGGAGCAAGCGGAAACCGAGGATGATGGTGCTGATGCCGGTTTTATCTTCTCCTCTACCATCGAGGCAATTGCCCTTCCCGATGGGTTTCAACTGGTAGAAAAGACGATACTTTCCGAAACCGAAGTATCATATACCATCCTAAGCGATACCGGACACTATGTTTATGTAACGGAAACCCTGATTACCGAATCGTTGGCGTGGGAGCATCATGTAGTGCCGCCATTAGAGCATTGGGAGCATTATGGCGTAAAACCGCTCGAGGATTGGGAGCATTATATCGCTTACTTCGTCACAATTGAGGGTAGACATATCCTCGGTTTCCACTTAGAAGATGTCTTTTTAACGCTAGTAACATATGATGATTATTCGGCGCTATTTTTACTAAGAGAGGCGATTGCCGCGCAACTTACTTTGCCCTAATTACTTTATGAGTATCGCTACGCCTTCGTCACTGTGCCTTGCATAGAAAAGGCATCTTAATGATAAAATTTTCGACCTTGAGTTATTATTTCTAAGTAATACAAGGAAGAAGAACGAGACATAGTAGACCTATGGCGAGTGATGATGACAAAGTATTATAACGAAATAATAACTCAAGGCGGGTTGGGTTCGACTCCCGTCAGCTTAACTTAAGTGGGCATGAAAGGAGCATCAGTGGTAGTTCACGGAGTCACTTACCAAACTACTGCGAATAAGAATAGATTATGGAAATTGCCGGAATTGTTTTCAATCAAGTTGTCATTATGTTTTTATTATTGGCATTGGGATTTATCCTTATTAAACTGAAGATACTTACCCCCGAAGTGAATCAGGGCTTGTGTGGGCTACTACTCAAAATCGTTATTCCCAGCAGCATTATTAATGCCTATATTCAACCTTTTTCTAGGGAGAGCGCAAACCAATTGGCTCTTGCTTTTGCCTTAGCCTTGATATTTCACCTGATGGCAGTCCTTTATGCCACCCTTGTTTTTCGAAAGAAGGAAGAGCTCAATCACAAAATGCAACGATTGGCAATTGTTTATTCCAATTGTGCATTTATGGGTCTCCCCCTTCTTTTTGCAGTTTTNGGCGAAAATGGTGTNTTCCTAGGTTCTGCTTTCATTGCTATATTCTCNATTTTTGTGTGGATTCACGGTATCAAAACGCTAAATGAAAAGGAGCGAATTCGCCCCTTTAAAATTATATTTAATCCCGGCACTGTTGCCGTTTCAATTGGAGTGCTAACCTATTTTCTACAAATCCCATATCCGCCGGTAGTAATCGCGACAATCCGACATATCGGTAGCATGACTACTCCCCTTGCAATGATTGTGGTGGGTGGTTTTCTCGCGGCAATTTCATTGAAGGAAATGATAAAGGATGGGAGCGTTATCTTCACTTCACTTGGTCGATTGCTCTTTTTACCACTCCTATTTATCCTACTTCTTTTTCTCCTTCGAGTTTCCTATTGGACTGATTCCAGCCGCATTGTTGCTCTTTCGATGGTAGTGGCGGCAGCCTGTCCGGCAGCGGCTACCGTAGTAATCTTACCGGAAATGCTTCATTTTGACGTGCGTCACGGAACTAAGATCCTAGCCCTTTCCACCCTTTTATGCATCATTACCTTGCCTCTTGTGGTATGGATTGCATACCTTGTACTGTAAACGTATCACCTGAATGATAAAGACCAGAATGATAAGATTGAGTCCAAAAATAACAATCCCTTTTGTCAGATTATTAAAATCCCCTGTTTTTGGTCCGGTTCCCGGTGACCCGGGCGAACCGGGACGCTGCGACGGATTATTTGGCGAACCGGGCGCTTGGACAGAAGTATATCTGTTGACAAATGATAACGCCGAAACCTCTTTATTGTCGGTATTGTTTCTGACCGTTCGCGCCACGACTAGCCGGCCATTTTCCACTGTTACCACATCGGTTATGGTGTAGATGGTTTCATCGTAGGTGTAACCCGGTACCTTGGTATCTATCTCGGAAATTGTGTATGTATATGTTCCGGCTTGGGTATAACTCCACGTACCAAACTCTGCTTCACCGGCTCCGATAATGGTCAAAACTTTAACCCCATTTTCACTACCTTTTGGCATCGGGTATGAAGGATTGCCCGCTACCAGGATAAAAGAGAAAGTACTGGCCGTTGATGGATTTCCCCTCACTGTTTTTTGAACCGGTGGATCCATCATATTAGATGGGTCACTGGGTAATATCCCAAAACTATGTCTAAATGCCATTTCTGAAACCTTATTATCATCGCTCTTACAAATAATGGTTATTTCTTCCCCATCCTTCGACACATAAATTTCTATCTTATACGTCTGCTTATCAATATTGAAACCGGGCTTTGGGATGGTCGTACAGGACAGTGTATAAGTATAAACCTCGGTCTTATTAAAGAGCAGTGGTCCAATTTCTGCTTCTTTGGTTCCGACGATTGTAAAGGTGTAACCTTCCAAATCACTGCCCACAGGCATCGGCGCTTTGGGTGTTTCCGGCACTAACCGATAGGTAAAAACCTCTTCTGGTGGCGTGATTTCTCCTCCGCTTTCAAATGTCTGCTTCACCGATAATATCGCTTCTCTAGGTTCGGCCGCATATACCTTTAGAGAAAGTAATTTACTTGTCAAAAGCATGGGCACTAACAATCCCAGCGCCAGCATCATTATCGCAATTTCTTTTGTTCTTCTTGGCAAACGCAAGATCTTGTTTTTGTTGTTCCTCTCATAATTCATGATTTATAATCTCCTTTGCCGTCTTTTAAGAATCAGAACTATCATTAGTAAAATTAGCAGAAATGGTACGATTACTATACTTGCCTTAACCCAAAGGGAAGCTTGCATCCAGAAGGTTGATAGTTCATCTATCATCGGCAATGTTTCCGGCCTTTCTACTTCTTCTTTCTCAAATGGATTAGGTGCCACCGTGTCGGTAATCTTCCCGATTAAAATATCCCGTCCATTAGTTGCATCCGGTGAACAGGTAGATAATAACAAGATTTGATCATTGATTGTTACCGGTACATCTAATCGACTGTGAATTGCCATTTCTAGTAACATTTTGAGATAGGCTTGTTGTTCTTCCGGTTGGGTAATAGAAACACGAAATACATCAAAATCATAGGCATCTGCCTGCACAAAAGTGAAAAACTCCAAGCCCAGCTCTTTACCATCGATAAACAGAGAACCATATCTTCTCTCATCGAAATAAGTTTTATCTGAAAAATTCGTTATTTCTCCGAACATCACTTGATTCTCCATGTGATGTCCATAAAGAATGTTTACAAAATCCACAAAATTGGGACTACAACGATAATCTAAAAAAATCGCTCCGGAAAGGGAATGATTGCCCTTTACATCGGTATTCACATAGGTGAAATTATCTTTTCCTTGGACGACCGGATAGTCTATGTTTGTTCCATATACGGTAAGCCACGAAAAGACATCCGGATTAATCCTTTTCAATTCTTCAAAAGATTCGTTCTGGTTTTCCACCGTTGGCCGATAAACATTGTAGTTACTTGCCCTTGCTGCATTGTATATCTGACCGGAATCCCAAATGGCATAGCAGCTAAAGGTCAACAGTAGTAAAATCATCATTAACACAAATAAGTTCACTAACCCATTTACCAATCGTATCGCACTTCGTGTGACGGTAGCTGTCTTACGCATAAGGTTCCTCCCCTTTTTAATTATATCTTTTCTAATCGAGTAGGAGGCCGTTCTTTATCCTGCGAGCCTCCTACTCACTCGTTTATTATTAGCGATTGAACCGTTTTCTTTTGTAAACAGTTACCCCAACAAAGGTGAATAGTGTACCTACTCCTAGGGCAATTAGCACAAAGAATGGTAAGT
>JGI20163J15578_10001186_pt1 | contig 10731 bp, 8 predicted proteins | sample TergutCu122P1_FD_15578 | JGI IMG/M metagenome (IMG submission 15578)
TATTTACCTATAAAATTACTCTGTTAAAATCGTATTTATCCACACTCTCCACAGCTTTTATTGCGACTACTTTATATAATTATAATACAATAGATGGTAATCACAATCATAGGAAGGAATCTGTATGAAAGTAATATTAACTCAAGAAAGATTGTCTCGAGCTTTGTCAACCGTCAGTCGCATTACTAATTCTCGAACCACATTGCCAATTTTAAGCAACATTTTGGTTAAGGCTGATGAGAATAGCTTAACTTTATCGTCCACAAACCTAGAAATTGCAATCACTGAAACAGTTCCTGCAAAAGTAGCAAGAAGGGGAGCTTTAACCGTACCGGCAAGACTGTTAACTGAATTTATATCTAATTTACCGAAACTAAATATATTATTGGAAGCAACGGACGGCAAGCTTTCAATAACAGCTGGAGGTTATAAATCTACAATCAATACAGCAGGCACCGAAGAGTTTCCAGAGATTCCAGCCATAGAGTCTAAAACAAAATTAACTATGCCGACGGACCTATTTAAAAAAGCAGTCTCTGGAACGGCGCTGGTCGCTAGTGGTGATGCAACACGTCCAATTTTAACTGGAGTATATATTTATAACTTAGAAGACAAGTTGTATTTTGCAGCAACTGATGGATATCGCTTAGCGGAAAAGCAAGTCATGAGCATTAATGGCGAGGTTTCGACAATAGTTCCAACTTCGACGCTTAATGAGGTGGTGCGTGTGCTGAGTGATGACATTAAAGAAATCACAGTAGGTTTTTCAGACGATCAAATTAGCTTCGAAGCTAATAGTATAGTGATAACTTCACGACTTATAGATGGTAGCTTCATAAACTATCGTCAACTTATTCCAAAGAAAACTGACGTAGTAGTTACGGTAAACAGAGGCGAATTTATAAGGACTATTAAAATTGCTGAACTGTTTGCGCGCGAAAGCGCCGGATCAATTACAGTAAAAACCAATTCAACTAAATCGTTATTAAATATTCACTCAATTGCATCACAAATAGGTGAGAACAACACAGAGACTGACGCAATAATTACTGGCGATGGGACTGTAACATTAAACTCGAAGTTTTTATTGGATGGACTAAATCAATTTGATGGCGAGAATATAAAAATTCAATTTAGCGGCAAAGTTGCGCCGATTTTATTAGCGTCGGAAAAAGGCGACGACTACAAACATCTAATTATGCCGGTTAAAAGTTAATAAATGTTAAAAAGCGTTAAAATTCAGAATTTTCGCCGCCACGAAGAGTTCAAGGCGGACTTTAAAGATGAAAACATAATAATTACTGGTGCAAACGGCAGCGGCAAAACTTCAATCATTGAGGCGATCTATATTACACTAAATGGAAGGTCTTGGCGCAGTAGTTTTCAGGAAATATTGCGTGAAGAAAATGATAACGTTTCTAGCTGGTGGCGTATCGACGTAAAATTTTCGGATGGCGAAGGTCGAACAATAAAATTTACTGATAACCAAAAGGTCTTTGAGATTAATAATCAAAAATTTACGCGCCTGCCGGCGAGACACAAAAAGCCCGTGATTCTATTTGAGCCAAACGATCTACAATTATTGTATGGCTCACCAGCTCGCCGCCGCGACTTCTTTGATCGCTTTATTGCACAAGTTGAGCCTTCTCATCAAACTAACCTAAATAAGCTATCGCGAATCTTAAAGCAACGCAATAATCTACTAAAAAAAGGAGCTTCAGCTAACGAGCTGTTTATTTGGGATATACAGCTTGCAGAACTAGCAGAAAGAATTATCTTGGTGCGTGAAGACTGGATTGTTAAAATTAATAAAAAAGTTACAACAGAATATCGAGGCATTTCTATAAAATCCGATGATATTTCTATAAAATACTCTGCACCACAAAAAAGCAAACAGCAGATATTAAATCAGCTAAACACAGACTTTAGAAATAATTGTACAGTTACAAAGATTGGCCCACAAACACATGATATCAAATTCAAAATTAATAATCATGATGCAAAACTGACTGCCTCACGAGGCGAAAGTCGAACGATAATTTTTGCGACTTTAGCGACAATGACGGAGCTTTTAAATCAGGAGCTTGGCGAAAAGGTTTACTTAGTCTTTGATGATATTGATAGCGAGCTTGATTTTGAGCGAAAGTTCGGTGTATATAAGTCACCAGTCTTTAACAAAAACTACCTTTTTGCGACTACGATTGAATCTGCCTATTCAACGATAAATTTAAAATAGAATACTGCGAGAGGAACTATTTTCCGCCAGGATTTGTTGTGATCAACTGTGTTTCGGTTTCAGAAGCAATAATTTGAATGGCGACATGATTTTGTCCAGCAAAAAATAATCCTTGCCCAACTGGAAAGTTAGCTAGTCGCTTTAATTCTTCTTCTGTCAACTTAAAAACTTGCCCAAGGACATCAACTGCTGATGGCGACTGTTTTAATAAAATTTGCATTGAAGCATTCGCTACAATCGCCCGCCCCATTTGTGAATTCATGAAATCTTCAACGTCTTGAGAGATTGTTGTGAGACCAAGGAAGTATTTTCGGGCACGCTTTGCAAGACTAAACATAAAGTTTGCCGAGTCAGGATATTTCATTAATTGCCACGCTTCATCAACGATCAACATACGTTTTTTCTGATCAGTGCGGACCTTATTCCAAATATGGCTCAGAACGATATACATTGCGATTGGGCGCAATGCATCCTCAAGGTCGCGAATATTAAATACCACCATATGATTATTGATTTCAACATTTGACTGTTGAGAAAAAATTCCCGCAAACGTTCCAGTCGTATACTGTTTGAGGCGCTGTGCTAACTGTGGGCCGTTTCCACCCATGTGAGCCAATGTATCATACAAATCAGCCATCACTGGCGGCGGCGTGTTGTGTGTTAGTGGATCAGAGGTAATTCCTGCACGGGCATATGTGTCAATGAGGGCTTGATCGAGATCAGCTTCTTCGGACGGAGCAAGAACGTTGACAACTTCCCCACTGGCGGAAACTTGGCCTGCACCTAGCATTAATCGCATAAGTCCATGTAGAGTTACTAGATTAGCACGCAATGCATCAGCACTCTCTCCATCATCTGCGTCAACAACACGCGGCAAGTCGAATGGATTAACACGAGTGTCAGAGTTTAGCGATAAATGAATATATGATCCACCAACTGCCTCGCTGAGTTTTTGATATTCGTTTTCTGGGTCAATTACAATAATATCTGCACCAAGCATCATTGTGCGTAATGCCTCTAGCTTAACAAAGAAGGATTTGCCTGCACCAGACTTTGCAAACACGGTCATATTGGCATTCTCTAAACTAAATCGGTCGAAAATTACTAATCCATTATTATGTAAGTTGACCCCGTATAAAATACCACTATCCTGAGTTAGATCAGCTGAGGTGAATGGAAAAGATGTCGAAATTGCACCAGTGTTCATATTGCGACGAATTTTAATATCATCCATAAATTGCGGAACAGTTGAGTTCAGCCCCTGCTCTTGCTGGCTGGATGCTATTTTTGTTAAAACCATCTGCTGCCCAAAAATAGTTTCAACTTTTTTAGTGGTGCGATCAAGCTCATCTTGAGATTTAGCGTAAAGTGTAACATATAGTCCAAATCGAAAGAATCTTTCAGCGCCCATTTGAAGCTCATCGCGCAGCTCCTCAGCGTCACGATAAGCAGCTTCAAGAGCTGGATCACGAACTATTCCCTTCTCGGCGTTAAGGGCCATCGATGCTTCAAGTTGAGTAACCTTTTTACGCAAGTTTTTCATGACAACTTCACTGTCAACTGGATAAATAAACATCGATAAATCAAGGACGATATCCATATTTATAATCGGCGACAGCCATCCAGTAAACAATACTCTTGGATATCCATATACATAAATTGTCCGGCAATATCGCGTTCCAAGTGTGAAATAGTTTGATTTGAAGTCAATTGAGGCTGGCGCAACAAGGTCTCGCAGGGTCGTTATACCTTTTTGAAATTCTGCAGCAACCGCGGCTTCCTCGCGAGCCGCCTGCTGTGCGACTAAATCAACTTCTTTATCCTTCTTACCCATTTAACCCTCCATTTTGGTGCGGATTCGGCCCATTTCCACGGCGAACAACGTCAACTGATGAATAATTGCGAAAATCGCCAATAGGCTGTCGTGTCGCAGTGTCTGGATTATATACATTATAAAGAAGCTCGCCAAGCTCTCGTGTTTTAAGTCGGACAGAATTAATACCCATTTGTGCTAAGTTTTCGGACACTACCGACACTCGCTTGCTCATCTCCTCTTTTGCATGACTATATACATCAGCAGGAACTTTGATGTGTTGGTTTCGTTTTTCGGGCATAAATAGGTTAGTCAAAAGCCCTTTTGTGGTGTCACTGCTTTTACCAAGCTCAGTGTTTTCATCGCCAGGGGCATATGGGATAATGACGAAAAAGCTTTTGTCCATAATATTAGCATGTTGTGCCAAAGCTTCAATAAAATACATATAATCGTCCATTAAAACACCAAGCAACATATTATCTTGGCTTTTGCGAACCCTCTCAATTTTTTCAAGATATGGCCCAATATCGACATCTTGCGATCGAATATAGACTTGAATTGGAAATGTTAGCGAATTTAAGAAGTTTTGATAAGAGTATTCTGCGCTGTCGCGTTCGCGACCACTCATGAGATCAAAATTAACAGATTGCGCCGCAACGACTGCGCGATATGTTCCATCACCCATAATAATCATATTGTCGCGTAGCTCTTGAAACAATAAGGTATTTTGTGTTGAGTTCGGATTTTTTGGCGGTTCAGCTATCATTGAATTTGGATATTGTGGCTGTGATTGCACAGGCGCTTGATTAGGATGAGCCATTTGCTGTCGAGCATCCTGAGCTGGCGCTGTTTGTGCGAGCGCTTGTGCGACTGAAGGGTCTACTTGACTTGGTTGTGAACTCATTTTTTCCACCTGTTAATGCAAAACAATTTCCGACTCCTCTATTTCAGGGCTATGCTTATCTTCTTGGCTTTCCACTACACCGACAGAACTAGTATTATCGACTACTGCTGTATCAGGCTCGACAACACTTTCTTTTGTGTCGGTTTCAGCAGACAGATTTTGTGAATCAGCAGTTACTGGATCTTCTGAAATGATTATTGAATCAGGTGTTGCGACTGGTGTTGTAGCTGGATCTGCTGGCGGGGTGGTATCTTGAGGTGTGGTTGTTGCAACTGGCACCGAAGACTGCGGTTGCGTTGTTGGAGCTGATACAGATGACTGCTGGGGTACTGAAGTTAACACTGATACTTGCATTTGCGTAGAATGACCATCAGTGACGGGCGATGAGCTTTGTTGTGACGTTGGGCGTGATACTGATTGTAATGTAGACTGTATCCTTGTTGGCGATGCAGACTGAAAAACTGACTGAGCATTATTTAACGGTGCAGTTGATTGTGATGTTGGTGTGACTTGCGATTTCATATTAGCAATTGCCGTCTGTCTTGCGTGCTGTTCGGTAATATACAACTTATCGTCAATCCGCTGACTCATTGAGTCGTTGATATCTAAAATATCGGGTGCATTATGTGTCGCCGCGACAAAATCATCAGTCAAACTATTGTTAATAGGCGTTCCGCCCAGTCCGCGTGTTGACCAGCCTTGCGTATCTGAAACATCTGACAAAAACGACAAGCGACGACGCGCTTCTTCAGCATCAAAGTCTTTGGTAATTGGCGTATCGTCAACTTTTGGTTCGGAAATTTCAATAAAACTGCTCTCACTATCAGACTCCCAAATTCGCAGATGTGGCTTAAACCAAAATCGAATCATTGCCGCTAGATAGGTTTCCATAGGTTGATCTTTACGAAGTGGCAATGCTAAAACCAAAAATACAAAAAACACTGGCAAGGGAATGATCGCTAGTGGCGCTGCGATGTTTGTGGCAAAAAAATACGCCAAAGCACCCGCACCGATCGCTATCATAGCGTAAATAAATTGTCGAAAACTAAGAGGGCCGAGCAATCTGTCTTCGGCTTCAACATTTTGAGGAACTTTATATTGACCCATATTTTTGATTTAATTAATTAGCCCACCACAGGCTATAAATATTATAGCACGCTTATGTAAAATTATTTAATAGCTAAATCAATTCGCGCCAAGGCTTCAGCTTTCCCTAGAGCGGTCATTGTCTCAGGAAGCCCAGGTGAAAATTTCGCCCAAGTTAGTGCAAAGCGAATAACTCCAAACAACATTGATGGCCTTGATGAAGTTTCTATAAGTAGTTCATTCAAGACATCCTGCAAGTCTTCTTCGTGCCATTTATCTTCGGAAACTTGAAGAAGCTTTTCTTTGGTTAAGATTAGCAGTTTAATCTGCTCATTACGCGACAATTTTTTCAACTGCTTATTTTCGTCAACTAATTGCCAATTTGGATTGGGCCGAGCGAAAAAATATTCACTTAAATTTGGTAAATCAACTAAAGTCTTCAATCGTTCATGCACTACACCTAGGACCTTCCTTCGTTCTATTTCTGAGGCATTTTCTCCACTTTTGCCCCAGAAATTTTCACACCGTGCGAATAAATCTTCGAAATTAAGCTTTTTAATCCACTGTCCATTCAGCCAAATTAATCGCTTCTCATCAAAGAGCGCCCCGCTGCGTCCGACGCGATTCAAAGCGAATTTCGCAATCAACTCATCCATCGAAAAAATTTCTTGCTCGGTTCCGTCATTCCAGCCCATTGATGCGATATAATTATTCATTGCTTCAACTAAAATTCCGTCCTGTAAATATTCCAACACATCTTTTGCGCCATCTCGCTTGCCGAGCTTCTTGTTTCCATTCTCACTTAATATATGTGGCAAATGCGCGAAGATTGGCCACTTAATATCCAGTGCATCGTATAAATTCAGGTAATTTGGCATTGACGAATTAAATTCTTGGCCTCTGATAACGTGCGAGATTTTCATTTCGATATCATCGACAATATGTGCGAAATTGTATGTCGGAAAACCATCAGATTTTATCAAAATAAAATCGTCAATCGCATCAGAGCTCGCTGACAAATTACCCATAACTTCGTCGTTCCACGAATAGTCGCGCGGCTCAGATTTAAACCGTAGTGGTTGCGTTCCATCCCAAGGTGGCGGATTTTCAGGTCGATAGTCGCGATAGCGAAAAGGTTTCTTTGCTGACATACATTCGTTACGGAATTTTTGAAGCTGTTCTGGCGAATACGGATCTACGTAAGCGCGACCTTTTTCAATCAACTTATATGCCCATTTTTTATAGCTATCTAAGCGTTCAGATTGGCGATATGGTGCAAATTGTCCGCCGATATCTGGTCCTTCATTATAAACAATATTTAATGTGTGTAAAGTCTTAATTATATGCGCATCACTACCATCAACTTCCCTCTTTTGATCAGTATCTTCGAGACGTAAAATAAATTGTCCATTATGCGACCTTGCTACCAAAAATGCAAACAATGCAGTGCGAACATTGCCGATATGTATGTAACCAGTCGGGCTAGGTGCGAAACGTGTACGGACTTTCATAGGTTATATTGTAGCACGAAGAGATACGTGAAAACTAGCTCTGCACACTTTCAGCAATCCGCTTGATTTTTTCGTCGCTCATTAAGTCATTGCCGTTGAGCGTAAATAAAATATTGTCTTTAATCCAAACAGCATCGTTACCAAAACGATAAACTATCATTCCATTCACGTCGAGCGTACGATATTCTTCATGCTGAGGCAATAAATAACGCACAATGTCGGCATTCCCCCAAAGGCTTTTTTGCTGGGTTATAGAATAGCCATCCGTTCCACTATTAGACCTATAGTTGATTCTTATTTGGCCTGACATATGTGCGACTGGCCCATCAATCGAATATCCATTCGGCATATAAGGTATTCGAGCGTTAATTCCAGCCTGATTAGCGGCGACACGAATCGAAATTGTTGGTATGTTAATATATGCGAAATATCCACCTAAAATTACGAATGCCAGTGCCATAGTGACCAGTGTCGGAGCGCGGAAAAATCGTTTCACCTTGATTTTTTCTCTACGACGTTGCAATTTTTGACTAAGGGGCTTATCAGACAATTCATTATTCAGCACATTTTTGATTTGACTGTGTGTTGGCTTTAGCGCAGAGGCTTTATTGTTTGCGACATTTGGTATAAATGGTGCTGCGAATTCCTTATCGGTAATTTTTGGCGCAGAATTAATAGCAGCATTAGTTGGTGCATGAGCGAAGCGTTGAATCGATGGATGTTTTTCAATATTCAATTTACGAGCTTCTCGTCGCGCAACAATCACGTTTTTCCTCGGCAGAGAGCATGGGTTTTTAGTAAAGTTGCGATTTAGTGTAGTAGCACGACCTGGTGTACGATTTAGATGATTTGGCTTTTGGCGACTCAATTCGGATCTCCTCTGATTTTCTTCAATAAGTGTTTTCTGAGGCAAATCAATCGGCTCGATTTCGATCGGATCATTACCAAGAATATAATTCGAAATCCAATTTGGCGTGGAATTTGAAACTGATGAGACGTAGTCCGATATCCAGCTCGGCGCGGAAGTCTTTTCCGCTAAATTATTCTTAACATCAGATTTAATGACTTCTGATTGCTCAAACTCTGCGAATTCGCGCGCTATTTCTGCGGCTAATCGCTCTTGCTTGGAAATTCTTTTTTTCTTCGGAGAGCTTTTCAATGAGCTTTTGATAGGCTGATCAATTTGCAAACCAGTCTGCGCATCATATTTTTTCCCGTTAATAATTACTATCGCCATAAACCTCCTTGGATTTCGACTATTTTAACTTAAACGAAATAAAATCGCAAATAATTACTTTAAATCAAGAGTTTGTTTTCGGGTTTTGGTGATGCTATAATAGTGATGCAAAAAATGAGAACTCATCTGTTATAGTCTTTGTTCTCAGTTCAAGCGAGAAAGTTATTCGAAAAGTATGCATAATGTACATTCACCACAACGAGAATTAGCAATTCGAGCGTTCAAATATTTTATTATGACACTAGCTGTTGCAGTAGGCGTTATACTCAGTTTATTTTGGGCGATGGGATATCGTTTTAATTTTAACGATCGTCAAATTTCACGAGTTGCGCTATTACAATTTGGGAGCTTCCCAAGCAACGCAAACATTTATCTTAACGACAATCGTCTGTCCGCTTCGACATCGGCGCGATTAAACGTTGAAGCTGGCGAAAATACAGTACGATTCTCGCGCGAAGACTATCGTAGCTGGCAAAGAACTGTTTATTTGTTGCCAGGAGAAGTTAGATGGCTAAACTATGCCCGGTTAATCCCGAATACAATTACTACAAGCATGGTCCGCGAATTTTCAGATATCAAGCAAATGCTGGTATCGCCCGATCGAAATTGGCTGATTATTCGCACATCTGATAATGATCGCCACGTAGATGACGCACATGGATCTGAGGCGACAAACGAAACATCATTTTTGTTGACTCTTGCGGACATTTCTAACTCACAAAATGTGCGATTTTCGTATATTGAAGTTCCAGCGGACAAAACTCAAATGCCAAGCCACTATCAAGCAGAGAAATTCGAAATTATCGAATGGAGCTCTGATTCGAGGTATATTTTAGTGCGTCACACCATCGACGAGTCTGAAGAGTTCTTACTTATAGATCGTCGAAATCCGAATCAGGTGATAAATTTAAATCGAAACTTAAATCAATATAATACAGAAATTGTTTTGCGTAACATAAAATTTTCAGCCAATTCAGGAAACGGGCTTTGGGCACTACTTGGCTATGATAATTGTTTAGTTAGAATTATGCCAAATAATAATTTTATTTCCGACGAGATCGACTGCGGCGTGAAAGACTTCACAGTATCTTCTGATAATAAAATTGCGCTGATTAGTGTTGAGTCGACTAATCTAGATTATGGCTCTGAATCAGAAGCCGAAGAAAAATTGCAGTTTGTGAAAATCTATGACGGCAGAAATATCACCATAATCAGAGAGCGGACCAAATCGGCGACATTAAAAATAGATATAGCACGATTTAAGCAACAAGACTTTTTAGTGATTGGTGAGGGCGAAGTAGTCACGATTTACCAAGGCCCGATACAGAATTTAACTAATAATCCAATTTATTTAAGTAGCCCAGGGGGTATTGATTGGCTAAATATTTCTCCTGGCGGGAGATTTATTGTTGCTGGTAGAGGGGGCAGAATAGTTAGTTATGACTTGGAGGTGCACTCGAACTACTCATTTGAGGTTAGTGACAATGCATCGTTGCGCTGGTTGGATAATTATCGCTTAATTACAAATAATAATGACCAGATCCAGATAGTTGAGTTTGATGGCGCAAACCGTGAAAACATTGTGAGTGGCTTTGGAAATATAGCTTTATCGAGAAATGAAAGATTTTTATTTAGCCTAAGTAATCAAAATGGAAATGTAATTTTACAGCGATCACAATTAGTTCTCGACTAAGGTTTATCTAACTAATACTAACGACGACGGAACAGACGTTCAAATAGTGTTGGTGGGCTACCGACTATTTCACCAGAGACTACTGGAATATTGTCATCTTGATTAGCAGTAGCCTGATTTGGATCAGGTGAAATTTGATCAGCGAACACTAATAGTCGTCGTGCAGCTGAACCAGGTGGATCGCAAGTAACAATTGTTGCGCGCGGTCTGTCGTTACCAATCGCCAGTTTGTAAACTTGATGCGGATAAAC
>JGI20163J15578_10001187_pt1 | contig 10729 bp, 8 predicted proteins | sample TergutCu122P1_FD_15578 | JGI IMG/M metagenome (IMG submission 15578)
TTATAGAAAAAGCTTGTGGTAAAAAACTTTTTTTCAAACCCCGGGTGATAGTATGCATACCCTCCGGGATAACCGGTGTAGAGGAAAGGGCAGTTAGAGAAGCAGCTACCCAGGCCGGTGCAAGGCAGGCATATATAATTGAAGAGCCTATGGCTGCTGCTCTGGGAGCAGGATTAGATATATCCGATGCTAACGGTACGATGGTAGTTGATATTGGTGGAGGCACTACTGATGTTGCTGTATTATCATTAGGTGGTATAGTTTGTTCCAGGTCATTACGTGTAGGCGGTGACAAATTTGATGAAGCAATAGTACGTTATATACGCAGGGAATTTAACCTGATGGTAGGTGAAAGAAGTGCTGAAGAGCTTAAGATACATATTGGTACAGCTTATATTAAAAGCGAAAAGGCAAATGCTACCATGGATGTACGAGGAAGAGATTTGGTATCCGGTTTACCAAAAACCGTTTCCATTTCAGGAAAGCAAATTTACCAGGCAATACTGGAACCTGTAGAAGCAATAGTTGCAGGTGTTAAAGAGGTGCTTGAAAAAACCCCTCCAGAACTTGCATCTGATATTATTAACAAAGGTGTAGTAATGACCGGAGGCGGAGCTATGCTTCATGGCCTAGATGAACTGCTTCAAGATGAAACAGGATTACCTGTTCACTTGGCAGATGATCCGATATCATGTGTGGCTATAGGTACAGGAAAAGCTTTACAAACCCTTGATATGTTAAAAGATACAGGGGTGGTAAAAGGATTAGTGTAAGCTATATAATCTATCAAACTACAAGTTAGGTTTTAGGTAAATAATATAAGCACCATGCATAACGAAGGATAAGAAACTCCATCGTTGCATGGTGCTTATTCATTGTAAATACAAATTTATTAACGCTCTGACAGTTCATTTGCTTTTAAAGTGCAATTTTTTTTGTTGACCGACTGTTGGAGGATTTGATCTCTTCTTCTAAATCCATGATTTCAACTAAAAGCTTCACCTTATCATTATTCTTGGCATTTCTATAATCCCGTAAGAGGTTATTTTTCTTAAATTCAAGATAATTTGGTTTTTTATTCATAATGTTAGCCCCTTTCATGGAATAGTTAGTAAAGACTGAACTTTAAAAAATACAAACTAGAAGCACTTCTTAAGCATGTAAAATCTTTAGATAATAAAATGTTATTTGCTGATCAAACAACTCGTATTACAAAAACAAATTATTATCATTTGATATTATTATAACACTGAACTTTGTGAAAATAAATACTTTTTTTAAAATACTTTTTTTGTTATAAAAATTAAACTATAATATCGTAGATATAAGCAGGTAGAAGTAGAAACATGTCGAATAACTAATTTTAACCTTAAAGTCAGAAGATGTAAACAAATTACTTAAGGTGGTTCAGGGGTGCTTTAGAACTTTAGAACTATTTTTTAGGTTTTGCGTCTAATAGCTTATAAAAATCACGAAAAACTTAGTTGAACAAATCTTTTATAAACATATATTAGGAAGGTGAGTATCTTGAGGAAAAAAAGAAGCCTCCTAGATAGGGTCAGAGATTTCTTTTGGCAAGAAATAGATGAAGATGGTAATCCAATTAAATATGAAGAACAAGAAGAATATGAAGAGGATATTAAAATATATAGTAATGAAGAAAGTTCATATAAATATAATTTGAATGAAGATGATTTAGATAAAGACAGCTTAGATGAAGGTATTTTATATGAAGATGATTTAGATAAAGACAGCTTAGATGAAGGTGTTTTATATGAAGATGATTTAGATAAAGACAGCTTAGATGAAGGTATTTTATATGAAGATGATTTAGATAAAGACAGCTTGGATGAAGGTATTTTATATGAAGATGAGTTAGATAAAGATAGCTTAGATGAAGGTGTCTTATATGAAGATGAGTTAGATAAAGACAGCTTGGATGAAGGTATTTTATATGAAGATGATTTAGATAAAGATAGCTTGGATGAAGGTATCTTATATGGAGATGGCTTAGATAAAGATAACTTAAATGAAGGTAGCTTAGATGAAGATGATTTAGTTAAAGATAATTTATATAAAAGTAGCGTATATAAATATAATAATTTAGATATAAATATCTATGAAGATACAACAACTAAAAAGAAGAAATTCTTTATTGCATTTGTTCTGGTTTTTACTGTTTTTGTTTTTACCTTTAGTGGATACTTATTTCTTGCTAACTGGCTTGGCATAGCCCATGGCAGTAGTGAGATAATACCAACCGGATATGAAGTAGAGGATAATATAACAAAAGTGTTAATTATGGGTATAGATGAAAATCCCGGAGGAGGAAGAGGTAGAGCTGATACAGTCATCCTTGCAATTATAAACACCGCAAATCCGGAAATTAAGCTTTTATCGATTCCCAGGGATACACGTGTAGTAATTCCCAGACGTGGAAATGATAAAATCAACCACGCCTATGCTCATGGAGGATCGGCACTTCTTATAGAAACAGTAAATGATTTTTTTGATATTGAAGTGGAAAAATATATTCAGTTAGACTTTAACAGCTTTAGAGAAGTGGTGGATATATTAGGTGGTATGGAATTTTATGTTGAAAGAAGGATGTTCTATCCGGCTGAAGGTATAGACTTAAGACCGGGTTTGCAAATGTTAGACGGTGACAAAGCCCTTCAATATGTTCGTTTCCGTGGAGCCACCGGAGATGTAGGCAGAGTTGAACGTCAACAGAGATTTATCATGGAATTTATTGAGCAAAAGCTTCAAATAAGATATGCACTGAGGATTCCTGAATTGGTGAGAGAAATAAACCGCAATGTAAACACTAACTTTAGTATTGCAGAAATGGTTTCTATTGGTATGGCTATGAGAGCACTGGAAACTGAAAAAATACATATGGAAATGCTCCCGGGTGTAGCAAGATATATAGGAGGAGTTAGTTTTTGGGTATCCGACACCCAGGACTTAGATGAGATTTTCCCTCAAGAAGAAAAAGAATACGAAGCATATGAAGAATACGAAGAACCAGAAGAAAATCCAGAAGTAACTAACAACTAAAAAAGCGCCAAACACCGATAATCTATATAAAACAAATGAAACCTAAGTGAAATGAAGAGAACAATAACCGATTTTTAATTGTCAATTGTCAACTGTCAATTGCTCTAAAAGAAGGGGTTGTATTAATGAAAGTAGATATTTTGGGGTGTCATATAGATAGACTTGATATGAATGAAACCTTGCAAAAAATCGAAGAATTTATTCAATCAGGAAAACCGAACCACATAATCACACTAAATGCCGAGATAATCTACAAGGCACAAAGTGACCCCAAATTAAAAGAAATTATCAATAATGCAGATTTAGTTACTCCCGATGGTTCAGGAGTGGTCTGGGCTTCCAAGTATTTAAATGCTCCGGTTCCGGAAAGGGTGACAGGTATAGATCTCACACTGAAATTAGCAGAGCTGGCACCAAAAAAAGGATGGACCTTTTATTTTTACGGAGGAGCTCCTTCAGTAGCTGAAACGGCTGCCAAAAATCTTCAAAACAAACATAAAGGACTAAGAGTAGTAGGTACATGTCATGGTTATATAACTGAAGCTGAAAAACAAAACTTGCTTGAAGATATAAGGAAAAAGAAACCGGACGTTCTCCTGGTGGCTTTGGGAGCACCCGGGCAAGAATTTTGGATAAAGGATCACCAAAAAACTATACAAGTTCCCGTATGTATAGGAGTAGGAGGCAGTCTTGATGTTATAGCAGGTAAAGTTAAAAGAGCCCCTATATACATACAAAAGGCAGGGTTGGAATGGCTCTATCGTCTAATAAAGGAGCCCCATAGGATAGGCCGCATGGCAGCACTACCAAAATTTACTATCTCGGTAAGACTTAAAGGCAAAAAACATACGGAGTAAATAAAAATATAAATTCAAATTCTTTTTAAAATAAAGCAGGAAAACACAAAAGTTTGTCTAATACAATAGGTTGGAAGATTTTTCTCTAAAAATAATCCCATAAAAATCAAAAAATATAAAAATTTTTGAAGGGATAATACATCAAGCTTGCGTATTAAATAGTGTAAGGCAAATTTATATGAGTTAGCAATCAGAACAATAAGTCAGATTTCAGCTGACTTCTAAGTTCTGTTAATGCTATATACCCTTTAGGTTAATATGCGGACGTAACAATAACTAACATTGAAAGGAGTGATGTTTCACTTTTTAAAGAAACATTGAAAATGTAATTAATCTTTTCAATAACTGTTTTATTGCACTAGTGGAAAAACCGGAAAACATGAAAACTTTGTTCTTTGAAAACAAAAGGGGGAAAAATAATACATGAAAAGGTCATTAGTAGTTATTTTAACTATCGCTGTCCTTCTTTTCGCTTTCTCAGGCTTCGCATTAGCTTCAGAAAGAGAAGACGCTGCTCAAAGATTATTAAGCTTTGGCGTTATTGAAGGATTTCCCGGTGGTGACTTAGGTCTTGAAAGAGACATAACTCGTGCAGAGTTTGCAAGAATTGTTGTTTTAGCTAGAGGTTTAGGAGATGCAGCTGAGGTACTTCAAGGAACTCAAACTGTATTTAGCGATGTTCAAGCAGGTGCTTGGTTTACCGGTTGGATAAACGTGGCTAGTGCTCAAGGCATTATCCTAGGATATCCAGATGGTACTTTCCGTCCAAATGCTAACATCAGTTATGCAGAAGCAGTGACAATGATTTTAAGAACACTTGGTTACAACGATAATCTACCAGGTGTATGGCCACACAACTACCTAGTTCAAGGTGCTGACCTAAGCATTACAGGTGGTCTTGTAACAAATGCTACAGCTAATGCTGTTCGTGGTAACGTATTTGTTATGTTAAACAGAGCTTTTGATAACTACGTAGTTCGTTGGGATCCTGAGCAAATGAGATTTGTTGAAGACTCTACTTTAGAGGGTCATAACTTTACTTTGCTTCAGTGGATGCTTAGAGCACGTGAAAGTGTTAGAGGTATAGTAATTGATAACCTTCACACTGACACAAGCTTAAGAGATAATGAAATTGTACTACAAGTTACTACTACAACGATAATTAATCGTGAAACTGTAGTTAGATACGATGAGGAAATTTTCGTATTAACTGGTCAAGATCTAGATGCTAATGAGTTACTTGGCTTAGAAGTAGAACTTTTCCACAATGATAATAATGTATACTTTGCAAACATCAGAACTAATGAAAGAGATCTTATTATTGAAAAACTTGATGGTGAGTTCTCAGACAATGACAGAATATCTTTACAAGGTAGAGATAATGATGTTAGAATAGCTGGTAATGCAGAATTTGTTATTTTCAGTGAAGATGGCACAGTTAACAGAGCAAACGCTGATCGTAATGGTGAGCTAAACGTAACTATTGCTGAAGAATCTTTCGGAAGATTTGTTTTAGAAAGAGGAGAAATTAGATTTGCTTGGATTTTCGAATCTCCACAAGATTTTGCTGGTGTTGTAACAGCTGTTAACAACAACAGAGTTGAATATTTTGTTGGAGAAGGTAACGAGCGTACTCTGAACTTAAACGGATTTGATGAAGTTTTTGTATTAGATGGTAACTTAAGATCATATGATGCAGACCAAGTAGATGTAGACAGTGTTATCTATGCTTGGATCAATGAAGACAATGAGTTATTCTTAGTTACAGTTAACAACGTACACGAAGGTACTTTAACTTCCTACAACAGAAGCCGTGTAACTGTAGGCGGAGTAAACATCAGCGTTAACAGAGCAGTTACAACAGTTTCTGACAGTGCTAATGATTTTGTAGAGTTATACTACGTAGATGGTAGCATTAGTGACGTAGTAGAAAACTTAGATGGTGAAACAGTACTTGTAGCAAGAGACTTAATTGGCGACGCTCGTCATATTGTAGGTGTTGCTGCAGGAACTAGCGGACTTCAGTACGGTATAGTAGTAAGCACAGGTGGTGCTAGAGCAATTGACATCTTTACACAAGATGACAGAATTGTAAGCTATAACTTTGCTAGAAATGCTACTTTCCGTACAGCTCTTACTGGTACACTTGGCACAACTGCTCAAAGTTACTTTAATCACTTTATAGGTAACGACCCAGCATTCTTGTTTGTTGAGTTTAGAATAAACAGAAATGGTGAAATTAGTGAAATAAGACTATTGGGTGGAAGTCATTTAACGGATTATCCAGTAAATGATTTAAGAGCAGCTGGTAATGGTAGTATTGTTTTAGGTACTCCAAATCGTACTTTCTTTGTTACTAACAGAACAGTGTTTATGGCAACTGAAGGTAATGATGAAGATAACCTAGAAGTTGTTAGATGGAATGACATCAGAGGCATGAATCCTCATGATGCAAGAGCAGTTATTTTCACCCCACAAGCCGGTGGAAGTGAAGCTGTATTTGTTGTATTCACTAGAGACTTTGGAAGTCTTGTAGGCGATGACAATCTGTTTGGTATAGTTCATGGTGCTGCTGCTCATAGTGGCGGAATATGGAGAATGCCAATACAGGTAGTCGGTGAAGCTTCACAAAACATCCGTGTAGCTAACCAACATGCTGTACCAAGAAATTCAATAATCGAATTTAGACTTAACAGTGATAATGAAGTAAGAAATGCAACAGGACTTACATTAACTGCTCCGGCAGGTGGTGTAGTGCGTGCAATCTATGGTGATGTACATAGAGTAATGAATGTTAACAGAGGTATTGCAACTCTACGAAGCTTGAGAACTGGTAATGATTTCCAAATTAGTATAGAGAGTGGAGCGGCAATAAGAAGTGTTGGTACTGACAGATCAATCGGTGGTACTACTGGTATAAACAGTGGTAACTACATCATATTTGTTGGTCCAGACGGCGATATATTACTAACTGGTGTAGATGGTGCATCAGCAATTAGTGCAGCTCTTGTACTTCCAAGAAGTGTAGTAGACTGGTTACCAACAACAAGATAATACTTTCCAAAAAACCTTAAGAGGGAAACCTCTTAAGGTTTTTTCTATTATGTATCTGGCATGGTCGATAGCTAGGCGGTGAAAGTCCGCTACAGACTTAGCAGTAGTAAAGGCAAGGTTGTCCGTCGCGAGGTGGAATATGAAGGAAGCCAGAGGCAAACCCTCGGTCTGACGAACAGAAATCACATATAAGGCACTTGTGGGATGGACGAGCCTGTCTTCTGTATAATATCATTCATTGCTCTATAAAAAACGAAAGACACTTCCGAAAAATCGGTTATGTCTTTTATATATTATGCCCTTTTTTCTAGTAATTAGGTGCGGTTATCAAGCTTTCTTATATCTTCAAAAAAAAGATTAAATGCAACTCTTATTTTCTGCTTGACTGCATTTAACTTGTCATTTAACAAAAGAAAGAAATTGATGCCTATATTTAGATTGCTAGTTGATTAAACAGCATAAAAAAAGTATAATATGATTAAAGTATTACTATAGGAGCTGAGGTCATGCAGATAAAACCATCCGCAAGTATCAGACAAAATTACAATGAAATTGCAGTTTTGTGCAAATCAACTGGTGAACCTGTGTATCTTACTAAAAATGGCGAAGGAGACCTCGTAGTAATGGATATAGAGGCGTTTGCTCGTCGAGAAAAAATGCTCAAGTTACGAGAAGATTTGTTGGCTGTTGAAGAAGATCGCCTTGCAGGTAGGACAGGGATTATGCCAGATGAATTGGATAAATACCTTGAAGATATTATTGATGAGGTGGAGTATGGAAAAAAAGAAACAATATAGAGTTATTGTCTCTGATCGTGCTCGTCAAATGTTGGCGGGTCATATCAGGTTTTTGGCACAAAAAAGCCCCAATGCTTCCCGCAGAACAAAAAATGAACTACTGAGTGCTATTCGCTCCCTCTCCATCATGCCAGAACGTTTTCCGTTTTTGAATGCTGAATTTATACCATTGAACAAATACCATAAGATGTTTGTTAAGGAATGGTACTTGATTTTATACCAAATTAAGGATCAGACAGTATACATTGATTACATTGTTGATTGCAGGCAGGACTATGGTTGGTTGTTGCAGTAAATTATATACTAAAACTTACTATTGACAATTCTCGTATAATGAGTAAAAATAATACTCATATATGGGATTTTTTTATGTCCGTTAAGATTTTTATGGATGGAGTGTGCAGTTTTTGCTTGAAAGTTTAATCACCTCAAAAACAAGACTAAAATTATTATTGAAATTTTTCTTAAACCCTGAAAACACAGCTCATTTAAGGGGCTTAGCCCAAGAGTTTGGTGAATCTACCAATGCAGTCAGGGTAGAGCTAAACCGCTTGTCCGAAGCAGGTCTTCTTGAGGCAAAAGCTAAAGGAAGAACCAAACAATATCAGGCCAATACAGGACATCCACTATATACCGAGCTCCATAGTATAGTTAAAAAGTATCTGGGTTTGGACAAGCTTGCAGAGCAGATACTGGGCAAGCTAGGTAATGTAGAGCTGGCCTTTATAGCAGGAGACTATGCCAGAGGAGTAGACTCAGGAATCATTGACCTTTACATAATAGGTGATATTGACAAGAATTATCTATATAAGTTAACAGAAAAAGTTGAAAAGCTGATAGATAGAAAAGTTCGTTATCTGGTATTTACAAAAGAAGAATTTCAGATATATGAAAAGAACTTTGATATGGATGCAGTAATAGTTGTTTGGGGGAAGGAGTAAAACAGAACTATATGAGAGAATACATAAAAGAACTGATCAAACGAAAAGACTTACTAATATATCTTGTTATGTCGGGACTAAAAGCACAGCATCGGAATACTTTTTTAGGCTATTTTTGGTGGCTATTGGATCCATTATTGGGAGCAGCGGTATATTATTTTGTAGTAGTAGTTATATTTGATAGAGGTGGACCATACTTTGGGGTATATCTGGTCATAGGGATGATTGTTTGGAGATGGTTAGACTCTACTATCTCAAGCTCAGCAAGATCTATTACAGGACAGGCAGGTATTATATCTCAAGTATATCTGCCAAAAATGATTTTCCCTCTGGGTACAGGCTTAACTCAGCTAATTAATTTTTCCTTTGGGCTTATTGTAATAGCAGTATTTTTAGCCCTTTTTAGAATAGTTCCGGGGATAGAGGTTCTTTGGTTACCTTTTATTATAGTGGTTCAACAACTATTTTTAATAGCGATATCTCTAATAATGGCTTATGTTAGTGTATTTATAAGAGATATAGAGAATTTGTTAGTGCATTTTATGCGAGTATGGTTTTTTGGATCTCCTGTAATTTGGGACAGAGATATGGTTCCTGCTTCTATTATATGGATGGTGGAGTATAACCCTGCAGCGGTTTTATTAGACAGCTATCGTAACGTGTTAATGTATGGTTCTGACCCAAAATTCTCGAGTCTCTTTATAATGGGAATATCGTCTCTGATTATTATTGCTGTAGCAACATACCATTATAGCCAAAATGAACATAAGATTATCAAAGTCCTATAGTAGGGGTGTTTTTGTGCCAGAGGTGGATTATACAAAACCAATAATTGATTCAAAAAATGTTGGAATAAAATTCGACTTAAATAAAAGACGAGAAGATATTAAGTCTACAGTTTTTAACCTTCTCCAATCCAAAAAACAAGTAGAAAATAAGGAAAAAAGCTTTTGGGCTTTGAAGGACATTTCCTTTGAAGGTTTTAAAGGTGATATTATTGGCGTACTTGGATCAAATGGTGCAGGCAAGTCAACTTTATGCAAAGTAATTTCCAAATTATTAATTCCCGATAAAGGGGAAATACAAGTAAGGGGAGAAGTATCTGCTTTACTTTCCTTAGGTACAGGTTTTAACTATGAGCTTTCCGGTAAAGAAAATGTATACCTAAATGGTATGATGCTGGGTTTCAGCAAAAATCAGATAGATGTTCGTTATAATGAGATTGCTGACTTTGCAGAACTGGGTGATTTTATTGACCAACCTATGAAGTATTATTCCAGTGGTATGAAATCCAGGCTAGGATTTAGCATTGCGGCTATGCTCAAGCCGGAAATACTGGTTTTAGACGAAGCTCTTAATACAGGAGATATGAGTTTTCAAAAAAAAGCAGCAGCCAAAATGAAAGAAATTGTAAAAACAGCCAGGATGGTTTTGATTGTTTCCCATGATCTAGGTTTTATTGAAGCGCATTGTACTAAAGCCATTTGGATAGATAAAGGTGAAGTAAGAGCTGTTGGAGAACCCATGGATATTTGTGAGCAATATAGGACTTTAACCTTAGCAGCAGCACCTCCAAAAAAACCAACAAAAGTCATTGCTAATCTAAAAAAAACAGAAGAAAATATTGGTGATGAAACAGTTATAGAAGTGAAAAATCTTGGTTTACAATATAATTTAAAGAATAAAAAATTTTGGGCACTAAAAAATATCAACTTTACAGTGAAAAAAGGGGAAATAATTGGTATAATAGGACATAATGGTGCAGGAAAATCTACTTTATGTAAGGTTTTATCTAAAATACTCAAACCTGATGAGGGTAAAGTTGAGATAAATGGAGATGTAGCAGCTCTTTTAAGCTTTGGTACAGGTTTTAACGACCATCTATCAGGGTCAGATAATATATATTTAAATGGTCTTATGCTAGGCTTGCCAAAAGAAAGAATTAAACAAACCTATGATGATATTGTTGATTTTTCTGAGTTAAAGGAACACATATACAAACCTGTAAAAAATTATTCAA
>JGI20163J15578_10001188_pt1 | contig 10714 bp, 8 predicted proteins | sample TergutCu122P1_FD_15578 | JGI IMG/M metagenome (IMG submission 15578)
CCAATTGAATGATGGCTTCAGTTATGGCGTCGTCAACTGTTTTGGCTGACACCCTTATACTATTTTTCATCTGCAACGTCCTTTCCCTTGGCGGTAGAACTCTGGTGCAAGCACCAAAATGTCATACCTTCATGATTATTTATTTTTTTTCTTCTTTTCTTTCTTTTCTTTCTTTTCTTTCTTTTCCTCTTTTTGTTCACTTTGAGGTGTTCCTGCATTAAACCTTCTTACCATGTTTGCCTTATCGGTCAAACTACCTCCACCAGAAGGAGTAACATCTGCTTGTTTGGTGGTTACTTTGCTTTCTGGTACTTTTTTTCCTGCTCTGCCTTCCTCTATACTCCTTGTTGCTTTTGTTGCCATACTGCTCACAGTAGAAGGTGCGGCGGTCTTTTTCTTTGCTTGTCGCCTTTCTGCCTTTTTGAGATTTTCCTCAATCAGTGCATCTGTGCCCTTTTTATTAAAGGAACGATTGATGAAAAGCATCTGAACGGTTCTTACTACTGCACTAACTGCCCAATATAGACCTAACCCTGCTGGTAATGTAAATCCAAAGAATACTGAGATGATGGGCATAAAGTAAACCATGGTTCTCATCTGCCTAGCAATAGGATTGTCTGGGTCTGCAGCAGGTGTAGGTTGAAGTTTAACACTGATAAACTGAGTCAATCCTGCCAAAATGGGGATGATGGTTGCAATAATCGCCCCAACAAAGTTCCCTTCGCTAAATGATGCGGTAAACATATTGATTGGATTCTCGCTAACACTTATTCCTAAAAATACATTAATGGCTTGAAGGCTACTTACCGTTTCTTCGACTTGATAGACGATATCCACTGATGACACTGCTGCTATAAGCTCGTCCCAGTTCTGGGCTTGAAATCTTGCCAACAAAGTATAAATGTTTTCACTTTGGGAAAAGTCTAACTCTCCTACAAAAGGAATGTCTTCTCCAATCTGCTCCAGTATTCCAGCAGAATCTGGATACGCCACTAACTTCTCCACTAACGGGCTATAGATTCGCCTTACTCCCTCTACATACCTTGGAATGTTCTGAACTACTGGAAATAACGCAAACAGAACGGGCATGGTAGCGATCAAAGGAAGACAGCTACTAAATGGGGAGGCCCCATATTTTTGTTGAAGCATTCTCATCTCTTCTTGTTGCTTCATCATGGTAGCTTGGTCTTTTTTCCCTGCGTATTTTTTTTGTATCTTTTGTATCTCAGGTTGCATTACCGCCTGAATACGCATTCCTTTTTGTTGCTTGATGGTCAGTGGAAGCATCAAAGTAAAGATGATGATGGTAAAAACAATAATTGATATTCCAACGTTATCTATCCCGATACTGGACAGTCCATCGTAAAGTAAGTTCATTAAAGCCCCTAACCACTCGGCAAAGGTACCGATAATGGGCCAATCTGCTGTAGTTGCTACAACACCATAATACATGTTCATTCCTCCTCTAAAGAGTTATACATTCTTATGCGCTAGAACTCTGGTGTTTACACCAATGAGTTATAGCTTCTTATGCGCTAGAACTCTGGTGTTTACACCAATGAGTTATAGCTTCTTATGCGCTAGAACTCTGGTGTTTACACCAATGAGTTATAGCTTCTTATGCAGTAGAACTCTCGTGTTTCTACGGTACTGGATCTACTCCTCCAAAGGCAAAGGGATTGCAGCGCAAAATCCTCCATATTGTCAGCAAAACACCTTTAAATGCTCCATACTTCTCAATTGCTTCTACTCCATACTGGGAGCATGAGGGAAAATACTTGCAACTGGGACGTTTTAATCCAGATATATATTTTTGATAAAATTTTATTATTCCTAATAAAATTGTTTTCACTTCTTCATCACTTCCTTAGCATAACTCATAGGTTGGAGGTACTTTCGCCAATTTTTACCTTTACTTACTTCACGGAGATTCCATGGAGTTTTCCCAAGTGAGTTAGAGCACTTTCAACTTCTTTATATCCTATATCTCTAGAATTGATCCTTACCACAATAACAATATCCAGCCCTTTTGGATAATTATCTTCCAAGCTACGATAGCTTTCTCTAATCAACCTGCTCAAACGATTTCTTTGTACGCTTTTTCCTACCTTCTTGCTGATAGAGATTCCAAGTCTGTTCTCTTCTAAATCATTTTTTAAAACATACATTACCAAATACTTATTGGCAAAAGATTTTCCTTTTTTGTAAACCTGTTGAAAATCTTTATTTTTCTTTAAAGACTGAGTAAATTTCATCTTTCTCCTCTGCATCAAAAGGAAGAAAAAGGCCACAATCTGCGGCCCTATGCGGATAATACTTTTCTGCCTTTTGCTCTTCTGGCTGCCAAAATTCTTCTTCCACCTGGAGAACTCATTCTAGCTCTAAAGCCATGAACTCTTGATCTCTTTCTTCTCTTTGGTTGAAATGTCATCTTCATTACAATACACCTACTTTCTATAAATCTTAAACATTAATGGAATTTATTTCTTCTATTACTATGCTAATGCAAGCAAGAAAAACTTACTTTCTTAACAGTAATTTTTTAGGACACTGCTCATAATTATATGCAAAATGCCTCCACAAGTCAAGTAAATATGGGGATTTCTTAAAAAAATAGAAAAGCCACAAAAAAAGATGGAAAGGTTTCCCTCTTGTTTTTCCATTTCACATCCTTTATTATTAGTCATACAGTGGTTAAAGGTAAAATGCACTAGGGCATTTGGCCCTTTTTGAATGAGTAGAAAAAACAAGAAATACCCTTAGGAGAATCTATATGAGAAAAACAGGAATTTTAATGGCAATCTCTTCGTTGCCCTCAAACTTCGGAATCGGAGACTTTGGCCCATCGGCCTTCTCCTTTGTGGACTACTTGGTAGACGCAAAGGTTAAAATATGGCAGATTCTGCCTTTTAACCGTTTAGGTTATGGAAACAGTCCTTATCAAGCCTATTCCAGTGTTGCAGGAGATGAGATTTTTATCAGTATTGACCATCTAGTAGAAGATGGGTATCTGTCCCTAGAAGATGTCACAACTTTTAATGAAGAAACCACCCGTGTAGATTATGATATGGTTCGTCTTATGAAATCCAAGCATTATAGAAAGGCTTTCCAACATTTTCAAGCCAATTACCCTCTTTATGAGCATGACTTTTGCAACTTTGTTCAAGAGAATGATTGGGTGGTGAATTACAGTGTCTTTCTCACCTTAAAGGATGAAAACAATGCTACTTGTTGGACAGAATGGGAGATTTCACATCGGGATTGGATTGTAGACAAAAAAGCTGATCTTACCATCTACCAAGAGGAGATACTATATTATCAGTTCTTACAGTTTGTCTTTTTTAGCCAATGGGATCGGTTGAAAGCCTACGCCAATTCCAATGGGATTTCCATTATGGGCGATTTAGCTTATTATGTGGGCATTGACTCTCTGGATGTATGGGCCAATCGAGAGCTTTTTTTACTAGATGAGAACTGTCGCCCCACTCATGTAGCAGGAGTTCCTCCAGACTTCTTCTCTGATTCTGGTCAACGATGGGGCAACCCTATCTATAACTGGGAGAGAATGGCAGAAGATGATTTTAGTTTCTGGATTCAGCGTTTACACCTTAACCAAAGGATGTTTGACTGTATTCGTATCGACCACTTTCGGGCGTTCCATACTTTCTGGAAAATACCTGCCCACGAAGAAACTGCTGTGGTGGGCCAATGGGTTGAAGCTTCTGGCTATGCCTTTTTTGACACTTTGTTTAAGCAGATTCCAGAGATTAATATTGTTGTGGAAGACTTGGGCTATTTAATGGAAGGTGTTCACAAGCTTCGTGATCACTATCGCTTTATGGGAATGGAGATTTTGCAATTTTCCTTCACCGAAGATGGCACCGTAAAGCAGGATGTTTTAGAAGGTTTCAATAAGAAGCTTGTCTACACAGGAACTCATGACAACCAAACTTCCCTTGGCTGGTTTTTAGGAGAGCCACCCAAGATGCAACAGAAAATTAAAGGGTTCTTTGCTGATAAAGGATTAAAAGGAAACGTGGTAGAGCAGATGATTCAGTTTCTTCTGTTTAGTGATGCACCCATCGTTATTATTCCTACCTGTGACATCCTTGGCTTAGGGGATACGGCTAGGATGAATGCCCCTGGCACCATAGCCTCTCCCAATTGGGAATGGAAACTGGCTGACTTTGATGCCTTTGAAAAAGAATTACCAAAATTTGCCCTGTGGATAAAAGAGAGTAATAGGCTAGATTAAGAGAAAGTTTTAGGTGACTTTTTTCTCTTTTTGATGTAAAATAGGAAGGGGGCAGCTTAAGCTTTTCCCTATATCTGATTAAGGAGACAAACCATGAACATCGTACAAGAAAATTGGGATAGAATACTTGACAAAATCAAACGAGAATATTGTTCTTCTAATACATCCTATCGAGCCTTTATTGCACCCCTTACTATTTACGAGGAGACCGATAATACCATCTTCATTCTGGTAGAGCAATCTGCCAGTATTGATCACCTTGAACTAAAATACAAACTTCCTTTTCAGGTATGTATTGCAGAAGAGGTTGGTAAGGAATATGAAGTTGTTTTCGTAACCAACGATCAACAAGATGTGGAAATCAAAAAAGAAGTTGTGGAAAACAATCTTAAGATGGATGCTGTCTACAAGAGGGCCAATTTATATAGTAAGTACACTTTTGATTCTTTCGTAACGGGTAAGAATAGTGATTTTGCTCATGCTGCTGCAATTGGTGTTTCAGAGCAACCTGGTGAAGTGTATAACCCTCTCTTCATCTATGGAGGCGTTGGACTTGGGAAAACTCACTTAATGCACTCCATTGGCCATAAAATTCTCACTGATGACCCTACCAAAAAAGTTCTGTATGTAACCAGTGAAACCTTTACTAACGAGATGATTGATGCTTTGAAAATAGGGAAAACAGGCGATGAGTTGGCTATGATTTCCTTCAGAAATAAATACCGTAACAATGACGTGCTGTTGGTTGATGATATTCAATTTATCGAAGGAAAGGCAGGAACTCAAGAAGAGTTTTTCCACACCTTTAATCATTTACATTTGTCTGCTAAAGCGGTGGTTATTTCTTCAGACCGTCCACCAAACGACCTTAAAAATTTAGAGTCAAGACTTCGAACTCGCTTTGGTTGGGGGTTAACTGCAGATCTTTCCGCTCCAGAATACGAAACCAGAATGGCCATTTTATGGAAAAAAATTGAAATGGATAACTTGGAAGTTTTCAACATTCCTGAAGAAGTTATTGCATACATTGCTGAAAACATCAAAACTAACATTAGAGATTTAGAAGGTTCTCTTAACCGATTGGTTTCCTTAATTAAACTAGAAACAAAACCAGGCCAAGAAAAAGTAATTAATATTCCACTGGCTGCTGAAGCCATCAAAAACTACATTAACCCCGATGACAAAAGAGTCATTACAGACGAATATATTCTGGAGGTGGTTTCTGAGCATTTTAATATTTCTGTAAAAGATCTTGTTAGCCAGAAGAGAAGTGCTAACATTGTCACTCCTCGTCACTGTGTGATGTATCTTTGCCGTGCAATGATTGACAGTCCTTTTGAAAACATTGGTATTTTACTAGGAGGACGTCACCACTCTACTATTATGCATGGGTATAAGAAGATTGAAGGTGACCTTAATATCAATGAGACACTTCGTAATACTGTTAATACCATCAAGAAAAAGATTAATCCTCTATAGTTCATTACATTAATAACTCGGTGGATTAATCCTTCATGAGATGTTCAAAAAAATAACAACTTTTTTTAATTTTTTCAAACTTAATTTTTACACAAATTCATCCCTTTTTATAACAAAGATATTTACATAGTTATCCAATGAAAAAACCCTTTATTTATCCCTATTAGGAGTAGTTGTCTACAAATCCACAGTGCCTAATACGATTACTTTAATTATGATTAATAAATAGATGGATAGAATTTTTTCCAAGAGGGAGGAGTTTAATTAACAAACTTAAGCTGACCATTATTCATAACCGTGACTTATTAACAATGATTCATTAAAAGGAGTTGAAAGATGAAGATTAATTGCTTAAAAAGCGACTTGGTTAAAGGTGTTAATATTGTTTTAAAAGCAGTTCCCACTAAAACTACCATGCCTATATTAGAATGTATCTTAATAGATGCCACTACAGATGTGATTAAACTAACTGCCAATGATATGGAGTTAGGAATCGAAACTATCATTGAAGGGAATATTAATGAGCGAGGCATGATTGCTTTAAATGCAAAGTTATTTTCAGAGATGGTGAAGAAACTACCAGACAGCAATGTCATCATTGAAGCCCCATCTGATTCATTTGCCACAATAAAAAGTGAAAAAACAGTCTTTAATCTTGCGGCACATTCTGGGGAAGATTTTTCCTATCTTCCTGATGTGGAAAGGGAAAATACCATCTCCTTATCTGAATACACATTAAAGGAAGTCATTAATCAAACAATCTTTTCAATATCGGATAGTGAAACCAATAAGATGATGACAGGAATGCTGGTAGAGATTAATGAGAATATCCTACAGGTGGTTACTTTAGATGGTCATCGGATATCCATTAGAAAGGTGGAGTTGGCTCATGAGTATCCTTATCAGAAGGTAATCGTTCCAGGAAAAACTATGGATGAGATTCGAAGGATTATAAAAGGTAATGTAGAAGATAAAATCGATATTTCTTTTACAAACAACCACATTTTGTTTGAATTTGATCAAACCACAGTGGTTTCACGTCTTATAGAAGGAAACTATTTTAACATTGAGCAAATGTTGTCCAGCGATTATGAAACTAAGATAAGGGTAATCAAACAAGACTTTCTTGATTGTATTGAGCGAGCCATGTTGTTGGTTAGAGAAGGGGACAAGAAGCCAATTATTATCGACATTGGTGAAGAGGTAATGGATATTAAGATTAAATCTCAGATTGCTTCTTTAAATGAAAATATCAATATTTTAAAAGACGGTAGAGACTTATTAATTGGTTTTAACCCAAGATTTATTGTTGATGCCTTAAGAGCTATTGATGATGATGAAGTGGATCTCTACTTTATGAATTCTAAAACCCCATGTTTTATCAGGGATTCAGAAGAAACTTATATATATTTGATCCTGCCTGTGAACTTTAGTTCTGTAGGATAGAAAGGTAAATTTTATATGAGAAATATCAAATTAAGAGAGCGGGATGAGTATATTAAACTGGGGCAAGCAATGAAAGCTGCCGCCCTGGTTTCTTCGGGTGTAGAGGCAAAAGAGTTCATCCAATTAGGTAAAGTGACGGTGAATGATGAAGTGGAATTACGTAGAGGAAAAAAACTATATGATGGAGATATTTTCGCTTTTAATGGTGAAGAAGTGAAGATTGAAAAATAATGATAATAAAATCCATAAAGCTACAAAACTATCGTAATTATGAGAGTTTGAACCTTCAATTTAATGAGCAAACCAACATCTTTCACGGAGACAATGGTCAAGGCAAAACCAACCTACTTGAAGCGCTATACATGACAGGCACTACCAAGTCACATCGTGGAACCAAGGATAAAGATATCATCCAATTTGATCATGATGAAGGACATATTGAAGTGGTGGTAGAGAAGAAGGGTGTTAAGCATGTTATTGACGTCCATCTGAAAAAATACCATTCCAAAGGGTTTGCCATCAACAAAATCCCAATAAGAAAACCCAGTGAGTATTTAGGATTGGTGCATTTCATATTCTTCTCCCCAGAGGACTTGAATATTATCAAAGCAGGTCCTTCGGCTAGGAGGCGTTTTATTGATTTGGAATTATCTCAATTGGATAAGGTTTACCTGAGTAACCTCTCAAATTACAATAGGGTTGTTCATCAAAGAAATGCCCTACTTCGGGAGATGTCCCAACAATTAAAAGGGAATGAAACCTTGGACATCTGGGATATTCAGCTGGTAAATTATGGGAATAAGGTTATCGCTGCAAGAGAGGATTTTATCCGGAAGATGAATCAGGTGATTAACGAAATTCATCAAAAACTAACAGGAGGAAGAGAAAATTTAGAGATTGTCTATGAAAGAAGTGTAAGGACTTGGGAATTTGAGAAACATGTAAAAAAGAATAGAGATAAAGATATACGAATGAAAAGCACTTCTATTGGGCCTCATCGAGATGATTGTTCCTTTATATCAGATGGAATAGATTTGAGGTATTTTGGTTCTCAAGGACAACAAAGAACCGCTGCATTGTCTCTAAAGCTATCAGAACTAGAATTGGTTAAGAAGATGATAAAAGATACACCTATCCTTTTACTGGACGATGTGCTGTCAGAATTGGATAAGAAAAGGCAACACTGTCTGCTAAGCAATATAGGAGGGATTCAGACGATGATTACCTGCACAGGGGTGGATGAATTGATGGAGGAATACTTTTCAGAGAATAAGGTTTATCATGTAAGTGAAGGTAGGGTTTTTACTTAAAATGATTTAATTAATAAAAGGTAAGAAGAGTATCGACAGTCTGTACTTATGAGGGTGAAAACTTTCTCAATTAGGGAAAAGCTAGTTTTACGAAAAAACAAAGAAAGATGCTATGAAAAAGGCAGAACGGAGAAGAAAATGGGAATATCACAAACAGAATTTGATGGATCCTATGGTGCTGATCAAATTGAAATACTAGAAGGGTTAGAAGCAGTAAGGAAAAGACCAGGAATGTACATAGGAAGTACATCTCTTCGAGGACTTCATCATTTGGTTTATGAAATTGTTGATAATGCAGTGGATGAAGCATTGGCAGGCCACTGCGATGAGATAGAAATTACCATCCACAAGGATAATTCCATCACCGTTGTGGATAACGGTCGTGGAATACCAATTGGAATTAATGAAAAGGCAGGATTACCAGCGGTAGAAGTGGTTTTTACCACTCTTCATGCAGGAGGAAAGTTTGGTGGTGGCGGTTACAAGGTTTCAGGAGGATTACATGGAGTAGGAGCATCAGTAGTAAACGCCCTGTCTGAGTGGTTAGAAGTTGAGATTTTTAAAGATGGGAAAATCTATAAACAAAGGTTTGAACGAGGAGATGTAATCACTGACTTAGAAGAAACAGGAACTTGTGAAGATAACATTACAGGTACCAAGGTAAGATTTTTACCAGATAAAGAAATCTTTGAGGAAACAGTCTTTGACTTTGCAGGACTTCGACAACGTTTTCGTGAAATGGCCTTTTTAACCAGAGGGTTGAAATTCACGGTAACCGATGAACGAGAAGAAGAACCTTTGGTAAGAGAATTTCATTACGAAGGGGGAATCAAAGAGTTTGTTGCCTACCTGAATAAAAACAAAACTCCAAGTTATGAAAAGATTATTTACTGTGAGGGATTCAAAGATAATGTTTATGTGGAAATTGCTCTGCAACATAACGACTCTTATAATGATAATTCCTATGGATTTGTAAACAATATTACCACTCCAGGAGGAGGATATCATATTGTAGGTTATCGAAATGCTTTAACCAAAACCTTTAACGATTATGCCAAGAAGAATAATCTAATAAAAGAAACAGAAACCAATCTTTCAGGAGATGATGTACGAGAGGGAATTACTGCTATCATTAGTGTAAAGTTGGAGAATCCTCAATTTGAGGGACAAACCAAAGATAAGCTAGGAAGCAGTGAAGCCCGTGGAGCTGTGGATAACATTCTAAGTACTCAGCTTCAGATTTTCCTAGAGCAGAATCCGAAAGTGGCTAAGACAATTATTGAGAAGTCTTTAATGGCACAACGAGCTAGGGAAGCCGCTAGAAAAGCTAGAGACCTAACCAGAAGAAAGTCTGCCCTAGATGGAATGGCGCTGCCTGGAAAGTTAGCAGATTGTTCTGACAAAGACCCTAAGAATTGTGAAATATACATTGTGGAGGGAGATTCTGCAGGAGGTTCCGCCAAAACAGCAAGAGATCGAGCAACTCAAGCCATTCTCCCCTTACGCGGGAAGATTATCAATGTGGAAAAAGCACGTCTAGATAAGATATTTGCAAACAAAGAGATCCAAGCCATGATAACTGCCTTTGGCACAGGGATTCACGAGGATTTTGAGATAGAAAAGCTTCGTTATCATAAAATCATTCTGATGACCGATGCAGATGTAGACGGAGCCCATATAAGCACCCTACTCCTGACCTTCCTTTATCGCTTTATGCCAGAGCTTATTGAAAACGGTTACATCTACCTAGCTCAACCTCCTCTTTACAAACTGGAGAAGAATAAGAAGATTTGGTACGCCTACAGCGATGATGAACTAAACAAGTTATTGAAAGAAGTAGGTCGTGACGGAAACAACAAGATTCAACGTTACAAAGGATTAGGTGAGATGAACGCCGATCAACTATGGGAAACCACCATGGATCCAGAACGTCGCGTACTGCTTCGAGTAACCATGAACGAGGAAGCCTCAGCAGAACTAGACCTAACCTTCACCACCTTAATGGGTGACCACGTTGAACCAAGAAGAGAATTTATCGAAGAAAACGCAAGGTATGTACGAAATCTGGACGTTTAGCACTTTGCTAGCGACATCTTTCAATCTGGATGTGGCGTAATAAAAGTAAAAATGTAACTGTTCAGGAGAGCACCTCCAAAAGCTTCGCTTTTCTCGGTTACGCTGAGCGGCGAATACATATTTCACGAAAAATAATCACTTGCAAGCA
>JGI20163J15578_10001189_pt1 | contig 10696 bp, 10 predicted proteins | sample TergutCu122P1_FD_15578 | JGI IMG/M metagenome (IMG submission 15578)
TATTCCAGATTCAATTTGACAAACTGCTCGATTTTTGCTATTATAACTATACAATAAGGTGTTGCCGATAACGGTCAACCAAGTTTTTTATAATATCTGTTCGAGAAAACTCGTTACTTAAGTTGCGAGATGAATCGAACGTGTGTATTTACAGTTTGTCCACGGTATGCTATAATCAGCTCATGATTTGTACATTGATAACTGTATATATAGGGTTGCAGAGAGAAATTCGACAATTAGCGAAAACCAAGCAGTCACCTTCTCTGCGTAAAATATACAAGGTATGTATGTACGGAACATCGTGAGATAAGTACATCATTAACCATGGGGACCACGGGGATAGCCTGCTAATGAAGTCACATAAGTGATTAGTCGCAGGAATCTCGGTACTTCAGTGCCGAGTAGTTCAAGACGCAAAAATTCCTTGAATCTGATAGTATCTTTTTGAGGAACGTTAATCATTGAAAAACTCCTCCACATTTTCTCCTGTAATATCACCTCTGCCTTTCAATTCATCTTGCTCAGTTTCAACATACGACATTCTATAACAAATGTCAACCAAATGATAAAGCAATGCTCTGAAGCCATCCCCACACGGTTTTATTTCTCGGTTTCTAATTAGAGACACTCATTGACAAATAATAAAAGGCTGTTACAATAAAGAAAAAACTAGAAATGAGGTGAATTTTATGTCAACCATTGAAATGAATCGCAAATTTATGCATTGCCCTGATTTTTCTAAGAAAATGCAAGAAAGTGATCAGCAAAAAGAAGTTCCTTTCCCGCCTCAGAGCAAGGAGATAACCGGCGAGTTATTTACTCTCCCAACTTTTGATGGTATACTGACCCACCCATCCTACGAGCATTTGTTGGACATTCGTCGCAGTGAGCGAGCGTATGTAGACGAACCCATCAGTCAAGAGCAACTGGCCTTTTTGCTTTGGAGTACCCAAGGGATACAACAATTCCGCGGAGCCAACAACTATATCACCTTGCGTCCGGTTCCCAGCGGGGGAGCCCGCCATCCGTTTGAACTATATGTTGCGGTTCGCAATGTGACCAAATTAAAACCGGGATTCTACCGTTATGCGCCCCTGAAAAATGCTTGTGAAAAACGTGTTTCTATTGAATTTTGGGGAGAGTTTTCCGAGAATTACGAAGAGCAGATGAAAAGTATGTTAGTTGGCCAAACTTGGGGGGCTCATGCCTCGATTGTATTATTTTTCAGTTGCATTCCTTATCGGGCTGAATGGCGATATGTTGATATGGCGCACCGAGTGGTGCTAATTGACTTGGGACATGCCGGCCAAAATGCCATGCTTAGCGCTTCTGCTTTAGGATTGGGAAGTTGCTGTATCGCCGCTTACGACCAAGCACTTTGCGATGAGGCATTAGGGTTTAATGGAATTGATGAATATACGGTATATGCTATTCCGGTTGGGGTGATGAAAAGGTAAGATTGGTCAACAAGATAATTGACGGAATACTTGCTTTGATGCTTAAAATACGCTTACAATGGTGCTTCCTGCTAAAACAAGGGGCACCATTTTTACGCTTATTCCCAACAATGAGAACAAAAGATACTTTCCAAAAGAAATATTCACAGCGCCACTGAACATACTAAACAAATCGAACGGCAGCGGGCTTAATCGGGAAACAAAGCACATGTATTTTAGTCTGCAACGATGCTTGGTCAGAAAGGTGTCTACTTTTTTATGCCTGCTAATCACCTCTTGGACTTTCTCTTCTCCTAGTTTTTTCCCGTATAAATAGCCGATTGAAAGGGAACAGGCGACCCCGCAAAAGGCAATAATCAATCCCGGTATGGTTGGAAAGAGAATGCCCGTGGAAATGTATAAAACGGAAATGGGAATCACTACTATCAAGGATTTCAGGCAATACAAAACTAACATCGCTCCTACTGCCACGTATATGGAAGCAAAGGGGTAATTTACGATGTTGTCTACGGTAACGAATCTGATACTTTGGACTACCAAAATACCTGTAGCGGTGAGTAATAATAAAACCACTAACACTTTTAGTAGGGATGACTTCAAAATTATGCCCATTTTAATCCTCATTATTGCGCTGTTTGCATCTTCAAGATGCAAAACTTTGCTTGCAAAGTAGCATAAAAGTTTGGGCACGCTTGCTTTGTAAGCGTTGCACACAATACTACATTCTATCGGTTAGGTCAATCAATTTACACACAACAACTTTATTCTAACAGATAGAATCAGAAAATGCAAATTTGGGCAAAATAAGAGGTGCCTTTTCATGTACAAAAAAATGTTTTTATGTTATCCTAAGCTTATACTCGCGCAAAGCTTGACGCCTAACTTTCTACTTTTCAAAGCAAGAGCATCGGGTGGATAGTTCCGCGAAGCTCTATTTGCGCGAACTTATTGATAACATTTTTTTTGAAATTCACAGATATACGCACTTAACTAAACTACTTGCATACGATTTCACATACCACCTTGAAGGGAATCGACAAAACTTATGAAAACAAAAACATACGATATATTTTTATTCGACGCCGACCATACCTTATATGATTTTGATAAGGCCGAAAAATATGCTTTACAAACCACTTTTGAAGCTTGTGGCTTCCCATATAATCAGGATGTTTATACCAAGTATAAAGAGATTAACGACTCCGTATGGTCAGCTTATGAAAAGGGCGAGTTAGGGGGCGATGATTTCCCCAATATTCGTTTTGCTCGTTTATTCCAAGCATTTGACATCACCTATGATGCCAAGACCTTTGATATGCAATATTTAACTGCACTTGGGAACGCTTCCTTTTTGCTGGAAGGGGCGGTGGAAATCTGTCAGCAAATCGTTGCTAAGGGAAAGCCGATTTTTATCATTACCAATGGCATACAGAAAACTCAGGAATCGCGGATTAAGCACTCCTTAATCCAGCCTTATATCTCCCAGACCTTTATCTCCGGCGCGATTGGTTATCAAAAGCCGGATTGTCGTTTTTTTGAGTATGTGTTGGCGCATATTCCTCCGGTAAATAAGGAGCAAATCCTCATCGTCGGCGATTCCCTTTCGGCAGATATTGCCGGGGGAAATAATATTGGGATTGATACTTGTTGGTTCAACCTTAAGGGCGTTGGGAATTCGCAAATGAAGCATACATCTTCAGGTGTTCCGATAAAACCAACTTATGAAATTAACTGTTTACAGCAGGTAACTCGTTTTATATAACTGTTCAGGATAATGTGATTCTATCGGTACTAGCTTTGCACAGGGCGGTACTCGTAAGATAAGAAAAATCTCCTGAATAGATACTAACTATACATTCTATACTTCAGGAGACTATTATGAAACCATCTTTGCTCATCGAGCAATTACTATACGAAATTGAACAAAATTTGACCGGAAAATTGCATATTGAAGACCTTGCCGGTCGCCTTAATATCTCGGCGGTGCATTTGCAACGTCTATTTCGCTTTATTTTTGAAGACACATTAGCCAGTTATATCCGCTCCCGAAAACTATCCGCAAGCCTAGGTACCTTGCTGAGCAGTAATATCAGTATTTTGGCGATTGCCCTAGAATATGGCTTTGAGTATGAGCAATCCTATATTCGCGCCTTTCGCAACGAATTTGGCATTACCCCGGGAGCGCTACGTAAGAGCGGACAGATTGTAAAGATTACTCCACCACTGCACCTATTTGACGTAAATAAAATCTTTGATGGCATCACCTTTAGCCCGGAGATTGTCATGGTTCCGGAATTTTACTGTTGTGGCAAGCGACATCAAGTAAAGTATGCTGAATCTTTGGCCGTAGCTCCGGCACTGGCGCTGAATTTTTGGCTATATCACCGCCCTACCATCGTGGAAGGGGCAAAGCCCGTTCATTCCGATGTTTACATTGGCCTAACAACATTTCCGGATGCCATGACGGACCACAATTATTATCTACCGGCGATCCAAGTACCCTCTCCTACTTCGATTCCAACCGGTTACACTTGCGAGCATTTCCCTACTTCATTATGCGCTAGATTCCGTTATGTTGGGCAGCATCCACCTTACGAAATCAATCGAGAAATCGCCGCTAAGATGTATACTGCCATCCGTACCATCAACGAAAATGCCGACATTGGATACCAACTACAGTTGGATACCATCTATTTCGAGCGTATTGATGTGGGGGCGTATGATGGGGAGTGCTGTGAAATGGAATGGTTTACGCCGGTGGTGGTAGTGTGAATAGACAACGCTTTGCGTTGGCATTTTCATGGCTTATTTGGGGCATTCGTATGTGGATGCCATGAAGGTTAGTGTGATGGAAATGCTGAAGAATTAGCCGTTTCGGCAAGATGGTTTAGAAGACATGTTTAAATAAATTCGAAAGGATGGTTTTGATTATTATGCTAGGTGATATGGAACTGGTTTTTTTGATTTTGCTTGCTACCACAGTATGTTTTGCGATACCGAAATTTCGCTCTGACTTAGTGGCTTTGTGCTCACTCTTAGCACTATTTTTGACCGGTGTCATCAACGTAACTGAGGCATTGTCCGGATTTTCCAGCACTGTCGTGGTAATGTTGGCTGTTTTATTTGTCGTTGGCGAAGGAATTTCGCAAACCGGACTGGCCGGAAAAGCCGGGAGCTTATTAGTTCGAGCAACCGGCAACAGCGAATTTAAAATGATACTTTTTGTAATGCTTATGGTTTCTCTGCTAGGTAGCTTTATTAGTAATACGGGAACCGTCGCCATCTTAATGCCGGTGGTGGTAAGCCTCAGTATGAAGATGAACGTCCACCCGGGCAAACTGTTGATGCCCCTGGCTTTTGGTGCCAGTATGGGCGGGACGCTGACGCTGATTGGAACTGCGCCCAACCTCCTGGCGCGGGATGCCCTTATTAGTCAAGGCTTTCCCGGTTTGTCTTTTTTTGACTTCACTCCGATGGGACTGATTATCCTTTTCACCGGTATCGCATATATGTGGTTTGTGGGACGCAAAATGCTTCATAAACCTTATGAGAAAAAATCTACGGTAGCGGATACTGCCGGCGTATCAGAACTTTTATTCCAATACCACATTGACGAGAACCTTCACTATGTGCAGATTCCCGGCGGTCACGAAATTGTTGGCAAAACCTTAAAAGAATTAAAATGGCCCAGTCGTTTTAAAGTAACCGTTTTGAAAGTCGGACAAAAAAATGCCCCCGGCATTATTCCTTTTTTGCCGGGAAATAGCTTTACCCAAATATTAGCCGAACCTTCTTACGCCTTACAAGAAGAGGATATTCTATTGCTTTATGCCGAGGATCCCTCGCTACAAAACCTGCTAAGAGAAGAGCAATTAGAAATCATTTCCCGTGATTTAGGGGAGGGCCTGACCATCCAAGATGCCAATATTGCGGAGGTCATCTTGACCCCCCAGTCAAATCTTATTAATCAGTCAATAAAGGATATTCATTTTCGGGAGAAATACGGACTTACCGTACTCTCGATAAAACGCCGCCAACTGCAACATGCAAGGCTCCCGTCAATACAGGATAGATTCCAATATGGAGATGCTGTGTTGGTATATGGTAAATGGAAAAACATTGACCTGTTAGCAAAGGAAAAAGCTGACTTAGTGGTAATTCGACATGAAACCACGCCACCGGAAACCTCTTTCAACCCACTTAGGGCGATTTTAGCCGGTATTATCCTCTTGGCGATGATTGTAATGTTGGTAGTAGAGTGGATTCCTGCCGTAATGACGATAGTTATCGCCGGATTAACGATGGTACTAACCGGTAGTGTCCGAAACACCGAGCAAGCCTACCGGGCGGTGCATTGGGATATTGTCATTCTCATTGCTTGCATGCTCCCCATGGCAACGGCCTTAGAAAATACCGGTGGGGTCACCTTTATCGCCAATCATATTACTGATGCCTTAGGGGAGGCCGGACCGCTTGCGGTCATGGCCGGACTTTATGTAATGACCTCTATCTTTGGTGTATTCATCAGCAATACTGCTACGGCGGTGCTATTTTTGCCGGTCGCAATTATCGCCGCCGAGAAGATTGGTATCAGTCCCCTACCTTTTGTAATGGCCGTTACCTACGCCTCCAGCATGTCCTTTTCCACTCCCGTTTCCACCCCACCAAATGCGATGGTGATGGTGGCCGGGAAATATAAGTTTTTAGATTATATGAAGATTGGTATCCCCTTGCAATTTGTGGTGGGCATCGTCGTGATATTGGTGCTGCCGTTTATCTTCCCGTTTTGACCGGCAAAGTAAGTTCCCTGCCGCTAAGCTTTAGCGTAAGCGGTAGGTCAAACTTGCTTAACTAAGTGAAGGCGTGCCAGCGCTCACTGGGTTACAGCCTCAATTATTAGAGACAACAAAGATAACGGGAGAGTAGTGATGTATGACTACTCCCCCGTAATGAACAATGTAATTAAAGCTTAGGTCAGTCGATTTTCCATCTTTACTACCTTAACACGCCATCCCTCTCTTATTTCCACTTCCCCGGTACCTACCGGAACAAAGCCCATCTTTTCCCAAAACTTCAAGGCACCTATATTTTCCTCTACCACTGCTAACAGAAGAGTATACAATCCAAACTGTCTCGCGGTGTTTCTTAGCGCTTCAAACACCTGTTGTCCAACCTGTTTCCCTTGATAGTTTTGGTGAATTAATAAGAGCCCAACATAAAGACAGTCCGGATTAGGATAGGTCAAGAGAAAATCCAGATTCCCGATACAAACTTCTCCATCCCAAATCCCAATCGTCACTTTCTTTTCCGGCTCCAAATCCGGTGGAATCGTATCCAGATTCTCGTAAATACTCTCTAGCCCGGCCTTGCGACCACTACACAAATGGAAATATGCTTGATTGGAAGTATACACCGCTAATGCTTCTGCGCAATTCTCTTTCGTCACTATTTTAATTTGATAGTTAAGCAATTGTTCATCCATGTAATCAACAAATTCATTTACCATCTTTTCTTTCTCCTAAAATTTTTTTCAGTTATTTTTCAATCATTCAAGTCAACCAATATGCACTACCATCTTTTATCCGCTCCATAAACCCGTATTCAATTAGGTACCGGCGAATAGTCGCGTAATCTTCAAATATGCCCGACAGCATCTCATCCACTTCTTTCGCACTGTACTGCCTTTTCTCTATAAACTGCTTGGCAATCACACCTAAGACAATGATTTTCTTCTTTTGTCTGGCCGGAAATGATTTAAGCTTCAATGGATTTTCCGATGCAAAATAGGTGCTTATCGTCTTTTTCACTTCATCAGCAGTAGCCATATACCTCTCATCCACCATTCTAGCTCCTTGATGTATCTCGGTGCTGCTCCCCCATGCTCCCGGTGTGGTCTCTGAAGTCAGACGGGATATCCCCGTCAAAAACAGCTGAATTCCTTGTACACGCCGGGGTTGCACCATATAAATACCCTTAGCGACTTTTCGCTCTTCTGTCACCAAATCCGCTGCTACTAAGGGCTTTAGATGATGATACACCTGTCCGGTAGAATTATAACCACAAGTTTCAACTAGCTTTGCCACCGTCATTGGCTCTTTGAGTAAAGTTAGTAAAATATGTAAACGGTCACTATTTCCAATACAGCTCAAAACCTTCTCTACGGTTTGATTCTCGATTAGGTGTAGCAAACCATCAATATCGATATGAGCATCTACCTTTATGTTTGTATCTGCATCTATGGTTTTCTCTATATCGCCTTCTATTCTGCTCCCCCTTACTTCTTTTTGACCACATTTTGCCAGTAAAGCCTTAATCTCACTTAACTGTAGCTTAACCTCATCCAATTCCTGTTCTAAATTCCGCTTCATTGTTCAATCCTCGCATTTCTTTTGTTCCGCATTCCGTAATTACGCAATTACGTAATTGTTCAATTTGATCATACAAGACTTTTTCCGGTTTGTCAATACACAATTATGAGGTATTCCTTTTTCAAAAAGGCTCGCCTTGGTGTCCACCGGTGTGACGTTCAATAAATCTCTTAGTGGCATATTAATCCCTCCTTTTCCTCGTCGTTTTGCTGATACATCAGCTTAGTGGTGCGCTTTGAACTGCATTACTTCTACCAGATTCATCTTAAATTGTGGCAAAATACCTCCGTAACTTCTCCAATACCTCGTTTAAATCCAACGGTTTTCCCAGATGATCATTCATCCCTGCGGCGACACACATTTCAGTATCTTCCCGAAACACATTGGCGGTCATGGCGATAATCGGAATGGTTTTAGCACGCGGTAGATTCAACAAACGTATCATCTTAGTTGCCTCGTAACCGTCCAGCTCCGGCATCTGAATATCCATCAGAATCAGATCATATTTATCCGGCGTAGTTTCAAACATATGCACCGCGTCTTTTCCATTCTCCGCGCAATCGATTTTCACTAAGGTTGGTTCCAACAGGATTCGGATGATTTCACGGTTGAGCTCCACGTCTTCCGCCAAGAGCAGATGCTTATCATGGAATAAGCCATCATAATTTGCCAATTTATTTTCTTCTTGGCCGGATGCTTCTGCTTCGATGATTTCTCTTTTCTCCACATACACGGTGAAAATAAAGCGAGACCCTTGATTCGGCTCTGATTCTACCCAAATCTCGCCTCCCATGAGATTGACAATCTGCTTGGAGATGGATAACCCTAAGCCGGTTCCTCCGTATTTTCGCGAAATGCTACCATCCGCCTGCTCGAAAGAGTGAAATAGTCGCTTTTGCTGCTCTTTAGTGATGCCAATGCCATTATCCTGCACCACCATCCGTAGCCCACACATTTTTTCAGTTTCACTAACTTTATCAATGACCAGTTTAATTTCGCCCCCCTCCGGAGTAAACTTTGTGGCATTGCTTAATAAGTTGGTCAGCACTTGGGCTAATCTTTGCTGATCGGCAACGATTCTCTCAGGAATATTTGCGCCGATATCAATCGCCAATTCTTGTTGCTTACCTTCCATCCTTACCGATACTACCGCAATTACCTGTTCAATCAACTCGGCGAAAGGAAATTCGGTAACCGACAACTCTAGTTTCCCGGCTTCAATCTTAGACATATCCAGCACATCATTGATTACCCCCAGTAGGTGATTGGCGGCACTACCAATTTTCGCCAGGCAGTAATCTATTTTTTCCGGATCATCAGTATTTTTAGCAATTTCCGTCATCCCGATCACCGCATTCATGGGAGTGCGCATTTCATGACTCATGCGGGCAAGAAAGTCACTTTTACTAGTGTTAGCTTCTTCTGAGCGAATTTTTTCCACCCGTGTGCGAACCAATAGATAGCTAAGTGCGGCCATTAACCCAAACCCTAAAATACTAAGAGCAAGTCCCATATGGTGAACCTGAGCATAATAACTGGAGCGAGGGACAATAATGCCGATGTGCCAGCCATTAAAAATAGTACGAAAAAAAGACACACTATCCGTTCCATCGGCATCGACAAAGCGCACCGCCGAAACCGGCCCGCCGCTTTGAATGATCTGACGTAACAATTCATAGCCTTCGCCACCTTCACTCATTTTTTTTCCCACCAAATCCGGAATGTGATGGGTGACAAAAACCATATTGTAGTCCAATAAGACGCCGTGACCATCATTGGCAATCTGCTGCCGGGTAATATAATCTGTCACCCGAGCTAATTGAATGTCAAAGGCAACAATGCCCAACGCCTCCTGTCCATTAAAGACCTGCTGAGAAAAGGAAATACACATCTCTCCTGTATCGGCATCTAGGTAAGGAGCAGATACATACATTTTCCCGTGGCTTTTCTCCGCTCCGGTATACCAAGGTCTTAAAGTTGGCTCATAATCATCCGGTGGAATCCAGCCGGAGCCATCCAAGAATTCTCCGCGGATGTAGGCATACATCGATAGATAGTCGGCCATCGCGGCGCGACTTCCGGTAAAATAATCGTGTGCATCGAATAAATAGGCTAATATTTCTTCATTGCTTCTTTCCTCATGTAAAAGCGCCTCCACACTTTGTACCACATTGGTAAAAACCAACTCCGAACCGGTCAGACTGGCAGCTACCGCCTCTTGCATGGTATTCATGGTTTCTTCTCCCAAAGCCAGCATCTGGCGCGATACGATGTTGCTCAGATAAGAATAACTCACCAATACCATCGCTAGGAAAGCAATAAAAACAAAGAGTACCTGTAAGTAATTTTCTTTAATTAAGACTTTAATACGCTCATACATGGTACCCCTCCCTTCTACTGATTTAGAATGCTCTCGTTTTGAATACTCTCGGAAAGCCATCCACGAAGATACCGATAATGACAGTATAGATCGTGTTCGCTTAGCACTCGCCTAAGATTCTCTTCGTTGAGGTAAGTATATCATTGGGAGGTCACACCCTTGTCACGCATCTTATCATTCTTTCCGATTTTTAACCGGCAAAACAAGCCCTCATCTCTAAGCGTTTGCGAAGGCGATAGGGTGGCAATTCCTAGTGAAATGTGATAGACTATACCTGTAGCGATATTGATTCTTATTGACAAAACCCAAAAGGGAGAGGAGAAACCCATGAAGGAATTCAAATTCGTAAGACCGGATGAAGGTATGAAGGGAATCAAATTTGGCAACAAGGCACTAGATGACAACATTAATGTATTGGTCGAAAAATACGCTGCCGAAGGTTGGGAAGTATTCCAATTTCTTGCTACCGGTTTAGATGTGGTGGTAACTCG
>JGI20163J15578_10001190_pt1 | contig 10693 bp, 14 predicted proteins | sample TergutCu122P1_FD_15578 | JGI IMG/M metagenome (IMG submission 15578)
CCCCGCCGCTCTGCCACTCGTTAAAAAAATGCCCCCGCTTGCCGTATGGCGTTGTCATGGCTATAAACACGCCGTTATTGATAATGAGCATGGGGAGGATGGCATAATAAAATTCATCTTTTACTTGGCTTGCCTCATCCTCTAAAATCATGGTTACGCCCGAAAAACCGCGCACGGTTGAATGGTCGGAGGGCAGGGAAATAATCCGACTACCATTCGTCAACACCATTGACAGGCGATTATCCTCCAGTAAAGCGGGACGGTCGGTCATATTCGCATAGCCCTCTTTAACCTTGCGAAAAAGCTCTTGGCTCTGCCTTAGTGATGGGCTGACAAGCAATATTAAACTCTTTGGCCTATATATGCCTGTGTGAAGGGCTTTCGTGGCCGTGGTGGTGCTTTTGCCGCTCTGTCGGGAACAATTAAGCAGTAGCCTCTTGCCCTCGTAACGCAACACATCAGCTTGCCATTCGTCCGGCTCTATGCCGATGTAGCGGGAAAACTCCACCGGGTCTAAGGCCCTCTGCAAATCCCTGTGTATCACATCTCAAGCCTCCCCACGGCCTCCACAACGGCTTGACGCGCCTCCGGGTAGGGTTCAAGCGCGTATAGAATAGAATTGCGTAGTGTTACCCATTCGGGCATAACGATAATGTTATTGACGGTCTGTGCTTGCAGTTCCCCGGTGATTTTGGCGTACAGCTCCGTAATGCCCCGCATTTCGCGCACGGCGGCAATAGCGGCGTTTAAGTTCTTGGCTTTGATTGCCCTTGTATACACATTCTCGGCTTTGACATTCAGAGCGGCCACACGCCCCATAAGGCTGTCAGCGGCGGCGGCTTCCTTTGCATCTTGCGCTTTGACAAGCTGTATGGGTATGTGCTTCTTATGACGCTGTAGCGCGGACGTGGTAAGGCTGTACGTCTTTGCAAGCGTATCAAGTGCGATTCCCTCTAAAAGAGAAATATTTATCCTGTCTGCGTCCGCATGGGCGCACACGGTGCATTTTTGAGCCATAGGGAGCCCCTCTCATTCAACCGAAAAATATCGGCATGTTTCCACTCGGCGCGGGTCATGTTCTTATTTTAGCAAACCGCCCCGCTTTAAGGCGGGCGGTTTTGCTGTGTTGATTATCTATTGATAATCTATTGGCGAAAAATACCCTCTTTTCTTACAGGCTTCAAAACCAGATGTAGCAAGGGTTTGAAGCCTGTTGAAAAAAATATTTTTTCCGAGCGTGCTGACGGTATTTCCGAGCGTGCTGACGGTATTTCCGAGCGTGCTGACGGTAGCGGGTTACTTTGCAGGGTCTTTTTGCTTGTCTTTTTGAGCCTTTTTATCTTCAAGCCGCCGGGCTGCCGCCCGTTGCTTCTCCTCCTTAATGGCTCGTTGCTCCATGTATGACAAAGCCTCGCCGTCAAGCTCAATCTTGATATAGCCTTTAAGGTATTCATGAATGTTTTTATAATCGTGGTCGTATATAGGCGTGATTTTTAACTCGTTGCCTTGTTGTCCGTCCTCAATGGCGGTTATTGCGTCCTCGATGGGCTTTATAATGAGTTTACTGTACTCACTTTTATAGGTGTCCTTAACTTCTTCCGGCGATGGCAGCCCGATATGCTGGCGCACAGCGTCAAGGCTTATGGTGAAATGGGTACGCTTTTTTAGTTTATCCGTGTTCTGCCTTGCAAGATAGTAAATATAATCAAGCAGAATATAGGCATTTTCGCTTTGCAGAGCGTACCCCCAGCGCGGCAGTATCGTAATTGCGGGAGCTGAATTTCTTAAAATGGGAGGCAGTACAACGACACAGTTGTTATAGGTGACTGTCCGCGCGGCGATTATGGCCGCTTTAGTGTTGGCTACTTCCTTTCGTTTGCGTCCTTGGTAGGTGGTTATTTTGCCCTCTACATGAATACGCATCAGCTTGTCAAGGACGGTTTTAAGTCCCCTGTATGCGCTGTCGGGGTTTGCGTATACCCCCGCTTCGACAAGTTCCGAAAGTAAAAACTCAGTGTTTTCTTGATAGTTTTGTTCGTTCAGTTTTTGCAAAAGGAAATTGAAAATTTTTGCCCCATTCTGTACCCTTTTCGCAAAAAGCTCTTTGACGCGCTCAACGCCGATGGTGTAATTAACTCCCTCACCTTTATAGGTGATTATTGTATCTTTGGTGAGGTAATGTTCCTCTACAGATATTCGCCCCTTTCGTGAGTTTTCTATGCGCGTTGGGTTATTCATAAACTGCTTTAGAAAGTTCGTTAAGGCGGTTGTAGGCAGGGTTATATGAGAAAGCGTCTTTGCAGAGGATTCAAGCTCTGTAACCTCAAATAGCGATAATTGAGCTTGGCCGTCTTTGTTGGTAATTTCCTCTGTTGCGGTTTCCCATATATCCGGGTGCGCCTCTAAAAATTCGTCAAGCGTCATTGTTTGTGCGTCTTTATGCCCCGTAACAAGTTCACTTAACCGCTCAAAAAAAGCTGTTACGCCTTCCGGGTTTTGAGCATAAAGGGTTGCAAGGTTTTTTATGCCCCCTATTAAAGCCTTTGTTTCAGGGTCTGTTTGTGCCATTTCCGCAAGGGATGAAATAAATTTAGTGATAGTGTCTTTATCGTTTGCCAACTCTTTGAAAACATCAGCCTTGCCGTCTTTATCCATTGCTATCACCTTTCCCCGCTTCCTTTTTGCCCCGCTCCTTGATGGTTTTGGCGGTTTCCTTTTTGACGGCTTCATAAAATGCTTGTATGTCGCCCTCGCTTATCTTCCATGCCTTACCCAGCCGCGCTCCTTTGAGCTTACCGGCTAACAGCCATCTTTCAACCGTCCGGGGGTGTACGCCTAATATTTTGGCGGCCTCTTGCTTAGAGTAAAATTGTTTTTCCATGCTTTACGCTCCTTTACATGTTCAATCTGTCCTGTGTGTCTAATGTGTTCTATATGCGTTATGTGTCCTGTGTGTCTAATGTGTTCTATATGTGTTATATGTCCTGTGTGTCTAATGTGTTCTATATGTGTTATATGTCCTGTGTGTCTAATGTGTTCTATATGTGTTATATGTCCTTTATGTCTTGTGTGTTCTGTGTGTCCATGTCGGCCTGTATAAGTTCGTTGATATACTGTGTTATGCTCTTGCGGTTTTCCCAGCTTACTTGTTCTAAATAAGCCTTATACTCTGCCTTTAATTTTAGATTGAGCCGGTAATACTTCGGCTCTCCATCCGAAGCAGGAGCGGGATGATGTACGGCGGTACTCGATGCAGGGGATTGTAAAGAACTCTCTTTTACAGGTTCATTTTCCTTTTGTGTATCGTGTGTCCCGTCTGTATCGTGTGTCTTTTGTGTACTGTGTGGCTCGTGTTGGTTTCCGATAAAGGCGAGTGCGGGATTATCCTTAAAACTTTTTTTAGGCACGGTTTCCGCTCCTCTCTAAAAATTCATCAACAAAAGCCATATAGTCAATAGCGGGGTTGCTCTTTGGTGCATAGTGGTATATGGGTTGTTGGCTTGCCTGTGCTTCTTTTAGTGCTACGGCTTCACGAATGACGGTTTTATATAAAAATGTGCCTATTTTTGTTGCCGTGTTGCTTGCGGCCTCTGCCATATCACGGCTTAATACGCTCCGGGCATTATGCCGGGTTAGGAGTATGCCCGCTAAAGTCAATCCGGGGTTTGTATATGCCCTTATTGCGTCCAATGTCTCCGTGAGCTGTCCAATACCCTGTAGGCTGTAAATATCGGCTTGAGCTGGAATTATGATAGCATGGGCGGCTGTAAGTGCGTTTACAGTCAACACCCCCAACGCCGGAGGTGTGTCTATGATGATAAATTCATATTTAGACAGGAGCGGGGTTAATTGTTCTTTTAGCCTATATTCTTTGCCGGTGACGGTCAGCTCTACGTCAAGACGCGCAAGGCTCTTGCTTGCCGGAAGAATGTCAGCGCGTCCATCACGCCGTTGTATGGCCTCCTCCGATGTATTTTCTTTGGTCAACACCTCGTAGGCCGTGGGCTTGTCCGGCAAAGCTCCTGCTGTGAGTGAAATACTCCCCTGTGCGTCAAGGTCGATAAGCAGGGTTTTTTTACCCTTATAGGCTAATCCCTCCGCTAACGCTTCGCTGGTGGTACTTTTGCCTACCCCGCCTTTTTGGTTCGTGGTGGCTATTATCTGTCCAATGTGTCCAATATGGCTCATGTGTCCTTTGCTCCTCTCTTTATATTATGGCGGCGTGTTGGCCGTCCGCTGTTATGCCGCTGTATGTGTAAACACCCTCATACAGCTCTCGCCGCTTTAATATCCGCATTACTTGGGTTGGCGTAAATTGCGCCCCCTGTTTTGTTGTGTGTCCGTCATTGTTTAGCCTATTGGCTATTTGTTGGAGCTTGTACCCCTCGGAACTAAGCACAAAAACGAGCCGGACGGCGGCGGTCTTGTCCTCGTCTGCTAAAAGGGTCTTTTTGCCTCGCTCCGCTGTGTAACCAATGGCAGTATTACCCCCTGCATAGCCGCCGCCTTTGGCTTTCTGTTTCCGTCCTCCACTTAACCGCTCCGTGATGGTGTCACGTTCCAGTTGAGCGAACACGGACAACATGCCAATCATGGCGCGGCCTGTCGGACTTGATGTGTCAAGGCTCTCCGATATGCTCACAAGTTCAATGTTTTGCTTTAAGAACACATCCTCAATCAAATACATGGTATCGCGTTGTTTGCGGCTCAATCGGTCGAGCTTATAAATGACAACCGCCTGTAACTTCCCGGCGGCGATGTCGTTCAGCATCTCTTGAAGTGCAGGCCGCTCCAGTTTGCCGCCGCTTTGCCCTCCGTCCTCATATATCTTGAACAGTTTCCAGCCTTTGGCGGCTATCTGTGCGCTAATCCTCTCGCGTTGAAGTTGGAGGCTGTACCCGCTTTCGGCTTGCTCATCCGTGCTTACACGGATATACGCCGCCGCCTTGATAATATTCGGCTCGTTGGCATTGTCTATATAAATTTGTGTGTCATTGTCGTATTGTTTCGCATTGTCCACTTTTTGGGTATCGGGCAATGCGGTAATTTTGCGGAGCTTTGTAGAAGCATTCTTTTTTACAGGCTTTGTCATAGATTTTTGCCCCTCTTTTTTATGTTCTTTTATATACCTATATTGTACTTTAATATGCCTATATTGTCAATAGTAAGGATGTAAAAACTGTCTTTTTTACGCAAATACATATTACTGTAAAATACGGCCTCATATCGCCTGTAAAGGAAAAGCAGGGTCGCCGCTGTGGTTTCCCTGCTCTGCCGTTGGCTTTATGTCTGCCCATCGTCATAGAACACATACACCCAAACAACATCACTAATCCCGCCAATGCTGTACATACTGACTGGCCTAATGTGGGCGATGCTGTCCTTGCTTATGCGCTCGCGTTTGAAAAACTCGTTTAGCGCATCTTCAATGCTCGTGTTTCCATGCGGTATGACCTTTTCAACTTTCATCATGTGCATTTTCTTCCTCACAGTAGATTTAATGCCGCTTCAAGCTCACAGCAATCCGAAAAAGGCATATCTATATAGTTTTTTGTTCCCGGTGGTACATAAATTTCGAGTATCTTTAGCACTTCGTCCCCTTTGCCCTCGTGCAGTATTTTTTGACAAACTAAATGCTCCAGTCTTTTGTTTTGCTCCTCCCTTGTTGCCTTCATATTGTTTTCGGCATCAATTCCGGCACGATAACCATAAACATATGCCCATCGTAAAAGCCATAAGGCTCTGCCGGAGAAAGTAAAGTCTGCCGGTGGTTGCGGAAGGTGATTTATAAGTTCCTTTGCCCACTCGTATGTTGTCGCCGCTTCAATGTTCTTGGAGAGAGAATCTATATCTTTTTGTTTGAGCGGCGTGTGCAGGTGTATGAAATATCCTGTCAATCTGTTTTCCATGTACAAAAAACTCCTTTTTATTGAATTACGGAGCGGGGACATGGTATAATTTATTTGCCCCGCTCCGGCGGTGGTGTTAAGGCTCCATATCAGTAACTTTCGACGGTGGCTGATATATGGGGCTTTTCCTATGCAACCTTGAAAACCTTGTAATACGTGGTCTTGGTGTACTCGGATAGGTCGCCGAGGTCTGCCTCCAGTCGTTTCTTGTCCAGCGTTTCCCGCTTGGTGTCGCTGTAGCTTAGTTTGTACTCGCCCACTATTAAGCGGCTTTCCCCGGCTTCGGTCATAGCGGCCTTTAGCTCGTCGGCCAGGCTATCTGCGGCGGCTTGCGCTTCCTCTGCAAGCCTTTTCATTTCGCGGTATTCGCGGATTTTTGCCTCTAATTCGTGGTTTGTCATTGTGGTGTGCCTCCTTGTTTTTAATGGTACGGCTGTTACCGCCCTTATTCTTTATCATAAACCTATTGTACATTATCATAGCCATATAGTCAATAGTTTTTCTTAAAATTATGTACACAAAAATAGCCAAAGATTTTATAGAATCTTTGTGCAATATGGCTATTGACGTGTACATAATTTTTTGATACAATTATGGTAAAGGTGGAGGAGTGGGCGCAATAAAAAATACGCCCCATGCCCACAAACAGAGGGGAGCGGTCGCCATGATAAAATATGATAGGCTCTTTGCGCTACTGGAGCAGCGAGGGCATAGCTTGACTTACTGGCTAAGGCAAAACGGCTTTCATTCTGCAACCGTTACCAAATTACGCAAAAATGAGCGCATAAACTCGGACACCATAAATTCACTTTGTCGCTTGCTACACGTTCAGCCCGGCGACATACTGGAATATGCAGAGGACGAAAAAGACAAAGCGATTCGAGCTGCGATTGATGCGTTTACGGTTCAGCCGACAAGAGAGGAGGTCGAAAATGAGAAAGCCGAAAATATATCTTGAAACAACTCTGTTCAATTACTACTTTGACACGGACAGAGACGGCCATGCCGACACGGTAAAACTGTTCAAAGAAGTGCAAGCGGGAAAATATGAAGCCTACACTTCGGCATATGTGGTTGATGAGCTTGGGGAAACAAAAGACGATAGCAAGCGGCTGGGTATGCTCGCCCTTATAGGTGAACATGACATAACGATACTGCCCGGCGATGATGAGGCGCAAAACTTAGCTGACATTTATATCAATGAGGGTGTAATCCCAGCAAGTAAAAAATTGGACAGCTTACACATTGCCATAGCAACGATTAACGACTTGGATTATATTTTCAGCTACAATTTTCACCACATAAACAGGGACAAAACAAAGAAAATGACGAGCGTAATAAACTTTAGAGAAGGCTATAAACCAATAACAATAGCTACGGCTTCGGAGGTGGTAGAGCATGGCGAAAATGAATAGATGTGAAGCGGAAGTAGACGCTATCCGCGATAGGTTACTTGAAAAATACAAAAACATGACACCGGCAGAACACACACGGCACGTAAACGAACAAGCCGAAAAGTTAGCCGCTCAATACGGTTTTAAGATTGGCAAGCCTATAAATAACAAAGCTCGGAAGTTAGCCACAAGCTAAACTATCTGTGATTTAAATAAACCCCGCTATTATGATATATGTATCATAATACAAACTGCCCTATTGGCACACAGCCCCGCTAACGCATTTAGACTGCAAGCGGGGGTTTTGTGTTTGGTTTTGCCTCGCAGAGCCCCTGCACTTTTGATGCTTGCGTCAAAGGTGCTAAGGGGTTACTTTCGGAACGAAAGTAAAAACCCCGCCGGTTATTCTGTCCCGATTGGCGCGTCTGCTTCTCGAAAAGTATTAAACATGGGGTAGTAGTCATAATAAAGACTTAACCCGATTTTACCATTGCGGTTTTTTAATATTTTAAGCTGCGCCTTGCGCGGGTCTGCTTTCTTTTTTTCTTCAATGGCTTTTATCGTCTTTGCCCGGTTGCTGTCGCTTTGGCTCAATTCGTCCATCCCGGCAAGCTGCATACCTAAAAGCACGTCACTTGAATATTCAACCGCCCCGCTCTCCTTAAAACTCGCCATATTTACAGGCGCGGTATAGTTGTCACGGTTAAAAGAGCTTACAGCCATTACGGGAATTTTCTTATCCCGGCTCAATCTTTTAAGCTCCAACACAGAGCGGTCTACTATTTGCTTGTCGGTCGCCCTCTCGTCATGCGGTGCTATAATTTGCAAATAGTCAATAACAACAACAGGGGCATTGCCTGTAAAGGAAATATGCCTCTGCACCTGCTCTGTTATCTGTGCCATGCCTATATTGCCGATACCCTCATGTATGAAAATGTGGCGGCTGTATTCTTGATATTTATCGGTGCTTAGTTTGATTAACCCTGTTTCCGATTGGCTATAAAATCTCCATTTTGCCCCCGCTAATATCCCCCTCGTTGTTTTTGCGTTGCCGGTGTTCCCGGCGCAATTATCGAGCGTCAAGCGGGATATGCTTTTTGCCATAAGCTCATAGCGTGACATTTCAAGGCTGAATATCAAAACATCATGCCCTCGCTGCGCTATTTGGTCGGCCACCTGTAAAATAAAAGTGGTTTTTCCCAAACTGGATATTGCCCCAATGACGTACAGACCCGCATACAGTCCACCGTCAAGCGCAGCATCGAGCTTTTCAAAGCCTGTTGATATGGCGGGTGTGTTTGCGCTCTCTGCAACTTCACCAATAAACGCGCCTATATGATACGCCGCAGACGTTTCAAGGTAAGCCGCCTTGTCGGCCTCCACTTCTTGAAGGGCTGCCTCTGCCGGGTCGCTATGCACAAGGGCTGTAAACGCCTCTTTGTTGCATTGTAGATGCTCGTTAGGGTCTTTGTACTCCCCGCTTGTGTTTACCTCGTAGAACGCAATTTTACGCGCCTCCAGCCCTGCTTTTAGCTTCGACTGTGCCGCTTGCCCCGCTTCGTCATTATCCAATGACAAAATCAGCGGGACGGTCGGCCGCTCCTTGTCAAGTATTGACAGAAATTTGTCAATACCGCTCGTGCTTCCCAGAGCGCAAGCCTCGCCGCCTACTTCGCATATGCTCAAAGCGTCAAAGGCAGCTTCAACAATGAACACCGGCACGGCTCCCTGCAAGGCTTTCTTGTTAAAATATCCCGCGTCCCCCTCTTTCATAAAGCGGTATTTCTCCGGCGTGTCCGGGTCAATCGAGCGGACGGTATACGCCGTTCTACTTGTCGGTATTACAATGCGGCGGCTTGGCGGTGGGTTTTTGCCGTTTCGGATTGCAGCCGGGCTTTTCCATTCCGGGCAATAGCCTATCATAAAACGGTTTGCGGTAGCGGAGGATATTCCCCGGCTTTGCAAATAAGAAATAGCCTCTTGTGCTTCATGCAGGGCTTTATTTGCCTGTAAAAAGAAGTCTTTATAGTCTACCGGCTGCCGTTCCGTTGATTGTGTTCCAAATCCCGCTCCGTCAACACCTATGAAGTCTGCCGCCGCCGATGGGCGGTATGGTGGTGCGTCAACGGTCAATCCGTACCGGGTAAATATCTCACTTTCCGTTTCGCCGTGTATCTTTTTCAGAAAGTCCAAGTAATCCCCAGTCTCGTCACACTTGAAACACTTCCAATGCTTGCCGCCGTCGTATGTGCTTATTCCGTCACCATCAGAGCCGCTCCCGTTATCACAAAAGGGGCAGACATATGTATCGTGGCCGCTGATGCGCTTTTTAGCCTTTGGCAATTCTGTAATCCGGCTGTTTATTTCCTCTCGTGCCTGTTCTCGTGTCATAAATTCCATAGCCTCGTTTCTCTTAAATTTCCGACTGGCAAGCTGGGTATTAGGCTTGCCTAATACGCTTTTGCAAGCAATGACTAAAGAGCCCGGAGCGGCCTTTTATTCGCTTGTTGGGGTTCCCCAAGCCCCCTTTTTTAAGCCGCTTTGCGTCTGCCTATCTATATCAAAGATTTTATACCTATAAGGGCAAAATAACTTTGATTGGCAAGCCACACAGCCATAGCCGCCGACAACACAATATCGTCATGGATTGATTCTCGCCATGCCTCGTATTGGTCATGTCCGTTTATGTTTATTTTGACTTTGAAGTTTGTCAGCTCTTTGACAAGGGTATCAGCTTCCGTTAGACCCTTTGCTATTTTTAGTTGTCCGTTCTGAAAAGCAATTTGCAGGGCAGATACTAAATCCCGCTTGGGAACATAGTAAATACCGCCCTCTTTGCTTACGCTGTTCCCCCCGGTGATGGTAATGCCTTTCATGTTTACACCATAAAGGGCCTTGTCCATCATATCCCATACAGGGCGACCGCCGCCTGTGATGTCTATTACAACGGTCTTTGATTTTCTTCCGAGCTTATCGCTTTTAGCAAGCTCCTGTATGCGGTCAACGATTTTCGGATATGTCGTACCCAGCTCCGGGCGTTCGATATGCCGCAAGTGGTATTCAAACTCTGTTTTTTGGGCGATAATCTCAAAAATCGTTATGGCGGTGTAGTCGTTCACCTGCCCCAAGTCTGCCGATATGATAAAACTGCTCATTTTGCACCCTCCCTCTAAAATAAAGGCTTTACATTATCGTCAAATGCCTCATGCACCATGTCATAGCCGAAAACTTGGTCTACTGTTTCTACAAACTCGCACATAAACTCTTGACGGAAAAACATACGCCCCAAACTTCGCCGCTGCCGCTCCAGCTCCTCCGGGCTTATCCGTGGGCATTTTGTGGCGGGTATCTCTATCCGCTTCCATTCCTCCCCGCCGCTCTGCCACTCGT
>JGI20163J15578_10001191_pt1 | contig 10689 bp, 12 predicted proteins | sample TergutCu122P1_FD_15578 | JGI IMG/M metagenome (IMG submission 15578)
ATCAGCGCGCGGCCGCCGTTGGACGGGTCATTGGGAATGGCTATGAAGCTCCATTTGGCAGATCGTTTATGCTTCTGTGTCTTGCCGAATAAAGTCCAAACGGCTCAACATGTACACCGAAAACAGGAACCAGCCTTGCCGCCCATTCTGGATTGGTTTCAAGGTAGGGAATGTGCTGGAAAAAGTTGGCGTCCAGATCACCGCTAAGCAGCGCCATGTTGGGCTGCACAAAGTCGGTGAATTCAACCACCCTGAGCGTAATTCCCTGCGCCGCCATATCGTCTCTGATAAGATTCAAGAGTTCCCCATGCGGAACCGGCGTCGCGCCAATTACAAGAGTTGAAGCGTCACCTGCCCCTCCGCCTTGTCTTCTGGGGCAGGCTGTAAAAATTAACGCTGAAACCAGGATTACTGCAACCAGCAGTTGTGAAAGGAATTTCTTCATATATTTCTCCTAAAAATAATTGCTAACGTTTTGATAACAGATTTTGGCTGACTGCTGTACCGATGATTTGCACTGTTTCAACCAATATGAGTATAACGATAACTGCGGCTATTGCCACGTCTGTTCTGAAGCGGTGATAGCCGTAACGTATTGCAAGGTCGCCCAGGCCTCCGCCGCCTATGGCACCCGCCATTGCAGAATATGCAATTAAATTGATGAAAGTCAAGGCCAGGCCGGAAACCAGTGCAGGCATGGCTTCGGGTATCAGAACTTTGCGGATGATCTGAAAATTGGTAGAACCCATTGCTCTGGCCGCCGTAAGCACTCCATTATCAACTTCTGACAGGGCAGATTCGGTAACCCTTGCCACAAAGGGTGCAGCGGCTATCGAAAGCGGAATGATCGCCGCGGTTGGGCCTATTGTGGTATTTACGATGAAGCGTGTCAGGGGGATGAGCAGAATCATCAAAATGATAAAAGGAATGGAACGGAACAGGTTTACCACCCGGGAAAGAACATTGTACAATGCCCCGCTTGGAATAAGGCCTGACGGAGATGTCATAAAAAGATATGCTCCCAAAGGGAAACCCATGATGCAGGCAAAAAAAGTTGACACCAGTGTCATGTGTAAGGTTTCAGCAGTTGCTGAGGGCAACAGGGAGAGCACTTGAAGAATTTGATATCTATCCATGGATTAGCTCCCTTGTGGTCTCTGCCTTTGGCGTATCAAATACCGCAGTAACAGTTCCCTGCTCCACGATACAGCCTTCGTTCATTACAGCCACCTCCTGGCATATTTCGCGGATAACTGCCATTTGGTGAGTTATCAGAACAACCGTTATATTAAGGCGCTGCTGCAAGTCGCGGATTAAACCAAGGATTGAGCGGGTTGTCTGGGGATCAAGTGAGCTTGTTGCTTCGTCGCAAAACAGAACTTGCGGGTCTGCGGCCAGGGCGCGGGCAATAGCCACTCTCTGCTTCTGCCCGCCGGAAAGCTCACGCATCCGGGCCTTGCGCTTGTCGTTTATATCAACCATTTCCAGGAGCTCATCAACACGTTTGTCTATTTGCTTTCGCTGCAGCCCGGCAATTTCAAGGGGGTAGGCAATATTTCCCGAAACATCACGGGAGCCAAGTAAATTGAAATTCTGAAATATCATACCCATTTTTCTGCGCCGTTCAAGGAGTGCCATTCCATGAAGGGTATCGACACGGTGTTCGCCGTAGTAGACTTCGCCTGTGTTCGGCTTTTCAAGGAGGCTCATTACCCGCAGCAGACTTGATTTTCCCGCACCGCTTCTGCCTATGATTCCGAATATGCAGTCTGATGGGATAACGAGATCAACGTGTTTCACCGCTGTCACAGATGCGTAAGTTTTGGATATACCTTTTAAAACGATCATTTAACCTGCAATTTCCTTGAGTCTCTCTATGATGTTAATATGCTGTGTGCAGGCTTTTTCGCATAAACCGCAGGCATTACATTTGCCGGCAATGGCGCGATCTAAATTCCAGTGCCAGCGCAGCCGCTCGTCAATCGCGTCTTCTTCCGTGCCAAGAATCTTCTGGTTGTATGAGTCCATTAGCTGGAGAACCGGGATATTCTGGGGGCATTTGCAATAAGCGCAGCCGGTGCAGATCCCTTCAAGTGATGAATTTGCAGCTGCCTTGACAGATGTCAGCTCAGATTCTGTTCTTGGCTGGTAAGCTTCCATTGCAGCGAGCGCTTCGTGTACATGCTCAACTGTTTGAAAACCCACGATAGTTGATGTGATTTCCGGATGATCCCAGAGAAAACGAAGGGCGGCCGCTACTATTCCTTCTCCCGGCCGCTGCAAAAAGCTGAAGCGCTGGGGGTGCTGGGGAATAACTCCGCCGCCCAGGGGGTTCATCACAATCGCGCCGAGTTTTTTTTCACGTATAACGTCAAATGCGGCCTGGCGGATCCGAAAATCGTAAGCCGAATAACCGAACAATACACCTTCAAATGCTGAGTCCAAAAGCAGTTCTTTAATTTCATCATTAACCAGGTGACTGGAAATGCAGATATGACGGATCAATCCTTCTTCTTTGAGCCTTCTGAATGTTTCAAGAACACCGTTGTTTTTGCGTTTTTGCCAGCTTTCCAGGCTGGTTATGCACCAAATATGGTAAAAATCTATTGTTGGTATATCTAAACGCTTAAGCTGAGCTTCAATCTCTTTGCGAATAGCATCCGGGGCGGATTTATTGGTTTTGGTCGCCGAATAAAAAGGGAGGTTCCGCTTTTTAAGTTCCGCAAAACCTTTGCCAAACACAGTTTCGCTTTTTATATCAAAATAAGCCGGCGCAGTGTCGAAGTAATTTACCCCGCCCTCTGCAGCGGCAAGCATCATGCGAACACATTCATCATGATCGTCAATTTTGGCAAAACGCATTCCCCCAAAACCCAAAACGGAGACATTTTTGCCGGTTTGACCATACGACCTATAAAGCATCATTCCTTTCAATTTCCTCTAAGGAAAATACTAGCAAATTTCAAAGAATGAGTATAGGCTGTATAAAAATGTTACCAATATGACATATTATTGATGCCTGAAACGGCGACAAAGCGGCCGTTGCCAAAGCCAATGACTCTGACGGCGCCGCTTAGGGCTTCCGTTGTCTCTGTCCAGTTTATGCCGTCAGTGGAAGTTGATACTCTGCCGTAATCTCCGCCAGCAACGAATATACTGCTGCCAAAAGCAATGGCGCCGATAGAAGTAATTCCAAATGGGTTGTTTGGAACCACAGTCCATCTTATACCGTCATTTGAGTAAGCGAATACGCCATTTAAACCGCCAGCAACGAACCTGCCTCTGCCGTGACTGATAGAAAGCATCCCTCTTAATCCAAGTGCCCCCAAAGCATGATCCCGCTGGGCAGATCTCCAGGTCACTCCGTCATCGGAATATGCCATCTGGAGAAGCGCGCTGCCCGCGACGAATCTGCCGTTACCGAAGCCGAGGGCTCCTTCGATAGCGCGATTGCTCCCTGTGGCAGAAAATAAGTCATTTCTGTCTATTCTGGTCCAGGTTATACCGTCATCTGAATATGCCAAACTGTCGCCAAATCCGCCGGCAACAAACCTGCCGTTGCCGTATGTGACGGCTGTTATCCACTCATCATCCAACGCCGTATATTCTACCGCCGTCCAGGTTCTGCCGTCAGGAGAGTGCGCTATCCTGCTGCTTCTTTGGGTTGTTGAATTTCCTCCGGCGGCAACGAACAAACCATTGCCGAATGCGATAGCGTTGATCCAGTCATTTCCGAATGTGGAATTTATTACCGGTGACCAGGTTCTGCCGTCAATTGAGTACGCCATTCTTCCGTTTGACCCGCCTGCAACAAATCTGCCGTTGCCGTGTGCGATGGCATTGATCCGGCTGCTTCCAAATGTTGTATTGGCTACCGTTGTCCAGTTATTGGAAGTGCCGGGGACGTTGCTGCCAAAATTGTAACATCCTGTCAAAACTATGCCGGCAGCAAAAGTCAACGTTAAAACCCGGAGTGAAAGTCTCCATACAGTTTTCTTCATACCTTGTTCCTTGTCTGCTTTTTTATTTATGTGTCTTCGAGAAAATGCTTTGCCAGCGGGTCGTCAGGATCAAGCTCCAATACCGTGCGGAAAAAAGCTGAAGCTTCCTCTCTGTTGCCGGCTTTCTGCGCCAGTACTCCCAGATTGGAAATGATTTTGATGTTTTCCGGTTCTTCACGAAGAGCCTGTTCCAGTTTCTTTTTCGCTCCTTTCAGATCACCCAGCTCCATCAGGCAAATTGCCATTTCATTCTGAATATCGATATAACCAACGCCAAGCTCTGCGTTAGCCCGTAACTCTTCTGCTTTTTTAAACGATTCAAGGGAGTCCGCATAACGGCCCAGCTTTCGCAGCGCCCAGCCCAATACAAACCAGCCGTTCCAGGCCGTGGGTTTATTTTCGAGAAATTTGCGAATTTTAAGAAGTCCCGTTTCATCGTTTCCGCGGCTGATGCATTCAAAAGCTTCCTGAAAATTTTCATCATCAAGGCTCTGGCTGCTAATTTCCCGGATTATTTGCTGTGCCTGTTTCTTTTTTTCAGCGGTGATCTCAAGCGGGATTTCCGTTTCTGCATCAAGCGTAACAAAGCGGGAAAAGCAGTCCTTTGCACGGGCAAAGTTCCTGCGGCGCATAAAGAAAAAACCTGCGTTAAAGAGAGTGTCCGGCAAAACCGGCTCCAGAGACAGTGCCGTCTCATACGCATTTAATGCTTCGGAATTTTCCCTTTCTGCCGCATGGCCATTTTTTTCCTGGGCTGCTGCTTTTTGTTCCAAAATTATTGCTTTGTTGAGAAGCACTCCTGGCGAACGCGGGAAAAGCCCTTCCAAAACGGCACTTATTTCAAGCGCCATATCAAATTCACCGTTCCCGGCTTTTACTATTGAGGCACCGGTAAACTCATGATAGATTTCCGGCTTAACAGTAAGAACAAAACGCCGGTAATAATCTACCCACTCAGGCGGTGTATCCGGGTACTCCGCGCTTTTGGCTGAAATGACTCTCAGCATTCCAGACAGGATCATTTCCCATGAAAGCCTGTCCGGATTCAGCTTATCTTCCCCCGGCTCAAGCTCAATGGGAATAAGAATCGAAGGGTCAAGCGCAAAGCTTCTTTCTGAAAGATGTCTTAATTTATCTCCGAGGGAAGCGGGGTATGGCAAAAAAAGAACAACACCTTTTTCAATCATTTTTTTGAAACGGGGAAATCAAGATCAAAATCGCCTTCCGGATCAGGCATGACTTTTGAGGCAGCAGCAGGAGCAGGAGCGGCGGCAGCCGGTGCGGGCACCGCCTGTGGAGCAGGCGCGGATTGCGGGGCCGGTGATAGCTGCAGGCTTGCGGGTTTATACTGCTGGGTTTGCAAGGCCGCTTTTTTCGCCTCTTCCGGATTATCACCGCCCCGGTTGTCGGCTCTGACCTGGGAAATGTATTCGTTGACTCGTATTTTGTAACCCATTGGTACGGCGCTTTCATCGAAAAGAGTGCCCAAAGCCGCCAGCTCTTTGCGGCCTTCAACAACTTCGGAGCGGATAGTCTTTCCTTTTATAAGGAAAGACTCTTTTGGGTCGTTAAAATCGATTTTTAGGGTAACATCTTTTTCAACCAGAAATTTCGCTATTCCCATCATTATGATTTTGGCGCCGGAAAACGAAATGTCCCTTAAAATGCAGTGCCGGGGTACTCCCTGTATAAAAACAGAACTTTCTTTTGAAGCAATGTTCAGCTTTCGCATGGTATCAGGAGTAATGATTATCCGCTCTTCCCGGCGTTTGGTTGAGTTAAAATTGGCGTCAAGAATTCTGCCTATGATCGCAATGAGGTCATCCGGCGGGCGTTGAGTAAATTGCAGGGTAAAGAGGTTTACATCCTGACTGCCCCCGTATGGAGAGTGGCCTGTACATTTTGTGTTTACAAAAAATGCAACCGGGTTTCCCTTTTCAGAGACCTTGAAACAAAAGCGGAGGCTGATTACATTGTTGGCCCTTTCCAGTTTCTGCAAAATTCCGGATTTGGTACTAACAACAACTTTTGCGCCTTCAAAAGAGGAGGAATGAATTACACAGGGCCAGAAATCCCCCACACATTTCATGAATACCTGATTTGTGACCAATCCTGAAACCTTAATGATTTCCTTGGAAAAAGTAACACCTATTGACTTAAAGCGACCATAATATTCATTGATTTTCTGGCTGGTTATTATACCCATTAATCAAATGATACGATTTTTATGAAGTGAAGTCAATTAAGACAATAAATTCTATAAATGGGCATCGTCGATAATGATTATATCAACACGCCGGTTCTGTGCTCTGCCTTGTTCTGTATCGTTGGAGACCAGGGGCATGGTGGGGCCGAAACCAGAAACCTGCATGCGGTACTCGGAAACTCCAAGACTGCTGAGATGGTATAGAACACTCAGGGCACGTTCTGTGGATAACTGCCAGTTGGAGACCCAGGGGCCAGCCGGATCAACGGGAACAGAATCCGTATGCCCTTCAATACGGAATCTTCTGCCGTCCACTTCGTCGGAGTTGAGCAGTATTGCCAGGTTCAACAAAATCGAGCGGGCAGCTTCCAGGTTAACAACGGCGCTCGCTGAGGCAAAAAACACATCTGCGGCAAAACTAATCACAACTCCGCGTTCATCCTGGGTTATTTTTACCAAATTCGTTCTGATTTGCGGATTAAACAGAGTCGTCGCCCGCCGCAACGCATCGGCGAGAGACCTCCCCCTCGTCGCTGAAGGAAGCTCTGCTATAATATTGCCGGCAGGGTGCAGGCTGCCAACTGTCAGGGATCGTCCCCAGTCAAAACGGGTGAAATGGTCGGATATTGCGAAAAGAATTTCTTCAGTAGGTGTAATAGGGTTAAACAGAATTGCGAAAAAGCACAGGAGCAGTGTTAGCATGTCCGCGAAGGTAATCAGCCAGTCTTGCCCGACCTTGCCGTCATCCCTTCTTCTTCTTCTTCTCAGTGATGGCATGAACTATAACTCCTGTTTGACTGCCTTATTCTTTAACTTCATGCTCAAGCGCTTTGCGGTCATCTGTGGACAGATAGGCCAGAAGTTTCTGGCCGAGAATACGGGGGTTATCTCCGGCCTGAATTGAGAGAACGCCTTCAATAATCATTTCCCTCATATTGGTTTCCTGCGCGTCATATGTGCGCAGCCTTCTTACTGTTGGAATCGCTATGGCGTTGGCAACAATTGAACCATAGAGTGTGGTGATAAGGGCGATGGCCATATTTGGGCCGACCGTTGCCGGATCAGCGAGGTTTCTCATCATACCTACCAGCCCAATAACCGTTCCCCACATGCCGGTGGCAGGGGCAACTGTTGCCCACAGGTCAAAAATTTGATGTTTTTTTCCGTGCCTTTCCTGCATTTTGTTTATCTCGATTTCCAGAAGGTTTAAAATGATATCCCGGTCAGTTCCATCGATAGACAGGCGCAAGCCGGTTCTCAAAAACTCATTGTCAAGGTCCTGAATTTCCTCTTCCAGTGAAAGAAGCCCTTCCCGCCTTGCTTTTTCGGAGAAAGACATCAGTTTCCTTGCAATTTCCTGTTCTCCGAAATGGGGTCTCTTAAATGACATCCCGATCATATTAAATACGCCCAGGCTTTCGGTGAAAGAGGGGCATGCATAAACAAGAATTGCAAATGACGCAACAAAAACAATAAAAAATGATGCTATGTCAAGGAATGCCAGAACACCGGTACCACTCCAAATCATGGAGATCACCAATGCTGCAAATATTCCAACAAAGCCGATTACGTTAGCAATGTTCAAAAACAGCCTCCTGGATCTCTCTCCGTATTGACCGCTGTATACGCCGTCAAGCTGAGAAGTACGATTTTATGATCATATATTGCTTGCATTATATAGATTTTCGGTCGATTTTGAATAAAACTTACAGATATGGAGGATTTTTATGTCAAAGAAAGTTATTGTCTTTTTAGCTGATGGATTTGAAGAGGTTGAGGCAATCAGTCCAATTGATTACCTGCGCCGGGTTAAAATTGAGGTTTTAACCGTTGCTGTAGGGTTAAAGACCAGCGGAAAAGATCTGGCAGTCAGAGGATCTCACGATATACAAATAATCGCTGATACCACGCTGGAAAATCTTTTGGCTGAGGGAAAACTTGTTCCATCCGTCTGGGATGGAGTGGTAGTCCCCGGGGGGCTTCCCGGAGCGGATAATCTTGCTGCGTCCAGGGAAACCGGGGTTTTTCTCAGGGAAATGGCCGGTGCAGGCAAATTGGTTTCTGCCATTTGCGCTTCCCCGGCCTGGGTGCTTGCTCCTTTAGGGCTCCTGGCAGGGAAAAAATTTACCTGTTACCCCGGAACTGAAGAAAGGGTTCTAAGCCCCGGCAGCGCAAGCCCCGGAGCTGAATGGAAGCAGGACAGGGTTGTAGTTGACGGCAATATCATTACAAGCCGGGGTGCCGGCACGGCCGGGGAATTCGCCTGCGCCATAGTTGCTGCGCTTTTAGGTGAAGAAGAGGCACGGAAACTGACGGAAAAACTGCTTTTGTAGAGGTGTGTTTTCTGGCGGAGCATTGACCGGATGCTCGCCGGTAATTCGTCTCATATTTCGTAAATGCTCACGAATAAAATTAGTGGAAAATGGGAAAAATTCGTTGTTCACCTTATTAATTGAATTGCGGGTAACGAAAAAAAGGGGGCTGCCTAACTTATTAGACAGCCCCGTTTAATTTAAGGAATGTATCCGGAATTTCTTCAGTAGACGCAAGGGTGTCTGTCACCCTGTTGTTACCTTGCGACAAAAGCTTCCAGATCGTTCAGTCTCGCTCTGTATTGATTGACAAGCCCTTCAAGACGGTCAAGCAAAGCTGTGTTTACACCTTGGCCATTATCAAAACGTGTTTCAAACCTGTCGATTTCATTAGTAATTTGTGATTCCAGGCGGGATAATTCGGCCCGCAAAAAAAGGAAGCGGCTTACATCCGAATGACCCATGCCCATTAACCTTAATTCAGCCATTTTCGCTTCAAATTCTGATGCATTCGCTCTTGTTTGCGGCAAATAACCCTGCGCTGCCTGTCTGGCCTCCGCATCTGTCATCCGGGGTCTGCCTTGCTGTGCATACAATACTGTACTGATCGCAAGAAGTATAAAGACAACAAAAAAAATACGCTTCACTTGATTCCTCCATAATAAAATAAGTTTTTACAAAATGATAAATAAGAAAGGTGATAGAAATCACCATACTTCTATTATTATATTTTAATTTTCGGTCAAGTATGGGGTAATGTCAAGCCTTAATGACCTTTGCCCCGTCCCTGCATGAAAAATCACAGAAACGCCCGCACATCTACCTGTGTACCTATCACGTCAAGAATGACCCCTGCGGTCTTATTGCCCTCGGCAGCGCATTCGCTCAGTGTTTTGCCTTGCAGCCAGGCGCAGAGAAAGCCGGCGCAAAAGGCGTCCCCGGCTCCGGTGCTTTCAAGGGGTGTTTTTGCACAGGTTTCGGCGCGAAACATTGTTCCTTCGGCAAAGCAGACTGCGCCCCTGGAGCCGAGCTTCACCGCTATGATAGGGAATTTTTTTCCGCTGGTCAGGGACTGAAAAAACCGGAATGACTCTTCCTCTTGTGGCGAAAGTTCTTTGCGGGAAGTGCCGGCCTGGATAGCTCCGGTATGAAACGCGCCGGCTTGAAACGCAGCGGCTTGAAACGCAGCGGCGTGAAACGCCGCCGCTTCCTCTTCATTCAAAAAAAGAATAATTGAATACTTCCGGATATAATCAAGGATTTCCGCTGCGTATTTTTTTGCAATGGCGGCGGAGCTTATGTCCAGTGCGGCCACTGTTCCGTGCTGGTCTGCGAGGTGCAGGACATGACGTACCAGGCTGGGCCTGTGGAATAACAAAAAACCGTCAATTACAACGACTTTTGCCTTTTTTATGTCTTGCTCGCTGATGTCGTTTTCGGACATTTCAAGCGCCGCAGAGGGGGACGCAGCGATTTGGGTTTTACCCCCAATTGTAAGATACAGGCAGATGCCGGTTGGGGACGTTTTATGATGAAGCCGCAATTTAACCCCGGCAGCGCTGAGGTTTTTTTCGAAAAGACGGCCGAACTCATCGTTTGCCAGGGCGCCTGTGAAACAAACTTTTGCGCCAAGCAGCCCGGCAATTTTCGCCGCGTTTGCAGCGCCTCCGCCGGAAACCATTATTGCAGGCGGGGAATTTTTCCGGTTTATAACCGAAAGAATTGTACGGAGTTTTTCCATTTCGATGTGTTGGGCGGGGGAACTTATTTCGAGGTTTTCATCAAACTGTTCCTCCGCATAGGCGAAAACATCTACCAAGGCGTTCCCGATGCAGAGGATATCCAGTTCTTTTATTGCCATTAAACGCCTGTTCTCAGCACCAAAATTACTTGGGTGTGGCGATAATGTCTTTCAATTCAGGCGTTTTTTCCAAATCAGCTTTAAGCGCCTCGGCTCGTCCTTTGTTCACATAATCTTTGCTCTGGAACGAGTACGTAAAATTGGTGTGTATGTCGTAGGTGCCTGCCATAAGGGCGTATGCGTCCTCGGTCATTACGAGTTCTTCGTCTGTCGGGATGACATAAACGGGAACTTTTGACTCCGGTTTGCTGATAAGCGTTTCGGCATTGCGGGTGCGGGAAATCGCGTTCTTTTTGGGATCGTAAACAA
>JGI20163J15578_10001192_pt1 | contig 10688 bp, 12 predicted proteins | sample TergutCu122P1_FD_15578 | JGI IMG/M metagenome (IMG submission 15578)
ATATTATAAAAAATTGCTTACACCGCCGGAGGCTTAGAATTTTATGAAGATATTGGCAGTTATCTTCCTGTGTCAGTAGTAAATGGGCAGTTAATAGGAGGAATTGAATGCGAAGGCCAATGATATATTGAAGTAAGTGACGAAAGTTTCCCGCATATAAAATCCATCCAGGATATTCGTGATAAAACAGAAACAGTCTTTACCCAAAGCTATGCCGAGAGCGCGTTTTACATTTAGGCGCGTAGGGGATAATTGGCGTGTTGACGGAGTGGAGTTAGGGAGTTTTGATTAGTGAAGATATAGGAGATGGCGGGAATGGATTATATTGTCAGAAAAGCATGTGAAAGCGATAATCTTAACATAGCCAAAACAATCGCATATAGCTTTGAGAAAGTCCTTTCCGTTTTTACTAAAGATATGGAGCGTATGGCAAAAGTTTTTGAAAACGGCATCGCCACTGACTGTTTTTATATAGCGGAGCAAAACAGTGAAATAATAGGTATTATTGCATGTGGTGATTGTACAGGGAGAGCTCTCAAAGCAACGACAGATGATTGTAAAAAACATCTTGGCCCGATTAAGGGGCCAATTGCTTTTAGAGTAATCCGCTCTGAGCTTATGCGCCCGCATTTGTATCCTGCAACTACGGGTTTTATTGACATTCTCGGTGTTTTGCCGCAAGCAAGAGGAAANGGTNTTGCAAAGGAATTGCTAAAGGAGATTATAAATAATAATTCAAAATATAATGAGTTTATTCTTGATGTAGACAGNATCAATACTTCGGCTATAAAGAGCTATACAGATTTTGGGTTTGTTGAGTTTAAGCGTGTGCCTGTTATNAAATTTCTCAAAAGAAGCAAAGTGTTTATGAAATACACAGTCTAGNTTATACTATTCGTACAAATACTTTAAAATCATAAGCCCATGCAAATATTTATAATATTTTCATCATTGGTATAGAGATAATTCCACCTTTTTCTTGCGGCTCTCCTGTTTTTACAAACCCTAAATGCTCATAAAATTTGATAGCATAAGGGGAGGAATTAACTGTAATTTGTACTGCGTTTTCCTTTTTGAACTCATCTGTTACAACGTCAAACAACTGCCTTGCGATTCCTTGCCTATGATGCTGCCTGTCTACAAACATAAGTGATATATGAGGATTATCTCGCCTTGCGATAACTCCGACGATTTTATCGTCTATATAATAAGCCCACATTTTTCTCTCTCCGGATTTCAGAGCGGGCAGAAATTTCTCTCTTAAGTTAGATTCAAATGAATTTCGTCCTTGCTCTGAGTTAAATTCCGAAAAAACACGAATTAAAAAATCAATGGCCTGCGCTATATCATTATCGCTAACTTCTTTAATCATCTTTACACCCTTATAGCCTTCCACTTGTCGGAAATAAAGCGCCAAAACACATATACCGACCTTGCAGCTTGATCCAGCAGCATACCTAACCACACACCAACAAGTCCCATGCCGGCAAAGAAAACAAGTACATAGGTTACTATTGGGCGGATGATTACAATGCCTATAAATATGCAAACAGCCACAGCCTTTGTATCCCCCGCGCCGCGAAGGGCGCCTGCAAGTACCTGCTGGGAAGATTGGAAAGGCTGAATGGCGGCCACTATCCAAAGAAGCGCTACAGCGGCCACAATAACCTCTGTATTATCTGTGTATAAAGAAACAAGAGGGGTTCCAAAAATAATTACTCCCGCTACAATGGTAAGGGAGGTCAAAAGTGAATAACGCCTGCATAGCTGCACAAGGGCTATACCTTGGTCTATACGTTTCCTGCCTATAGACTGGCCTAAAAGGGTGGTAGCCGAAATGCCGAAGGCATGGCCTGTCATAAAAGTCAACTGATGTATATTCATAACAATTTGATGGGTTGCAAAAGCATCGGTTCCCAAAGTGGCTATTATTCTGAAAAACATAATATTACCGGCGCGCATAAAAAGCTGTTCAAACATTGCGGGGGTTCCTATTTTACTTACGCGCCTAAGCATTGTAAAGTCGATTTTAAATAAAGACTTAAATGAAAGCTTCAATATATCCGAGCCTTTAAGCACTGCAATAAGGGCGATAATTGCAGCAATTACCTGCCCTGTACCAAGGCCTATAGCAGCGCCGCGCACACCGAGAGCGGGGAAGCCGAAACGCCCCTGTATAAGCAAAAAGCCTATAATAACATTTATTATATTGGAAGTGACATTATAAACCATCGGCACCCATGTTTTGCCTATTCCTCTGAGCATTGCAGTAACGGCCATTGCAAAAGCGTTAGCGGGAAACATCATCATAAGCACTTGGAAGTACTGAGTTGCCCCTACAATAGTAGCCTCATCCGAGGCGCCCATCATTATAACTAATGGAGTGGCAAATGTGCCGCCTAAAAAAGCGATGACCACCGATGCAATCACCGAAAAGGATATAGCCTGATGCATAATTTTATTGGCCAGCTCAGGCTCATCGGCGCCTTTGGCTCTGGCTATAAGGGCGGTAGAGCCTGTGTTAAAAGCCATAAATATGGCAATCATAAGCAGTCTTAGCTGATTGCAAAAGCCAACGGCGGCTATGGCCCATGTGCCCAAACCGCCTACCATCATAGTATTTACCATACTTGCCAATTGCATTAAAAACAACTCGGTAAAAGAGGGCCAAGCAATGGTAATTACATTGCTCCGGCCTTCTTTATGGGAAAAATCATCAGGAAATTTAGTGATAAATCCGTTTTTAATCCTGGCAAAAAGGCTTATACTTTCGGGAGTTTTAACTTCTGAATCATCAGCTTGCTTATTATGTATATCTTCTTCAATATTAGGCTCAGGCAAATCCTCACTTCGCTCTCTCAGAGTATGTATCCTCAGTTTATTCGTATAACCGGCGCCCCTGCAAGCTACTTAACCAAATTTGAAATTTCCTTTCTTTTTGGATGGTCAGCAGCTTTTAAAAGCTCAAACAGCGCGGTTTCTGCTGTTGTAATAACAGCGCCTGCATCTCTCATTCTCTTCTGCGCATAAATTCGGTCAGTATCTTTTCTTGAGCCTATGCAATCAGCGGCTACTTGCACATTTAAGCCCTTCTCAAGCAAATCAAGCACTGTTTGCTGGACACATATATGAGCCTCTATACCTGCGACAAGGATGTTCTTTTTGCCTGATTTATTAAGTTTGTCCATAAATTCAGCGTTTCCGCAGCAGCTAAATGATATTTTCTCAATATAGCTGAAATCGCCCAAAGCCTCTTTTAATTTGTCCGAAGTATCTCCAAGGCCTTTTGTATATTGCTGCATGGTTAAAACAGGCAGCTCTAAAATACGGCAGCCTTTTATAAAAACCGCAGTTTGCGCTTCCAACTGCTCGTAATTACATATTGAAGGCAGAAGACGGACTTGATAGTCGATTAATAAAACTAAAGTATCTTCGATTTGAAACAAAGCAAATCCCTCCCGGCTAAAGCCTGACAGCAGTTCCGTATGCCAGTACTTCAGCGGCATTTTGCATGATTGACGCGCTTTCATAGCGAACCCCTAAGATTGCATTGGCGCCTAAGCTCCGCGCTTCATCTACCATACGGTTGGTTGCAAGCTCCCGGGCCTCCATAAGCATTTCGGTATACCCTCTGATTTCGCCGCCTACAATTGTTTTAAGACCGGCCATAATATCTCTGCCTACATGTTTTGACTGGACAACAGAGCCCTTTACAAGGCCGATAACTTCATAGGGCCTGCCGGGAATTTCATCTACACTTGCTATTAACATAATTTTTCCTCCATTTAATATAATGTATCTCTTATTTATACTGCTCTTTGATGCGCGGGTCAAGAAAAACCTGCAAAATATCCACAATGAGTTTTACTACGGCAAATAAAATTATAAATATAAACAGGCAGCCTAAAACCATCGGGTAATCACGGGCGGATATACCTTGAAGAAAAAGGCGGCCTATACCGGGCCATGCGAAAACGGTTTCGGTTACAAGAATACCTGTAAAAAAAGTTCCGAAATGTACTTTAAATGCTTCCAAAATAGGGGTAAGGGCGTTACGCAGTACATGTTTGCGGATAATTTTACCGCCGGATAAGCCTTTTGCCCGCGCCGTCCTTATATAATTCTCTCTCATAACTTCAAGCATTGAGAAGCGGGTACTGTGTATCATTGCTGCCATCATGGCGGTACCTAAAGTAATGACCGGCAGCTTAAAGAGGATGTACCGGATGTGCCACGGAGGCGTTCCGACCCACCAACCAATATGCAGCGCAAAGAAGCGAACCAAAATAAGCCCCAGCCAAAATACAGGTATGGAAATACCAATAAGTGCTATAAACATACTTACACCGTCAATCCATGTGTTTTTCTTTACCGCTGCTATAATACCTATGGGCAAAGCTAAAAGTAAAGCGGCAGTCAAAGCAGCCAAGCTTAACCCTAAGGTGCGCGGCAAGCGCTGCATAATCTCCTGAGTAATTGATACATTATTCCTGAAAGAATTGCCGAAATCCCCTGTGAAAAGCCCTGCCATATATCTTATATACTGAATTAGCACGGGATCATTAAGCCCGTGCACCTCACCCCACTCCCACCGTGCCGCAGGTGTAGAGTCCGGCCCTAAGGCGAAAGTAGCAGGGCAACCGGGTGACAAATGCAAAAGCATAAAAATTACAAACATAGCCCCTGCAATAAGAGGAATCAAAGCAAGCAGCCGTTTAATAATGTATTTTAACATAATCTCGCCTCCTTCTAAATACGCTGTTCTTTAATGCGCGGGTCAAGAAAAACCTGTAAAATATCCACAATGAGTTTTATTACGGCAAATAAAAGTATAAATATAAACAGGCAGCCTAAAATCATCGGATAATCACGGGCGGATATACCTTGAATCATAAGGCGGCCTATACCCGGCCATGCAAATGTAATCTCTACTATAATTATGCTGGTAAAAAATATTCCGAGATGCACTTTAAATGCTTCCAAAATAGGGATAAGAGCGTTACGCAGTATATGTTTGCGTATAATTTTGCCGCCGGATAAGCCTTTTGCCCGCACTGTCCTTATATAATCCTTTTTCATAATATCAAGCATTGAAGAGCGTGTGCTACGTATCATAACGGAAAACATGGCAGTGCCCAGGGCAATAACCGGCAGCCCCAATTGGATATACCACGGATGTCTTGGTGCGGGCTCCCAACCCAATGGCTGCAAAGAAAGTATAATTAAAATAATCCCCAGCCACATTACAGGTATGGAAATGCCGATAAGGGCTATAAACATGCTTAGTCCGTCAATCCATGTGTCTTTCTTTACCGCGGCTATAATGCCTATGGGCAAAGCTAAAAGCAAAGCCACCGTCAAAGCAGCAAAGCCCAACTGTAAGGTATGCGGTAAGCGCCACATAACCTCCTGAGTAACTGATACATTATTTCTGAAAGAATTACCGAAATCCCCTGTGAAAAGCCCTGCCATATATCTTACATACTGAATAAGCACAGGGTCGTTAAGCCCATGCATTTCACGCCACTCCCACAGCGCCTCAGGTGTGGAGTCCTGTCCCACGAAAGTAGCAGGGTCGCGCGGTGACAAATATAAAAGCATAAAAATTACAAACATAGCCCCTGCAATAAGAGGAATCAGGCCAAGCAGCCGTTTAACAATGTATTTCAACATAACCTCGCCTCCTTCTAAATACGCTGCTCTTTAACACGCGGGTCGATAAAAAGCTGTAAAATATCCGCAATTAGTTTTATTACGGCAAATAAAAGTATAAATATAAACATGCAGCCTAAGACCATTGGGTAATCACGGAGGGCAACAGCCTGAATCATAAGGCGGCCTATACCCGGCCATGCGAACATAAATTCAACTATAATTATGCCTGTAAAAAATGCTCCGAGATGCACTTTAAATGCTTCTAAAATAGAGGGGAGAGCGTTACGCAGTACATGTTTGCGGATGATTTTGCCGCCGGTTAAGCCTTTTGCCCGCGCCATTTTGATATAATCTGTTCTCATAACTTCAAGCGTTGAGAAGCGCGTGCTGTGTATCATTGCGGATAACATGGCGGTACCGAGAGTAATACCCGGCAGCACCAATTGGATATACCACGAATGTCTTGGTGGGGGGCTCCAACCCAATTGCCGCGAAGCGGAGAAAATCAAAATAAGCCCCAGCCAAAATACAGGTATGGAAATACCAATAAGAGCTATAAACATACTTACACCGTCAATCCATGTATTTTGCTTTACCGCGGCTATAATGCCTATGGGCAAAGCTAAAAGCAAAGCCACCGTCAAAGCGGCCAAGCTTAGTTGCAAGGTATGCGGTAAGCGTAGCATAATCTCAGGAGTAACAGGTATATTATTCCAGAAAGAATTGCCTAAATCCCCCGTGAAAACCCCTGCCATATATCTTACATACTGAATAAGCACAGGGTCATTAAATCCGTGTAGTTCGTACCACTCCTGCCATACCTCAGGCTCTGAATGGCGCAGAATGACAGTAGCAGGGTCGCCCGGTGACAAATACAAAACCATAAAAGCTATAAACATAGCCCCCACAATAAGAGGAATCAGGCCAAGCAGCCGTTTAACAATATATTTCAACATAATCTCTCCTCCTTATTTTTCCCGGGAAATTAATTACACAGCGCCGCTTAAATTACAGGCTTTAATCCGAAATTAATATTATATATTTATTTTAACATATCAGCATGGTAAAATGATAGTAAAAAATAATTCAGCTTAGGGAGGAAATAAATTTATGAGTGTTTTAGTAACGGGAGGCGCAGGCTATATTGGCAGCCATACTATTTTGGAGCTGTTAGAGCAAGGGTTTGATATTGTTGCTGTAGATAATTGCTCAAACTCTAAAAAAGAGGCGATAGACAGGCTGAAAAAGCTTAGCGGCCGCGATTTTCCTTTTTATAAGATGGATTTGAGGAATGAAAAAGAGCTTTCAGATGTATTTCAATCTCATAAAATAGACTCGGTTATGCATTTTGCCGCCCTTAAAGCCGTTGGAGAAAGTGTGGAGAAGCCGTTTTTGTATTATAAAAACAATTTAAGCTCGACTTTGGCTCTTTGTAACGCTATGGAAAAATACGGCGTTACAAAATTTGTATTCTCCTCCAGCGCGTCTGTTTATCGCGGGGATAATCCCATGCCTTTAACCGAGGAGTCGGCAGTTGGCGACTGCCTTAACCCCTATGCCTGGTCTAAATTTATTTGCGAGCGGATTTTGAAGGATATAGCCAAGGCAAACAGCGCTTGGTCTGTTGCGATACTGCGCTATTTTAACGTAATAGGAGCCCATGAAAGCGGCCTTATCGGGGAAGACCCTCAAGGGGTGCCAAATAATCTTATGCCTTATATAGCCCAGGTGGCAGTCGGGCGGAGGGAGTATTTAAGTATTTTCGGAGACGATTATGATACGCCTGACGGCACGGGAGTCCGCGATTATATTCATGTTACGGATGTGGCGGCAGGACATGTGGCGGCCCTTGAATATATTTGCAAGTACAAGGGGGCTGATGCTTTCAACCTCGGTACGGGGAAGGGGACAAGTGTTTTAGAGCTTGTGAGAGCTTTTGAAGAGGCTTCCGGCATTATGATTAACAAAAAAATTGCCCCAAGAAGACCCGGTGATTTACCTATATGCTACGCCTCCCCCCATAAGGCAAAAACTGAGCTTAACTGGTGCGCAAAAAAAACAGCAGAGGACGCGGCGGCGGATACTTGGAATTGGCAAAGCAAAAACCCGAAGGGGTACGAGGTGTAAATTGACATACAGCAATATATATGAGGCTATATTTATCTCACGCCCAAATCGGTTTATTGCAGAGGTGGAGCTTTACGGCAAAACAGAAATATGCCATGTTAAAAACACAGGGCGCTGCAAGGAACTGCTGGTGAGAGGCGCAAAAGTATATATAAACCGCTCGGATAAGCCTGAGAGGGTTACAAAATTTGATTTGATAGCAGTCCAAAAAGGCAGCAGGCTTATTAATATGGACAGCGGGGCGCCTAACAAGGTGTTTTTGGAGTATCTTAAGTCCGGCCGGTATTTAAGCGGTATTACTCTGATAAAGCCGGAGGCAAAATACGGCAGCTCGCGTTTTGATTTTTATGTAGAGGCAGAAGGTTCGCATCTTTATAATAAACGAAAAATCTTTATGGAGGTAAAAGGCGTTACCTTGGAGATAAACGGCGCGGCATTCTTTCCCGATGCGCCTACAGAGCGCGGGGTAAAGCATTTGCGCGAACTTGGGCAATTAGTAAATGACGGTTATGAAGCCCATGTGGTATTTGTAATTAAAATGAAAAACATACGGAGTTTTTCGCCTAATAATATTACTCATCCCGCTTTTGGTGAGGCTCTTTATGATGCTAAAAAGGCAGGAGTGGAAATAGCGGCGTTTGAATGTGTTGTAAAACCTGACAGCTTGTTTATCAATTCTCCCGTGCCTGTAATATTGGAATAAATTAAAAAGAGGTGTGACTTAAAATGAATGAAATAATACGCAAACATTCACATATAGAAAGGATGTATATTTTGAATTTTTTCTCTCGTTTTTTCGACAATGAATCAATTGATATTCATAATGCTGTATTTAAGATGAAAATTGAAGATATATTTCAAGTTCGAAATGTCGGTATAATTTTGACAGGTATAATTGAAACAGGTACTATTACCGAAAATTCAAATATCATAATCGTTAATTATAACGGAGTTGTTAAATACCGCAGTGTAGTAGCCGGGCTTGAGTCAATGCATATTCCGGATATAAAATCTGCGTCAAAGGGAGACAATGTGGGGTTGAGGTTTACAGATACGGATATATTAAAATATTCAAAAAAAGGATTATACATTGTTATGATATAAGCATATTTTCTCTTTATATTGGTATAAAGTTTTTTTAAAAGACGAATAAACATTCGTGAACAAAAATATCGGAGGAAGTTATATGGCAATAGTCGGCATAGATTTAGGAACAACCAATAGTGTGGTTACAGCGTTTATTGATGGCAAAAGTGTTTTGATACCAAATTCCCATAACGAGGTTTTAATTCCAAGTGTGGTAAGTTTGAATGAAAAAGGTGAAATTTTGGTTGGGAGGGCGGCAAAGGACCGCCTCGTTTCTAATCCCGATTTATCAGTATCATTGTTTAAAAGGAAAATGGGAACAGATACAAAAATCAAACTTGAAATTGATTTTGTCAAGGGCTTCTGTCCAAAAAATTAAAATAGGGCTGAATTCACCCTATCTCATGAGGTTTTCCACTGTATCTAAATCCTATAATCACGGTGCTTCGCATTTTCACGGCTACAACGGCTTAATGCTTATTTTTGACAGTATTTGTGGGCGAATATGCTTATCTTGAAATAGGCAATATCCAGAAAACAGCATTTCCGCCAGAACCGATTTGAATTATATAATCACCGTTGCCATCATAAATGCCAAACATAACCGATACCGCCAATATCTGCTATGTTTTAGAATCAAAAGCATGGTACGGTGGTAAGACCCGCAACGGCAAAGCACCCTTTCAGAAACAGTTGCTTTTGTATTGGGCGAATATGCCCGCACAATCCAACCGCAGACTCCATCACGCCGCCCTGCCGATGGCTCGGCGGCTTCGCCGGATATTGCTCGGTTAAATGGCGCAAGGCTCGTAAATATGCCAGAGCCTGAAAAGGTTAGTAATGCCATACAAGCATATAGGCAGGAAACAGATATAATTGGCTCTTTCCTACTTGAATGTACGGCTGCACATGACGAAACCGTATAACTGCCGGTGAACTATACGCCACATATTCCCCGTGGGCGAAGGACAATGGCATCGGCAAATGAATCATAAGAGTTTTGTTGCCGAACTGCGTCGCCGCTTTGATGTGCGCCGTGACGGTGCAGGGAATACTGTGGTCGGAGTTTTGTTGGATTATGGGGAGAGAATCCGTTCATAGCATAACAAAGCCCGATAAACAGGCAAATGTGAACCCACCCGAAAACTGTTGCATCTCATACACTCAATAATTTTTTTAGTGCAGCAAGTGTAGGAAGTGTAGCAAAATTCAGGTGGTTTCACATTTACTGTGCGGGAACGCGATTAGCCGAACTACTTAAGGCTGATTGCGTTCCCGCTTTTTTTGCGCTTGGTTTATAAGTATTCGATAATTAATTTCCGGAAATAAATCACTGATTCCCGACTCCCCTAAGCCGTGGATACCCGCCGCTTTCCATAATCCAGATAGTATCAAAGTCCCAACCTGTGAAGGTAGACTGCATCATCATTTGCTCTGCTGTCCGTGCCTGTGGGCTGTTTATTGCTTCTGCACTTGGATTGTTGATCCTGTCAAGCTCGAAGAAGCTGTTAGTTATGGTTCCTCCGGTAGCAAAACCGTTGGGATTGTCAGACAGGCTGTAGCTGTTCTCTATCCTTATGGCAAACCCCGACATAGGAGTCCCTATATTTCCTGCAAAGCCTGCGCTGTTTGGTGTATTTGCAACATTGCCCGTTGAAAAGCTGTTCCGAATCGTAGCACTATCGACAATCATACCCACAAGGCCGCCGGAATCGCCTATGACGGCTGCCACATTGCCTGTGGCAAAGCTCTGCTCAATGGTGCCGAAGCGCATATGACCCACAAGGCCGCCTGTATGCTGCATACCTAAGCCGAGGCCC
>JGI20163J15578_10001193_pt1 | contig 10688 bp, 11 predicted proteins | sample TergutCu122P1_FD_15578 | JGI IMG/M metagenome (IMG submission 15578)
ACTCAAATCAGATCTTATTTAACGTTAGCCAACCAGTTGTTTTATAAATTTATTAAAGCACAATTCCTAGATGCTTGTATCTTAGGTGTTTTAGCCACCCTACTTTTGACAATACTAGGAGTTCCTTATGCCGTTGTTTTAGGGTTGTTCTTGGGGGTGTGTAATATGATTCCTCAATTTGGTTCGATTTTTGGAACCATTGTGACCATTGCATTTACCCTTATTACAGGAACACCCACCCAAACTTTGATGGTGGCAGCATGCCTAATCGTACTGCAACAAATCGATGCCAACGTGATTAGTCCTAAGATTATGGGGAATGCACTGAAAATCAACCCGATTCTTATTATTTCCTCTTTAGTAGTAGGGGGAGCTTACTTTGGGGTGATTGGTATGTTTCTTTCTATTCCTATTGCGGCAATGCTTAAGATTTTATTCATTGATGCTTTAGAAAAGAAAGAAAGCAGAAGTGCTGTAGTGGGCAATGGCAAGCATAACGATATTTATGAAGATGATTTTGAAGAAGAAGGAGTCGATGAAAACAGCGGTGAAGAGAGCATTGTAGAAGATAATACTGAAGAAGATAATACTGAAGAAGATGACACGGAAGAAGATGACACTGAAGAAAATGATACAGAAGATGATGGTGAAGCGATAATCAGAAACACGAAGGGAAAAACAGGATAATATAAAGAAGGTTATAGAAATTAAAATGTTAAGAAGAATAGACTGGAAAAAGTTATTAGTAATCCCCATTATCATTGGCCTTGCATTACTAATTTTACCGAATTTAAGATTGGTGTCTGTAGAAAACATTGTAGCCAGCACCTCCACTTATCTCCCTGTGGCGATGCTTAGCTTTTTGTTCTTTTTTTCCGTGAAACCAATTATCATATTTCTTCCTATCACAGTGCTTTATATTTCCGCAGGAATTGTATTCCCTCCTGTGTGGGCTTATGTAATCACTTATATAGGGGTTGTTTTAACCCTTAGTATTGGTTATTATAATGGAAAGGGGTTAGGTGAAGATAAGGTTGAATCTTTAACTCGTAAATATCCAAAGATTGAGCGCTTCATAGAAAAGAGAAGGGAAAATTCAAACTACCTTTGTTTTTTCTCTCGTTTGATTCCTTTTCCAGTTGACATCTTTAGTATGGTCTTAGGTGCTATTAAGGTACCGTTTATAAAATATTTAATCCTGTCTATATTAGGATTAACGCCAAAGTTGATACTGTTTGTGCTTTCGGGAATTACCATAGGGAGAATATGATGATGAAATGGAAGATAAAGACATTTGACCAACTGACCACATTAGAGTTATACGATATTTTAAAAGCCAGAGAAGAAATATTCATCGTGGAGCAAGACTGTCCTTATCATGACATTGATTCTAACGATTTAGATGCAATTCATCTGTTTTTAGAAGATAACGGTCATGTGATTTGTTATCTGCGAATATTGGATAAGGGAGTAAGATACGACGAAGTTTGTATTGGTCGCGTGATTACAAGACCGGCTTATCGGCGAAGAGGATTTGGAGATGAGCTGGTGGGGAGAGCCATTAATTATGTGGAAGATGTAATGGGGGAAAGACGGATTCGAATCTCTGCTCAAACTTATCTAGAGGATTTTTATGGCGGTTTGGGCTTTATGATCGTATCCGGAGTGTATCTTGAAGATGGAATCGATCATTTTGAGATGCTGTACCAGGGGTAGCTACAGATCGAATATGCCCATGAAATAGGAACGCAGTAATGATTCACTATCGACATTGCGTATCAAATGGCGTCAAAATACCTTTTGATGCTTACATCTTAGTATTTAAAAAAGATAATGGTTAAGTGTTTTTGGTGGTATAGTTGGTAAAGGAGAGGATAGCGTGAAGAGGGGAATCTTACATAGCTATCTATGTCGTAAGAGGCGACAGATTGGAGAGAGTTATGAATTTTATTATTACTCACACAGGTGTAAGATTTACCCCTTTAAACCCAGATATTTATCAGATTAATATTGATGATATTGCTCATTCTTTGTCTATGATCTGCCGAGGCAATGGACATCTGGAGACATTTTACTCTGTGGCACAACATGGACTAAACCTTGCAAAAGAGGCTAGGGCAAGAAGGAATTCTAGAAGAATTCAGATGGCTTGTTTGTTACGCTATGGAAGTCAGGCTTATCTTCCAGATATCGTGGCGGCGGTGAAAAGTCGCCTACCAGTTTATAAGGAGTTGGAAGATGACATTCAACAGCTCATCTACATGAGGTTTTTAAACAGCGAGTTGTTGGATGAAGAGAAGTTTTTGCTGCGAGAGATTGTTAATGAAATGTTAGTGTGGGAAGCAAAGAAATTGATGAAAAAAGAGGAGGGACCGTTACCCATGATGATGAGTGCTCCTAAATTTGCCTTTGTTCCTTTTGAAAAAGTAGAAGAAGAGTTTAAGTCATTTTATGAATCTTTGCTATGAGGAAGAAAAAGTCGATTGACACTCCCCATAGATTAATCTAGGTTACCAGACGATTACTATCTGGTACAGGTTTATATGTTCAGTTACGAGCGTCAAATGTCCTTTGACGCTTACATTTATCACAGGGAAAAGATGGAGAAAATTTATGAAAAACACTCCCATAATATTAGCTTCAGGGTCTCCTAGGCGAAAAGAACTTTTGGAGATGGTGGGGTTAGAATTTCAGGTAATGGTAAGCAACCAAGAAGAGAACTATAGCAGCAACAAACCGAAAGAAATTGTAAAAGAGTTGGCATTGATGAAGGCACGCCATGTGGCTTTTGAATATTTAGAAAGGATGTCAGAAAAGAGAGAAGGACAAGAGTCGACAGATGATAAAGTGATTATTATCGGTGCAGATACAATTGTGGTGATTGATGATCAAGTCCTTGAGAAGCCAAAGGACAAAGAAGAGGCTTTTTTGATGATTTCAAAATTGCAAGATAATGTGCATCAAGTGTTCACAGGTGTCGCTTTGCTCAATCAGGTGGAATCGGAAACCTTTCAAAGAGTCAACTTTGTAGTGGAAACGAAAGTGTATGTAAACAAGATGACAGAAGATGAAATCAGGGACTATATTCAAACAGGAGAATCCTTTGATAAAGCGGGAGGTTATGGAATCCAAGGTGGATTTGCAAAGTTTATTGAGAAGATAGAGGGCGATTTTTATAATGTAATGGGACTTCCTGTGGCAAGGGTATATAAGGAGTTAAAGGAGTTGCTGTGAAAGGGGCTGGAATCCCTAGTATCACACTTCCACCACTTGCGGGGGTTGGAGGAAGTATCGCCAATTTTTTGAAAGGTGACTGATGTTGGAAAACAGGATAGAAAAACTTCAAAAGATAATAGAGAATAGCGAAAACATTGTTTTCTTCGGTGGTGCAGGAGTGTCAACGGAAAGTAACATTCCCGACTTTAGAAGTGCCAAGGGCTTATTTCATATGTCTTATGAATATCCACCAGAAAAAGTAGTGAGCTATAGTTTCTTTATGAGATATCCAGAAGTATTTTTTGAGTTTTACAAAAGCAAGATGATGGTTTTGGATGCAATGCCTAATCCTGCTCACCTAAAGTTAGCCCAGCTTGAGGAAGCAGGGAAGTTAAAAGCAGTGATTACTCAAAACATCGATGGCCTACATCAAAAAGCAGGAAGTAAGAAGGTACTAGAATTACATGGCTCCATCTGGAGAAATTACTGTATGGACTGTAAGGCCGATTACGAGGCCCAGTATGTTAAGGAGGCATCAGGAATTCCACGTTGTTTGTGCGGTGGAATAATTAAGCCAGACGTGGTGCTTTATGAAGAGGGTCTTAATGGCAGAACTATTCAGAAAACCGTAGAAGCAATCTATGATGCAGACACCTTGATTATTGGTGGGACTTCTTTGGCAGTATATCCAGCAGCAGGATTCATTGATTACTTCCAAGGGAAGAATCTTGTGGTGATTAACAAGTCTAATATGGAGAGAAATGTTAAAGCTCATCTGAAAATAGAGGCTCCTATAGGAGAGGTGTTAGGAAAAGTTTTGATTTAACACAAAAGCAAGGAGGATCGTAATCTATGGAAAGTAGCCAAATTAGAGAGCAGCTTTTCAACAAATTTGCCAAATTATATGGAGATTCAGATGGGGCGAGCTATTACTTTGCTCCAGGGCGAGTGAATCTAATTGGAGAACACACCGATTACAATGGAGGTCATGTTTTCCCTTGTGCTTTGACCTTAGGTACATATGGTGTGGCACGAAAGCGCAAAGACAGGAAGATGAACTTCTATTCCATGAATCTAGAGGAGATCGGAGTAGTAGAGACGACCTTAGAAGACCTTACTCATAAAGAATCTTATGATTGGGGGAACTATATTCTAGGAGTAGTATGGACATTTTTTGAGAAAGGCCATCCCATTGACACAGGATTTGACCTAGTAATATGGGGGAATATTCCAGGAGGTGCTGGATTGTCCTCCTCCGCTTCCCTAGAGGTATTAACAGGATTAATTCTAAAAGACCTTTTTGACAAATCCCAACTATCCATGATAGAGATTGCATTGTTAGGTCAATATGCAGAGAATAACTTCTGTGGTTGTAATTGTGGGATTATGGATCAATTCACGGTGGCAATGGGTAAGAAAGACCACGCAATATTTCTGGATACCAGTAACCTAAGCTATGAATATGCTCCTATTCTTTTAAGTGATGCTAAGATCATTATCACCAACAGTAAGGTAAGTCACAGCTTAGTAGACTCGGAATATAATACTCGCAGAAGAGAGTGTGAAGAGGCTCTTGGCAAGCTTCAGAAAGAAGTTGATGTTGAATCTCTGGGAGAATTAGATATTGAAACCTTTGAGAAGTTGAAACATGTGCTTGAAGATCCTGTCAAAGAGAAACGAGCAAAACATGCCGTCTATGAAAATCAACGAACCATAGAAGCAGTAAAATCATTAAAAGAAGGAGATGTTCAAAACTTTGGTCAGTTAATGAATCAGTCTCACATCTCTCTAAGGGATGATTATCAAGTCTCTTGCCCTGAGATTGATATTCTTGTAGAGCTGGCTTGGAGTGTACCAGGAGTAATCGGCTCACGAATCACAGGAGGCGGCTTTGGCGGTTGTACAGTGAGCATCGTGGAGAGTAAAAGTGTGGATAAGTTCTTGGAAGTAGTTGGAGAAGGCTACAAAAAGAAGACGAGAATGGAACCTGAATTTTATATTGTTGATATAGGTGATGGGGCGAGGGTTTTGCCCTAAAGTGAAAGGAGATTTGTTATGTCAAAATATGAAGCAAACCGTAAATTTATGCACTGTCCGAACTTCTTTGTGAAGATGAAGGAAAGCGATCAAAGTAAGGGGATAGCCAAACCACCATATACGAAAGAAACAGTGGGTGAAAAGGTTACCTTGCCTACTTTTGAGAATGTTTTAACTCAACCCTCTTATGAAAAATTGTTAGACATTCGCCGCAGTATACGGAATTACACAGAGGATTCAATTAGCCAAGAACAGCTGGCGTTTTTATTATGGAGTGTTCATGGAATGCAAGATTATCGTGGGGAGAATAAAGACGCCATCTTACGCCCTGTTCCAAGTGGTGGGGCTCGTCACCCCTTTGAAGTGTATGTTGCAGTCCGCAATGTAACGGGTTTAAAGCCAGGATATTATCGTTATCTTTCCTTAGAGAATCCATCTGAGAAGAAGGTTACTCTTGAATTTATAAAGGACTTACCAGGAAACTACAAGGAAGAGATGAAAGGAATGGTAGCAGGGCAAGGTTGGGCTACCAACGCTGCTGTAGTGCTGCTCTTTAGCTGTATTCCTTATCGGGGAGAGTGGCGCTATGTGGATATGTCTCATCGTGTTATGTTAATTGACGTTGGACATATTGGCCAAAATGGAATGCTAAGTGCAGCAGCTCTAGGACTTGGCAGTTGTAATATTGCTGCTTATAATCAAGAGCTTTGTGATCAGGTATTGGGCTTTGATGGCAGTGAGGAATATACCGTATATATTCTGCCAGTAGGGGTAATGAAGGAGTGAGTATACAAGTCGGGAAGGGATATGATAATAAGATGAAGTGAAGGAGATGCTCATGTTTTGTAAGGATTGTGGAACAAAGATAAATGGAGAAGATCAATTTTGTGGGAATTGTGGCAAAGAGGTCAAAAGGTCTAGAGGAAAAGCGCCATTGATTATCATTGCTCTTCTTTTGTTATGTGCTGTTGGCATCGGTGTGATTGTGTATGCCATTTTGCCCCAAACAGAAGAGGGGGACGCAGCAGTAGCAGGGATTTTACTGCCCGAAGAAGAGGAGGAAATCGTAGAGATTACACCTCCTCCACCTACCCAAGAGGAAGAGGAAGAAGTAGAAAAGCCTGAAGAGATACGCTCTCCTAGAGGTGACTTCACAGAACTTATAGAGGTTATGCCTCCACGCTATGACTTCATTGATTTTATTATGATGGACGGTTTAATTGCGGTACGAGATGGAGATAGAGGAAAAGATCGTTGGGAAGGAGAAGGGTTATGGGGATTTATTGACAGTGACGGAGTGGAGCAAATACCGTTAATCTATGACCATGCAGATTGGTTTAGGGATGGAATGGCCTCGGTGCGAATGGGTGATTGGTTAGATGGTCTTTGGGGGTTCATTAATACAGAAGGTGAGGAGGTTATCCCGATTCGTTATGGCTTTGTCTTTTCTTTTATTGATGGCCTAGCTCCAGTTCGAAGTGCAGATGGTGAAAGATTATGGAGTGTAATCAATAAGGAGGGAGAAGAAGTTTTTCCCCCCACATTTGAGGCAATTATTGGGTTCAACGAGGGTTATGCAGCAGTACAAATCGATGGTTTGTGGGGGATTATCAACGAAGAAGGTGAAGAGATTGTCCCATTTATCTATGATGATGCCCGTGGATTTTCCGAGGGTTTAGCGCCAGTACGAGTTGGAGATTGGTTTGATGGTCTATGGGGATTCGTGAACAAAGAAGGAGAAGAAGTGATTCCTCCTACATTTGATATGACTTGGGGATTTGTCAGTGGTTTGGCAGGTGTAGGAGTGGGTGATTGGAGAGATGGACAATGGGGAGTAATCGATACAGAAGGAAGAGAGATTATTCCGCCAAGGTATGATTTTGTTTCCGTAAGTCCAATTGGAGATGGATTAATCATGGTATCAGTGGGTGAATTATTTGAAGACGTGAGAGGGCTTTACGATAGAGAAGGAAGGGAGCTCATTCCTCCAATGTACAATGAGTTAAACTTTCTGACAGAAGAATTATTTGCAGTAAGGCTGGGAGATAATGAAACAGGACTGTGGGGAGTGATTAACCTAGAGGGAGAAGAGGTGATTCCTCACAAATATAGTAGAATGTTTAAATTCTGCGAGGGATTACTTTTGGTAGGTGTAGAACATGAGGGGGAAGGCTTTCGCATAGGAATAATTGATTTTGAAGGGAAAGTGGTGATCTCTTATTTAGATTCGGAAGCATTTGTTGCCAATGATATTCAATCTATTTTTACAGAAGAGGGATTGGGGCTATTCGCTTTCGAAAGGGAAGAAGGCTGGGGGCTAGGAAGGGCAAGATAGCACTGTTCAATGTACGCAAATTGACACTCCCTTTAACAGAAACCAGCGAGTGTTACAGCAAGGGTAGGTATAGATGAACCAAAAGGATGAAAAGAATCTAAGAAAAATCATTCATGTAGACATGGACGCCTTCTACGCAGCCATAGAGGTTCGAGATGACCCGGCTCTAGCGGGGAAACCTCTTATTATGGGAGCCCTGCCTGGAGAGCGAGGAGTGGTTTGTACTTGCAGTTATGAGGCCAGGAAGTATGGTGTTCGCTCTGCCATGAGCATTACCGAAGCGTACAAACGTTGCCCTCATGGAATCTACATGGAGCCCAATATGGAAAAAATTGTAGAGGCGGCCAGGCAGATTCGTAAAATTTGGAGAAAATATACCGATGTTTACGAATATATTTCTCTGGATGAAGGTTTCTTAGATGTTACAGAAACAGAGCATTTATTTGGTGGCTCAGGAAATATAGGGTATGAAATTAAGAGAAAAACCAAAGAAGAAGTTGGATTAACCTGCTCAGTAGGAGTGGGTTATTCTATGATGTCTGCTAAAATCGCCAGTGAAGAGAAAAAGCCTGATGGTTTCTTTGAGATTCTAACCCCTCTTGATTTGCACCATTTGATAATAGATAGAAATGTGCGAATCATATACGGAGTTGGACCCAGTACAGCAAAAGGATTGCAACGAATAGGGGTGACCACTGTACGAGATATTCTTGAAAATCCTCAAGGAGTAATAGATTTATATGGTAGTTATGGTCAACATATTGTAGAGTTGGCCAATGGGGTTGATGAACGTCCAGTAACGGTATACTTGGAATCAGATGGCAAATCCATAGGGAGAGAAAGAACCTTTCAACAAGATGTTACAGATATTGAGTATTTGAAATATGTGTTGATTCTTATTGCCGAAAAGCTAAGTGGTAAGGTAGCAAATAAAGGAGTGTATGCCAAAACCGTTACCTTGAAGATTACTTATGGAGATATGCAATCCATTACTCGCTCCAAAACAAGTGAAGCAACCCATGAGATGACAGAGATTTATCAAAGAGCCGCTACCTTGTTGGATGGTGTAGAAAAAAGGCCTATACGTTTAATAGGAATTTCTTTAAGTGGCTTGACCTCCCATTTTCAGCTGTCTTTGTTTGATGGAAAAAAAGAAGAGGGTAAGAAAGAGATAGATAGGATTATTAAAAAATATCAAAAAAGAGTGGGGGAGGAGCTTGACGAAGTTTTCTGATATTTCTCCAAATGTATTTGAAAGAGAAATAAAGTACCCTGTGATAGATTTAACGATTTCAGGCGATACAGGTTGACAAATGAGTAGAATAAAACTATTATGTATATTAAGAAAAACAGGTGAACAAACCTAGATTAAAGGAGAATGGAATGGACTATAAAATAATAGTAGATAGCTGTGGTGAGCTAACACAAGAGATGAAAGACAGTGGAGTCTTTCAAAGTATTCCACTGACCATAGAGTTAGGAAAGGAAGTATTCCGTGATGATGAAACCTTTGATCAAATGGATTATTTAAAAAAGGCAGCAGCCTGCCCAGATGCTCCTAAATCTTCATGTCCTTCACCAGAAGAGTTTAAGGAAAGCTTTGAAGGGGAAGTTGAGCGAGTTTATGTGGTAACGATTTCAGATAAATTAAGTGGTACCAATAACAGTGCCCAGCTTGCAAAAACCCTATATCACGAGGAGAATCCAGAGAAAAAGATTCACATTTTTAACAGCTTTTCTGCATCTGTAGGAGAGACTTTAGCGGCCTTGAAAATTTGGGAATGTGAAAAAGCGGGAATGAGTTATCAACAGATCGTAGATTTAGTGAAAGACTATATTTCAGAAATGCACACCTATTTTGTGCTGGAAACATTAGATACTATCCGTAAAACTGGTCGTCTAACAGGGGTAAAAGCTATTGTAGCCAGCACTCTTAACATCAAACCTGTAATGGGCTCTACTGACGAAGGTACGATTCAGCATTTGGGACAAGGAAGAGGGATTAAGAAAGCTCTAGTGAAAATGGTGGACATCATCGTTAAAGATGTAAAAGACCCAGAGAATAAAGTGTTAGCCATAGCACATTGCAATTGCATGCAACGAGCCCTTGAGGTGAAAGGGATGGTGTTGGAGAAAATTAAAGTTAAAGATACGATTATTGTAGACACTAGTGGGATAGGAACCATGTATGCCAATGATGGTGGAGTGGTTGTGGCCATTTGATTGATTAAAAGATAAATGTATTTTCTAAGGAATACAGTACCTCTCTCTTTCTGGTGAGGGTGATAGAAGAAAAATAGCAAAATAAGCTGCTCCCAAAGAGGTTAACCTCTCCAGTGAGCAGCTTTTGTAATTGAGTCAGCTCTATCGACGATACTCCTTGAACCTATAAAGGTATAACTCTTTCACGCTTGCGTGAGAATTCTACCGCCAACGAGCAACCGCGAGTGTTCAAGGAGGTTCCTTTATATAACTCTAGATTTTATCCAATTTAATTAACAGGCTTGCCAAAGGAATAACCAGAATTCCTGAAGCCAAATTGCTCACTCCATGAATAATATCAAATGGAATGCCAGCCACAATCCAAGCGATGGTCATCTGAAGACTAAAGCCTAATACAAAGGCCTGGAAGGGGGCATACATCAAGCCGAAAGTGAAACCATGGATGGCACACATCGCCATAGCAATAGGAACTTTTATCTTAGAGGGAATGTCAAGTTTCCCAAAAATCATAAAAGCACCCCATAGTGGTAACCAGATATAGAGGTGTGGCACCCACCATATTGAAAAACCATAAAATATTCCAGACAGAAGAATGTAAACATAAAGTGGAATCAATGCTTGTGCCCGATAGGTTAAAGTAAAGGCAGCGATAAAAAGTCCTAGTAGATGTATATTAGGAAACCCTATCATCATTACTTTTGACAGGAACATTATCCCACCAAGCACCCCAAAGATGACCAAATATCTGGTGGTTAACTTTTTATCTGCTATAGACGAATGCATAGGTCGTATCTGGCTCAATCTCGGTCTCCATTACACCTGTCATTGCAAAGTCGCCGTTAATATAAAAGGCCCAAAAAGCTTGGTTAACATCAAA
>JGI20163J15578_10001195_pt1 | contig 10681 bp, 5 predicted proteins | sample TergutCu122P1_FD_15578 | JGI IMG/M metagenome (IMG submission 15578)
CTTCTTTTAGTAGTTCAGCACTTCGAAACCGCATAGAAAATTGCCCCTAGCCACTGCCCGACCCTTTTGACACCCGAATCTTGATAGAAAATTCTTTCGAATTTCCTATCAAGCAAAAAGCGTTCCACTAGGGATGCGCACGCTTCGCCAAATGCAATTGTCACACAAGTGACGCGGAGCGGCGCTAGATTCCAAGAAGATTGAGCTATGCTCAATCGCATGACAAGTCAGACTCTATTGTACTAACCTGCGCACCTCTTAAGGAGACAGATATGGGAACTTTATTTGTGGTGGCAACCCCTATTGGCAATTTGGCCGATATGACTTTTCGGGGCGTTGAGACATTAAAATCAGTGAAGTATATAGCCGCCGAGGACACCCGTCATGTGGCTCCTTTACTTCGGCATTATGGTATTACCAAATATTCTCTGATATCATTGCACAAATATAATGAAATGGGGAAAAGTGAAGCAATCCTCCATCGTATTCTCGAAGAAGGTTGTGATATAGCCTTAGTCAGTGATGCCGGAACCCCTTGTATTTCTGATCCGGGTGGATTACTGGTGGCTTTGGCTCGAGAAAAGGGAATTGAGGTGATCGGGATTCCCGGGGCTTCGGCGATGACTTTGGCACTTTCAATCTCCGGCTTGGATCTTAAAAACTTTGCGTTTTTAGGGTTCTTCTCGCGAGAAACCAAGGGGAAGAAGAAAATGGTAGAGTTGATGAAGAAATCGGAACTCTCCACTTTTGTCATCTATGAATCCCCGTTGCGGATTTTGAACACGGTGAAGTTTATGAGTGAATGTTTTCCGCATGGATTTGGCGTCGTTGGAAATGATCTGACGAAATTATTTGAATCCACGGTGACAGGATCTTTTGCGGAGATATATTTCCGTCTAGCAGAAAATCCACATGTGGAAAAAGGCGAATATGTAATCGTGATTGAGCCTAGATATGAAGAAGAGGAAATAGCTTTAGAATTATCATTAGAAGCACAATTAATAAACGAAATGGTATTGCACAATATCACGATGAAAGATGCCATAAAAAAGGTGGCGGAAAAAACAAAGGTAAGTAAAAGTAGTGTATACCAGGCATCTTTGCAGGTGAAGAATTTGCTGAAATCACCGGAATAATAGGGCAAGAAGGCAGAAGATTGAACTCATGAAGATTGACTTCGTCAATCGCATGTTCAATCACATAGAGCAAGTTTTACCGCATGAGAATGACGCGAGGTATTATCGAGCACTAGAGCGAGGAACTACATCAAAATAAGGAGTTAACATCACATGAAATCCACAGAATCTAATAACCCGATGAGGAAACATCCTCTCATCGAAATGTTACGAACCACCAAAGGTAACCCGAAAGTCCTGTTATTGTTAGAACCCCTTTGGGGAATTCCATTCCATTTAATTGCCCCTTTTGCGGCGCTTTACATGTCTGAGCAGGGAATTATTGATGCCCAGATTGGACTTCTTTTAACCATCACGATGCTGGGACAGGTGTTTTTTTCCTTTTTTGGAGGCATTATTACGGACAAGTTAGGGCGTTTGCCGGCCACTNTGATTGGTGATTTTTTCGGGTTTGTGATTGCTTGCTCGGTGTGGGCTATCTCTCATAATTTTTGGCTGTTTATGATTGCAGCTCTATTTAACAGTTTCGAGCGGATTGCCATGACTTCTTGGCAATGCTTGGTGGTGGAGGATGCCGATCAAAAGGAGATGCTCAGGATTTATACCTGGATTCATATTGGGGGGTTGGTAGCGGTATTTTTCGCCCCGATTACGGGATTCTTGATTGCACGTTTCACCTTGATACCGGTAATTCGTGTATTGTACGTATTTTTTGCGATGAATATGTTTATTAAATGTGTGTTGACCTATAAATTTTGTACTGAGACGAAACAAGGAAAGATTCGCAAGGCGGAGACGAAAGCTGTACCAATCCGTACTATGATCAAGGAATATGGGCGGGTAGTTCCACAGATTTTTCGTAGTGCGGCGACATTGAAAATAGTTGCTATTAACTCATTACTACATGTAACGGGGTTGGTAAGTAGCACTTTTTTCGGTCTGTATGTGACCCGAAGACTGGGTGTAGAAGAGAGCTTTTTGGCTGTTTTTCCAATCTTAAATGCAGTTGTTATGTTATTATTTATGTTTGTTGTTCAACACAGAATTGCTTATATCAAAGATAAGATTCCCTTGCGAGTAGGATTGATGATTCTTGTGGTATGCCATATTTCTTTGATTTTATTGCCGGCGAATCAGATTATTTTGATCTTTGTCTATTTGTTCTTTGTTGCCGTGGCTAATGCCTTGATTGGACCACGAACAGGCGCAATGTTGCAACTGGCGATTGATCCCCAAGAACGGGCACGTATCATGGCGATTGCAATGTGCTTTACAATTGTTTTTGCCGCACCATTTGGTTTTTTGGCCGGTCTTTTATCAGAACTAGATGATCGTTTACCATTTATTCTCACGACAACATTCTTCATCATTGCGATAGTGATTGTGAGTTTGATTAAGAAAGATGAATTCCGGGCGACTTCTCAGGAAGGAGCAGAGAAAATCGAGTAAGAGGCGTTTCACAGCCGCTCTACTCACTGTGCCCCTTAAGTGCATTAAAATCCGGTAGGAGATGATAATTCATGAAATTAATGAAATTTATCGGAAAACACCCGTTGGTACATTTTTTGTTGACTCTCAAGGGAAATTCTAAAGCCTTGATTGTGTCAGAACCACTTTGGGGAATTCCTTTTCAGTTAATTGCTCCTTTTGTCACTTTGTACATGTTCCGGCAAGGAATAGACGACATTCAGATTGGTTTACTGTTGACAATTACCATGGGTGGACAGGTGATTTTTGCTATTTTTGGTGGCATTATTACCGATAAAATTGGGCGCTTACCGACTACTCTGATTGCGGACATGATAAGTTGGGGTCTGGCTAGCTTCATTTGGGCCATTTCCCATAATTTTTGGCTGTTTGCTCTGGCGGCTCTAGTGAACAGTTCTGATCGTATTGCCAACACTTCCTTTCAATGCTTATTGGTTGAGGACTACGATCCAAACGATTTGATGGGGATTTACTCTTGGCTTCATATTATTGGCTTGGCAGCAGTGTTTTTTACTCCCATCTCAGGACTGTTGGTGGGGAGTTTTTCGCTGGTCCCGGTAGTTCGTGGTTTGTACGTGCTCTTTGGTGTAAGTATGATTATCAAATTTTTTATAACCTGGAAGTTTTGTTCGGAAACAAAGCAGGGGTTAATCCGTAAAGAGGAAACGAAATCTTTATCGGTAGGTATCATGTTAAAAGAATTTGGCAGTGTGATTCCCAAAATGTTTCGTAGTTCGGCAACCGTGAAGATGGTGGTTATTGGCTCTTTATTACACGTAGCAATGATGGTAAATGGTTCATTTTTTAGTTTGTATATTACAACGATGTTAGGAGTAGAAGAACGTTTCTTATCCATCTTCCCACTCTTAAATGCAGTAGTTATGCTATCATTCTTATTCGTGGTGCAGCATCGGATTGCTTATATCAAAGACAAGATACCACTGTGGATTGGGTTAATGGTTTTTGCCATTTGTCATGCTTCGTTGATTTTATTCCCCGCCAATTGGATCTTTTTGATTATCATTTATCTGTTCTTTATGGCGGTAGCAAATGCGTTGGTAGGACCGCGGCTTGGGGCGATGCTACAATTAGCGATAGATGCGCAGGAAAGAGCGAGAATTCTGGGGTTAGTGCAATGTTTTACGATTGCCTTTGCGGTTCCCTTTGGCTTTTTTGCCGGATTCTTATCGGGGATAGATCGGCGGTTGCCATTTGTTCTTACATCATCACTTTGTGTAATTGCTCTGCTTGTCGTGAGTAGAATTAAGGATGGAGAGTTCAGCCATCAAAGCAGTTTGGGCGATATCTGAGGGCTGAAGAGATTTTCCGAAACAATTGTTGCTCATCTACGAAGAGTGTAAAGTGCGAGAAGGAGGAAGAATATGGAAAAAATTAAAATGGCAATTATCGGAGCCGGTGTATGGGGAGAAACACATATTTCTATTTATGCTGAGCACCCTTATGCACAAGTAGTAGCAGTCTGCGATAGAGATTTATTGCGAGCTGAGGCAGCCGCGACTAAGTGGGGTATTGCCCAAGTGTACAGCGATTATAAGGAGATGCTGGAGCAGTGTGGATGTGATGCCGTGGCGATTGTGACGCCGGACTTTGCCCATGCTGACATTGCCGTGGCTTGTGCAGAAGCGAAGAAAGACATGCTCATTGAAAAGCCTCTGGCAACTACCGCCAAAGACATTGAACGAATCGTTGAAGCGGTAGAAAAGAATGGGGTTCGCTGTATGGTGGATCACCATTGCCGCTGGGCGCCAAATTATAACAAAACGAAACAACTGATAGATAGTGGTGAGATTGGCGAGCCTTATACAGCTTACATTCGCCACAGTGATATCAAGTGGGTTGCGACGGATATGCTTTCCTGGTCAGCCCAGTCTTCGATTATGTGGTTTTTAGGCAGTCATAGCGTCGATACCTTGCGTTGGCTGCTGGGTAGTGAAGTGAAGAAGGTATACGCCACCAAACGAAAAGGGATTTTGAAAGAGCTTGGGGTGGATACCGATGATATATATCTTTCAACTTTAGAATTTGAAAATGGTTGTATTGCTCATATGGAAAATGGCTGGTGTTCGCCCAATGGCGGCCCATCACTAAATGATATGTGGGCAAGCGTTCTTTGCACCAATGGGTTGGTGCGGATGGATTTTACCAATCATAATCTGATGACCTTGTCTACGGATACTCGCTATAGTACACCGGATATATTTGTCGGAAACAAGGTGTTTGATCGGTGTAATGGATTGAGTTATGAAAGCATTCGTGATTTCGTGGATCGTTTGGTGGATGGCAAGGAGTTTCGAGTTACATTGACCGACGCAGCGAATACGGCATATGCGGTGTTGGCAATCTTGGAATCAGCAGAGTTAGGGATGCCGGTGGAGGTGAAGTATCATAGTGAAAAATGATTCAAACGATGTTTCTATTCTAGCTTAATTTATTCCTTCCGCAACATTAAAGGGGAGAGCATTAACTTGCTGGAGGGCTAGGCAAAAAGGTGTGTTATAGGAGGTGTGAGAGATGATACAAGAAGTAACGACCAATAGTGAAGTTTCTTGGGCGGAAATGTGTATAGAGGTATACGAAGAAGGTTCTGTCGAGATGTATCTGAAAGATAGAAAAGCGGGAAAGCTCCCCTACGAGTATGTATATTGCACAGATGATGATTATGTTGGGATGTTGAGTTTATCCATTAGAAACGACTATGTCGAAGGAACAAGTACAAGCCCGGTAGCATATGTCGAGGGTATTTATGTGAAACCCGAATATAGAAATAGAGGGATCGCAAAGCAATTGGTTGAGTTTGCGAAACAATGGGCGCGGGAGAAAAGTTGTAGTGAGCTGGCTTCGGATTGTGTTATAGATAATTTAGATAGTTATCAGTTTCATAAGAAGATCGGTTTTGAAGAAGTAGGTAGAGTTATTTGTTTTAGGCAGGGAGTGCAGTGAGGTATTTCACGAGCGCGCATGGGGGTGAAATTGAAGCGAGGAATTCTCCACTTAAGCGTTTACAGCTGATGTCTTGTAGTATACAATGTATTTGTGATGATTTAGACGTGATGAAAGTACTTAAAATTGATTAGGAGGCGGTTCGCCCTCGGGTATCGCCCTGTGTACACGAACGAATCTAGGAGGATTTATGACGGGAGAAAAGGCAATCACCAATGTTAAACGTATGAACAAGGCAATCAGGCAGGTACTTTCAATCCTAATTGTTTTGACAATGGTCTTTGGTTCATCAAAAGGTCATATTTTAGCCAGTGAGCAGCACACTTTGGATTATTACAATTCTACCAATGGGTTGAGCGATGAGCAGCAGGAAGCGCCATCATTGACCGACGAGCAACAGGAAGCGGCATCATTGACCGACGAGCAACAGGAAGCGGCATCATTGACCGACGAGCAACAGGAGGCCCTCTCGTTGATTGAGCAAGCTTCCAGGCGTCGTGGCTTAGTTGGTTTTATCGGTGATTATGCCTTGGGTGATGCGGATGAGCCGATTAGTGTGATTGTAATTTTTGAAAACAAGCCGGCGGATGTACAAAGAGCCTTTGCTGCTGAGCGGGGTGATTTCATGCCTTTTGGCCTGGCAGAAAATAGAGCGGAGAGTGATCATGACCTCTTTTGGCAGGAGATGGCAAGCCTTTTTGATGTCAGAAGTCGAGATATCGGACAAGAGTATCAGCTTCACCACGAATACCGAATCGCCCTAAATGGGGTAGCACTGACCGTACCCTCCGGACAGGTCGAAGCAATTGCTGATTTTGACAGTGTCAGAGCTATCTTCCCTAGCGGGACATTTCATGTGCCGCCAATGAATCCCGTCCATTCTTTTAGTGAAAATAATCGGTATATCGGCATGGACGAAGGTCGCGCCCGGATGAATGTAGATCAGATGCATGAGTTAGGGTACCGTGGCGAAGGGGTGTTGATTGCGGTATTAGATACCGGTATTGATTATCACCATCCGACTTTTGCCGGGACCTTCCCGACCCTTGACGAGATGCTTAATCGCGGGGCAACTCATATCAGTGAAGAAGACTTGCTTTATATACATGGTGGATACTACTANGTGGGTCGTGATTTTGTGACCTACGAACGACAAAGAAACCCGAATATTAATAGTCCCATGGAAACCTCTCCACTTAACTTTCCGAATCTTGCATGGGACTACTTCACCGTACATGGAACTCATGTGGCCGGGACGATTGGTGGTCAAGATACGGGAGCGGAAAATGCAATTCTCGGGGTCGCTCCGGGCGCTCGAATAATCCACTATCGGGTGTTAGGTTTTGGTGGGAGTGGTAGCGAGTATGACATCATCGCCGCCGTTGAACGAGCAGTAAAAGATGGGGTCGATGTGGTGAATATGTCCCTTGGCTCACCGGACCCAATTTTCCCATGGGGGCCGCTGGTGTTAGCAACCAACAATTTGGCCTTGACTGAAAATATCAATTTCGTGATCGCCGCCGGCAATTCCGGACCGGGACATACCACTGTCGGTGATCCCGGCATTGCCAGCAGACCGATTTCGGTGGCCAATATCGCCGAACCGGATTATAAAGGGTTGGTCTTGAATTTTGACGGCACGGTAATAGAAAGTTCGCTGCTGATTATCGGGATGAATCGAACTTGGCAGGAATCTCCTTATGGCAACTTGATTAGTACGAATCCCCAAGCCCTCCATGAACAGGGAACCTATCGCATCTTTCCGATGCCGATAACCCCTTATAGTTGGTACAGCCAGTGGGGTGGCGGCAATGCCCATGTGCCGTTGGGCTCAGGGGTAGCGGAAGATTTTGCTTTATTATTTGAAATGTATGGGGAGGAAGCCTTACAAGGCTCCTTTGTGTTGGTCAGACGAGGGTTTTATTTTACCCAACTGATGAATTATGCTATCGAAAAAGGTCTAGGCGGTATTATCATGATGAATGCCCCAAACACGCCGCTGATTGATGATGGGGTTTGGGCGGGGGTTGACGCGACCTTGCCTTATCTAATGGTTTCCTACGAGGATGGTTGGGAACTACTATCCTTATTTCCCATTGGTGATTACTATACGGTAAACTTCATGGGTAATGGAGGGATTGTCACCACCGCTTGTGGCGAACTGGGAGAACAACAAACCTTACAAATTGGTATTCTTGAAGATATGACCTTTGAGGTGGTTTCTTTCCATTACCCACGGGAACTTCGATTGTCCCATGATTCTTCCCGGGGGCCGGTGGTTCATTCTTACGAAATAAAACCGGACATAGGAGCCCACGGCACCGGAGTCTATTCGGCGGTTCCGTGGTGGTATGTGAATGCCGCACCGGGGGAATATACCTACGCCTTTGCTCCTTTTGGTGGTACTTCCATGGCCGCCCCCCATGTGGCCGGAGCAGTGGCTCTCTTACTCCAATTTAGCGAGGAGCATTTTGGGGAGCGCTGGGGTTACGATGAGGTTAAAACCCGGATGATGAACACCGCCATTCCTTTTGGTGATGGTCACGGGTACGGCATTTTTGATAAAGGCACCGGTCAGGTGGATGTCTATGCGGCTGCTTTTGCCACTACCGTTGTGTATGCTTATTACGATAGGGCCTTCCATCACTACGAAATATCAATGCCAATCTTGGGTTATCCGCCTTACGAGAAAACCACCCGAACCGGCTCCTTTAGTTTTGGAGCATTTAACGTCGTGCCGGGTGATGAGGATATTACTAGTCGGACGATTCAGGCATCGATTACAAATAAAAGTAATCAGAGCCGAACCTATTTCATTGATTACCGATTTATCAATTCCGGGCGTCTGTCTCGGGATCCGGCCGGCAATATTGACTTTCACCTAAGTCACAACCAGATTACCGTATCACCGGGCGAATCAGTTTATTTTGATGTGACCATGACCATGTTTGAAATGGCTAGAACCGGCCATTATGAGGGATATATTATTGTCTCTTATGAGGAAGGAAATACGGTCAACAACATTTATCTACCCTTTGCCGGAGTGGCTAGACATGATCTGATTCCGATCGATAATATCACCCTTTATCGTCCGGTTATTTCAACTGCGGCGAATCATTCCAATCCATCGGCCGGGACCCTAGGGATTTATTTAGACCACATCGGACCGTTTATGGGCGATGGGGTTATCTCGGTCCGGGAAGAAGATGGAAGTTTGCGACCTATTTTCAGTGTTTTCTTCGATTTGCTGTATTTTCCTGATTATTACCGACAACGTCGCCATGGTTTGATCTTTGATTACCGTAACCTGCCGTTCCCTCTTCCGGAAGGTAGATATTACCTGCAGTTTGTGGGCATGCGTATGTTAGAGTTTGAATTTCCCTATGAGCGCATCGTCGAGTTGCCATTTTATGTGGATAATACCCCGCCGGAGCTAGATGTTGAGATTATCACGCCTTCGCCCACCCAGGTGGCGGACGGCAATCGCGATATTGTGGTGCGAGGTAATGTCCGGGATGCGTGGTTAGATCAAACGGATCTGACTTTTGATATTTGGGATAGGATTGATCCTGACGGGGTTCATTTTACCGGTGAAGCAAACAATCAATTTATTGGTTTGTGGATTTATGTGACCGGGCAAGAACCGGTTCGGATACCGGTGGCAGAAAATGGTTATTTTGAAACAACCTTATCGGAGGCCTATCAGTCGCCGAGCGAGGTGGTTGTCTGGGCGGTGGATAATTATTCGATGATCCCGCAAGATGATTTCTGGTATGACCTAGAGTTTGGGATGCAACATGTATCTTGGCCGTCTACCACTTACTTTACCTCGGATGGATTTTTAACCGACAATCGCTTCCCCGGATACGTCTGGATGGGGCTTAACACAGTGGAATACCGACAAGCAATTGGTTATGTGGAGCTTTCTTTTAACCTTGGTGGAACGGAATATGTGCCAACCACTCCGGCTTATGTAGCACCATTGTCGGTTAATCCCGGGGTACTCATCTTACAGATATTAGATGAACACTCCGACTTTCCTGCTATCACCCGAATCGGGTATGGGATTGTCGGTTGGTATTTTGATCAAGAGTTTACCATACGGGTAACCAGGCAAACCCGGATGCCGGCTCGTAATGTGACCGTTTATGCCAGATGGGGTCCTGCCTCGTTGTTGCATTTTTACTTAGGGGGTTGTCTTGAAGCACCGACCAATCCGGCATCCATTCCTCCGATAAAAGCACCCCAAGGGGCGTACATCCTAGCGTTTTTGAGTGATCATCCGGATGTTCCGGATGTGATTACCAGACCGGGATATACCTTTATTGGTTGGTATTTGGATGAAGGCTTTACCAGGCCGATTACCAATACCGGTAGAATGTTACAACATGATATTACGATTATAGCTCGCTGGGTGGTCGATGAAGCGCCCAGCTTGATAGGACTGCCCGCGGATGGCAGTCCCCTACGATTTGATAACTGGCATCGAAGTGATTTGGAGTTACATGGCAATTTTGGCGCCGGACGACTTCGGGCTACCAGAATTAACCGGGTAGAGTTTGATGGCGAAGATTTACCGGCATGGCAGTGGGCGATGACTGCTCCCGATGCCGATGTAGATTATGATTTCCTCTTTGTAATCTGGCGAAACCACTTAATTCGTGGAATGCAAATAGGCGATACCAGAGAAATCACGGTTCATTTTAATGACATTTACGACACTTACGTCACCTTCCGGATTATATTAACTGATGATCTGGATCCTAACCTAATTACCATCGTTTATCCCCATTATCGCTTTACCTGGCCGGGTAAAGTGGGAGAATACGCGGAAGTTCAATTAGAAGCATATGGCCGCTTTGCACCGGATGGTACCCAATTTATTGTCTGGGATGGTCCACATGGTTTCTTTGGCTTAGACCCTAGTTTACGCTATCCGGCGGGGCTGAGTATCGACCGATATACCGGACTCTTTTCCGGTGTTCCGACCATGGGCGGAGAGTTTCAGTTCTTTGTTACGGTGACCTATCTGGGCGAAGCCATGTGTATGGATATTTTACCGGAGTTTTTCCACGATTTACGATTTATCATGTACA
>JGI20163J15578_10001198_pt1 | contig 10674 bp, 6 predicted proteins | sample TergutCu122P1_FD_15578 | JGI IMG/M metagenome (IMG submission 15578)
GGGGAAATCAAAATCGCCGGAATCGCCGGAGACCAGCAGGCTGCCCTTTTCGGACAGTGTTGCTTTGAAGAAGGCATGGTCAAAAATACATATGGAACAGGCTGTTTTATCCTCATGAGTACAGGAGAAAAGGCGGTGGAATCCAAAAACGGACTTTTAACTACTATAGCTTGGGGAGAAGGCGGCAAAGTAGAATACGCGTTGGAAGGCAGCGTGTTTATAGCAGGTGCGGCTATTCAGTGGCTTAGAGACGGTCTGAGATTGATTGATAACGCTGCATTTACAGAAGCATATGCTGCAAAAGTAGAGGATTCAAATGGTGTCTATGTAGTACCTGCTTTTGTAGGACTTGGCGCTCCTTACTGGGATCAGTATGCTCGCGGTATCGTAGTCGGTCTGACTCGCGGCGTTGAAAAAGAACATTTTGTTCGTGCAACGGTGGAATCAATGGCTTACCAGAGCTATGACGTCATCAAAGCTATGGAAACTGACGCTGCAGTGAAGCTGAAAGCCATAAGGGTGGACGGTGGCGCAGCTGCGAACAACTTCCTCATGCAATTCCAATCGGACATTCTCGGTGTGGATGTTGTCCGTCCTGCAGTTATCGAAACCACAGCGCTAGGAGCCGTTTATCTGGCGGGGCTTGCGGTAGGATATTATGCAGACAAGGATGATATCAGACGCAATGTTACCGTTGACAAAACCTTCAGTTCTACCATGGATGATTCCGTGCGGAAGGAACTTGTGGACGGCTGGAAAGAAGCTGTCAAGCGTTCGTTTGGATGGGCAAAATAATAAAATCAAAGTTGTTTCAAAAGTTATTTTAGAGGAGGGACATTATGACAATAGAAATGTTTTTAGGCGAATTTTTGGGTACAATGATGCTTGTTTTCCTCGGAGACTCCGTTGTGGCCAATGTAGTACTCAAAGGCACAAAAGGTCACGGCTCCGGCTGGCCAATAATTACACTGGGGTGGATGGTTGCTGTTGCAGTGCCGGTTATGGTATTCGGCTTTATGAGCGGCGCTCATTTCAATCCTTCTGTAACTCTTGGTTTTGTAGTTGCAGGAATAACTCCGGCATATTTGGCAATTCCATACATAGCATCTCAGATGGCAGGTGGTTTTATCGGTGCTATTCTGACCTACATTTTTTATCGTCCGCACTTCAACATCACTGAAGATAAGGATGCAAAACTTGCAGTATTCTGCACAGGACCTGCGCTTCGCAGCAAAGTTGACAACTGTATCAGCGAATTTATGGCGACGTTCACTCTTATATTTGTGATTATCGGCGCTCTTGTTGCAGCTAATCCGAGTGACACTATCGGCGGCGGACTTGGCATAGCTTGGATTATCCTTGCTCTTGGTACTGCTTTAGGCGGAACTACAGGATATGCACTTAATCCGGCTCGTGACCTTTCTCCGAGAATTGCACACGCAATTCTTCCGATTAAGGATAAGAGAGACTCGGATTGGGGATACAGCTGGATTCCTGCAATCATACCACCAATCGGTGGAATGGTTGGCGGACTGGCTGCATTTGCAGTGTTTGGTCAATTCCTTGGTTAATAGCAAATGAGAAACAAAAAAAGTCGGGAAAACGTTGAGTTTTCTCGGCTTTTTTTATGGCAAGTCTTCCTTGAAACAAAAGATGTCGTGTGATAGAATATAAATATAAAATAACAAAACAAAGAAAAGAGAAATTTTTAATGGCAATCATAGGAATTGATTTGGGGACAACTAACAGCTTGGTAGCTCACTTTGATGAAGACAAACCTGTAGTTATACCAAACGTATTCGGAGAATATCTAACTCCTTCAGTAGTCAGTGTTGACGAAAACGGAGAAGTGTTTGTAGGAAAAATTGCAAAAGAACGTTTATTAACACACCCGACATTAACAGTGTCGGTTTTTAAGCGTAGCATTGGCTCAAAAAAGCAATTTCAATTGGGCAAGAAGACATTTACTCCGGAGGAGCTTTCGGCAGTAGTTATTCGCAAACTCAAGGAAGATGCAGAGGAGTTTCTGGGAAAAGACGTAGTGGAAGCCGTTATCAGCGTTCCTGCATATTTCAATGATGCTCAGCGTCGTGCTACAAAAACTGCCGGAGAACTTGCAGGGCTTCATGTTGAACGAATTGTGAACGAGCCGACGGCTGCAGCTGTAGCCTATGGTCTTCATGAGAAAAAAGACTATACTAAGTTTTTAGTTTTTGATTTGGGCGGCGGTACTTTTGATATTTCTATTTTAGAAAAATACAACAACATCATGGAAGTTAGGGCTGTTGCCGGTGACAATTATTTGGGCGGCGAAGAGTTTACAGATGTGCTTGTTAACTGGTTCGTACGCCACAATGATATTGAGTATGAAGAATTAACCCTTGTTGAACAAGGCATCTTGCGCAAAAGCGCAGAGCTTACAAAATGTGCGTTTTCTGAGTCAAGAAGCACGACAATGTCCTGTTCTCTCGGTGGGCAAACATATTCCATGCCCGTTACCTTGGAAGAATACGAGAAAAATTGCGAGCTTTTGTTTGCAAAACTACGTAATCCTATAAAGAGAGCATTGTCAGATGCGGCGATTTTATTAAAAGATATAGATTCGATTCTGCTGGTTGGAGGCGCAACAAAATTACCTTTAATAAAAAATTTCATTACAAAACTTTTTGGAAGATTTCCGGAAACTCACGTTGACCCGGATCAAGTTGTGGCAGTAGGAACAGCAGTACATGCTGCGTTAAAACAGAGAAATAAAGCGATAAAAGAAATCGTGTTAACCGATGTATGCCCATATACATTGGGCACAAATGTTGTGGTATATAAGCCCAACGGCTTCTTTGAAGCAGGGCATTTTTATCCTATCATAGAACGCAATTCAATAATTCCGATTTCGCGAAGCGAAAGACTTTATACTGCTCATGAAAATCAAAAAACTATAACTGTTGAAATTTTGCAAGGTGAAAGCAGGCGTACAGAGGGTAACGTGCTACTTGGAGAATTAAACGTAGCAGTGCCGCAAAACCGTGCGGGTCAGGAAGCCATTGATGTGCGTTATACTTATGATATAAATGGGATTTTAGAAGTTGAAGTTACAGTTGTGTCCACCGGATTGACAAAAACCCTTGTACTTGAGAAAAATCCGGGAGTAATGACAAAAGAAGAAATAGCAGAAAAGCTTAAAGCGCTCGAATCACTAAAAGTTCATCCGCGAGACAAGGATGAGAATCGTTTCTTGTTGGCAAGAGCGGAGCGACTATATGAAGAGCATGTGGGAGATGACAGACTGTTTTTGTCACAGGAAATCCTTGCTTTTGAGGCGCTTTTAGATAAGCAGGATGAACGTGAAATTCGTGATTATGCGGTAAGACTTTCAGAGATACTGAAGGAAATTGAAAATAGAGAGCTATAGGGAAGGATCCGAAGCTCCTTCGTATAATGGTGCTTCTCAAATCTCAAAGAGATTTGCAAGAAGACCTTAAACAACGCTTTCCTAAATCTATGATTTAGTGAAAGCTACTGAAACGGTATATAATTCGAATAAAGCGAAAAGCATGAAATAGAGTAGTTGTGAATTAGTATAAAGCTAAGCAGAAAAATGGGGAGTAAGATAACATGATGAATAAATGGATGATTTTAGGCATTTCAGCAACGGATGATAAGGAAGCCATAAAAAGAGCATATATGGGAGAGCTTCCAAAGTATAATCCGGAGGAAGATCCTGAGGGGTTTGTGCGCCTTCGTACTGCGTATGAAGATGCCTTGAAAGAAATTGATGATAAAGCAAAAGAAGCAGGAAAAGAATCCACTCCCGTTACGCTTTTTATGGAGCGAGTACGAGAAGTTTACAACGATTTTCCAAGACGTTGTGATGAAGCCACATGGAAAGAACTCCTTAAAGATGAGGCTTGCACAAGACTTGATTTAGTAGAAATTGCAGAAGACGAATTACTTGTTTTTTTCATGGAAAATTATTATATGCCAAAAGAAATATGGCAACTTCTTGATAAACACTTCGATTGGCAATCAAAACCTGACACCTTAAAACAAGCCTTCCCACCACAATTTATAGATTTTGTACTAGAAAATGTTAAGCAAGAAAATATTAAATATAAATTGTTTGTTATGGATGATAGCATTGAAACCTTAAAGTATGATCGATTTATATGGCTGTACTATGAAATAGAAGCACTTATCAGCGGCGGAAATGTTGAAAGTGAACAATTTATTGAGACAAAAAAGGAAATAGAAGAATTACCTGTTAAGCACATATATTACGACTTGCAAATGGCACGTTTGTATATGATAAAAGAGCCGGGAAAAGCGCTTGAGATAGCAACGGAACTCTTTGGAAAAATGCCTGAAGATCCGGCAATAAGCCATATTTATGGGCTTGCACTTTTAAGTGTTGATAGGGCAGAAGACGCACTGGCGCATTTTAAGAAACTAAATGAACAAAACGAAGAAGACACATGGGCGAAGAAGGGAAGTCTCAAGGGAATAATCGACGCCATGATAAAACTTGAAGATTATGAAGCTGCCAGAGAGATGTTATTAGACATGCTTGCTGAGCAGCCATATGATTCGTTTGCTCAATCAGCTATTTGGCAAGTAACAACAGAATTAGTTAAAGTTTATGAGAAAAAATATCATGATAACCCTTTTGATACTGAAATTGCTCTTACTTTAGCAAAACATTACCTTAATTCCGAACAGGCAAATAACAGTTTAGATGTTTTGGAAAAAATTTCACCGAAACCGGAAGACGTCCGATATTATGAATATATGGCAGTTAGCCATGATAGGCTTGGTAATTTTGAAAAATCAGGCGAATTTTTTAAAGAGCTTGTATCGAAAGAAAAAAAATACCGCTATTTTGTTGACTTTTCAACTATGCTGCTCGCTTCAAATAAAGCGGAAGACGCACTTTCTTGTATAGAAGAAGCTTTAAATGTTGAAGACGATGACATGATAGCAAAAGTGCGATTGTATGGTAACAAGGGGCTTGCATTTTTTAATCTCGGCAAATTTGATGAAGCCCTTGAAGCGTTAGACCGGGGACTTGAGTTAAACAGCGACATGGCAAACTTGTACGTGTATAAAGCTCGAATTTACCAAGAAACGGGACGTTACGGCGAAGCTATCGATTGCTGTGAACGAGCAATTTATATTTTCCCGTATATGACTGACCCATATACGATTCAAATGGAAGTTTACAATAATTCCGGCATGTTTGAACAGATGTTGGATATTGCCGCTTGGGCAGAGCGTATGGGATGGGAGAGTCCTAGAATAAAATATCATAAAGCCGGGGCACTTCGTATGTTAGGAGATGTGGAGCAGGCAAGTGAGATTATTGAGGCGCTTTTGGCGGACGAGTTTGATGAAGGATATCGTGACTTTTTCCACGTTGAAGCGGGACATCTTGCAGAGGTAAAGGGCGATTTTGACACGGCAATTTCACATATGAATAAAGCAATTGAACTGGTGCCTGATTTCACATACCGTCATGTGTTGCTTGCAAATACACATCGTTTGCGCGGTGCATTTAAGGACGCATTAGCTATTTGTAACAAACTTTTAGATGAGCAACCGGACTTCCTCTATGCGTTATTGACGCGAGGAGATGTATATTTTGATCAACGAAAATATGACCGTGCACGGGATGATTTTGAAACCATAATTAAAATTAATGCAGAAAGCGAACAAGCTTATGATCGCATTGTGTCCACATACATGGAAGAAAAGAATTTTGGCAAAGCTGTAGAATGGACATTGCGACGACTTGAGTTATTTGAAACCATGAGCAATTATTTAGATTTAGCATACTTTTATGATTGCGATGGGAAGCAGGTCGACGCGGAGGAGACGTACAAGAAGTTAATTGAACGTTTCCCTGAAAGCGGAATGGGACACAGGTATTTTGGGTTTTATTTGGGACGAAAAGAAAAGCATGTAGAAGCTTTAGCACAGTATGAAATTTCGCTTGAAAAAGAACCTGATCAAGCGGATTTGTATGAAGAGTGTGCATTTTCTTTGCGAGTGCTTAAACGTTATGACGAAGCTCTTGAAATGCTTGACAAAAGTGAAGAAATGCAGGCAGGAAACAAAGGCACGATTTTAATGCAAAGAGGATTTGTATTTGAAAGATTGTGTCGTTACGAAGATTCCTTAAAATGTATGCTTGAAGCGGCCGAGTTTCCTGAAGAAATACCGGGGTGGACTATGGCGGGCATATATAACGAGATAGGAATTACGTACAAAGGAAATTTAAATGACGCTGAAAATGCGCTTAAATATTTTGAGATGGCTTTGGAACTTGACGAAAATTTTGCGGACGCTCACGAAAACATGGGATATATGCATATGTATCATTTCAAAAATTATGGCGAAGCGTTAAAGAGTTATGACCGTGCTATTAAGCTTAGACCTGACGAGCCACGCACATATATTGAAAGAGCTAAGGCAAGCGCAAAACAAAAAGCATTTCTTTCATCGTTTGCTATAAAAGCGGACTATAAAATGGCAATGTCACTATATGAAACGAAAAGCAAAGAAGAGCCGTCACCTTGCTATAATGTGTATACGGCAGTATGTAAGCTTGGACTTGGCAAAATTGAAGAAGCAAAAGAACTGTTTTTAAGTATGGTAGACACGCCGTCAAAAGAAGGTGCGTGGTGCTCTCGCCCGAAATGCGACTCGTGTTTGTACTGGTTAGGTCAAATCTGCGAAAAAGAGAAAAAGTTCGAAGAAGCGTTACAATATTACGAAGAAGCTGTCAGTATCTCTGATTCGGTAAAACATAATTCGGCGATAGAGGAATTAAAAAAACAGATGTAAAAGCATCTTAAAATCAGCGTAACTTGTTCGTAATAAAATTATTGTATACTGAGGGGACATAGGAGCTTTTTGCGTGCCCAAAATTACCAAAATTTAGAAAGGAGAACGAAAACATGCGTACTAACAGGATTGCAATTATATCAATGCTAATAGTAGTAGTTATGCTATTTATGAGTACGGCAGCGATTTTTGCAACGGAAACACAAAACCCAACCCCAAACCCATACGTAACCATTGTAAATCCTGTATCAGGAAGCGTCGTGTATTCGGACAATCTCCTTGTTTCGGTTAAAATGACGGCACCTGTCACAATAAGAGTTTCGGTTACCCAAGAATTTGTTGTTGTAAACGGTGAAGACAGAAGTTTAAACTTGACAGAGCATTTAGCTGCAGCCGGCAATCAAATAAGAAGTGTCGCAGTTGGAACTGCTGATGACTTTACAAACGTTAACAACTTGAGTTTTTTCACAAGAAGAGTCGAAGATGTAACGCCGGGAATATATAGGATAACAGTAGAAACAATTAATCAAAACGGCGAGGTTATTCATACAAACTCAAGCCCTGTAGAAGTTAGAGCACCGGAAACAAATGCAACGAACGCAGCGCCTACAACATCGCAAAGTTCGGGAACAGCACAGTTTTTAAGAAATGTACTTAGAGCAATTTTCGGGAACTAATGTAGTAACAAGGTACAACATATGAACGTATCAAAAAGCGTAAGGCTTATTGAAAACATAAAAAGTGTAGTTTTGGTAGTATTGTTTTTATTAACAATACTACTTTTGTATTTCTTTTGGGGAGATCAAAACTTTAGAGTTGGAGCAGATGAAAATAACCATCCAAGGTCAATCGCAATAGAACCACGGGAGTTATTTCAGCCCGACCGGATGGAAATTTCCTTTGGCGGCGGTACCCATACTATTACAAATGATAATTTTGAACTAATGATGTACGGCTTTCGATCGTTTTCAGTGGGAAGAAATCTTGTTGTAGAAGAAATACCACGTGAAGTTTATGAAGAGTTAATAAGACGGCAATCAATCAGAGCCGTTTTTGAATATTTTATACCATTTAGTGCGCTTACTGAATTACACGGAATCGACAGAATTTCAGGTGCAGACAATATTAACGCAGTAAGCGAAATTGCTTATGTCGCCGGGCTTGACGACAGTTTGTTTGTACGTGACAGAAGAGCAGGGCGCTATTTTAGAATTGCAGGAACAAGATCAGATTGCTTTGATCCATTAAGAGCCGCTATTGAAAATACACCAATAGATCCGATATACTTTCCCCTTGCGACTTTTGTAGGTGGTGGGATAGAAAATAATACACTTTGGCCGATATCGGTGGAAAGCAATTTACATGATATAAGTTACTCAAGAGAAGATTTTGTTAAACAAGAAGACGAGGCAACTGAAATAATCAGAAGTTTTTTTGGCGACAATTTTGATTTTGTAAGGCGAATCGAAGAGGCTAATGGCACAGTTATGTACATGTATGGATATGGCGAACTTGTGGTAGTTGCGCACCATACAGGGGTTTTAGAATATAGACGGCAAAATAATAGCCGAAATGCTGTACAGCTTAGCTATCTTCAGGCGTTTTCTGTTGCAAACGAATTTATTGCAATGCAGGGTGGGTTTAATTCCATAAATAGTCTTCCCCTTACACCTTTTATAAGGGAAGTCAAGGTAAATCCGGTATCAGGTCAAAGTGGATTACGCTTTATTTTTGGTGTTAAGCTTGGAGACGGCAGGGTATTTTACCAACATGGCGACGCAATGATAATAGACGTGAGCAATGGTGAAGTTTCATATTTCAGACGGCAAATGATAAATTTTTATGTGGGTGAAGTTTTAGAGACACAAGGTGAATACCGGCAAGTGTTTTCTTCAATGGTCAATTTAATTCCGAATAATACGGAGTTCATATGGGAAACGTTAGCAAATACACAAAGAGTAAATGAAGAAGCTCTTTCGCAAGATACAAAGTTTAATATAATTGTACAAAAAACAACACGTTTGGACTCCGGATATGTTAAAATATACGAGGAAGAAAACAAACTCAAAGCGGCATGGGTTGTGACGATATATGGGATTGAGTTTTACTTTGATATTGAGAGTGGGGAGCCGTTGGGGTATCGTTTATGAACTGGTCTAAAGCTAAAACAATTTTAATAATAGTGCTTATTCTTACTAACGTGTTTCTTGTTATAGCGTATAGCGATAGAATTTGGTAGAGAGGAAAGTTTTTTAGCAATAAATTATTTTATTTAGTGAGATAGATATGGGTTTGACATTTTGTTCGTTTTCAAGTGGTAGTAGTGGTAATTGTTATCTTGTGCAGTCTGAAAAGGCTGCAATACTTATTGACGCCGGAATAAGTGGGCGAAGAATTTTTAAATCTTTGGAAGATGCAGAAGTAAGCGTAGATAAAATAAGCGCTGTTTTAATAACTCATGAACACACGGATCATATTAAAAGCCTTCGAACGTTAACGAGAAAGATGCCACATGTTCGGGCATATGCAAATCACGGAACTTGGAAAAACATACACCCCCTTGTAGAAGAAAAACAAAGAGTAACGTTTCAAACGGGAGAGCCTTTTGCGATAAGTGACATTGAAGTCAGACCGTTTTTACTGTCACACGATGCAGAGGAACCTGTTGGTTTTTCGTTTTATAAAAGCGGCAAACAAATAAGCATATTAACGGATACGGGAGTATTAAATGACGACATTTTTCATGAGATAAAAGATGCAGACATACTTGTCATAGAAGCTAATCACGATGTGGAAATGCTCCGCATAGGAAGGTATCCGTACTTTTTAAAACAACGTATTTTAGGTAAAACGGGGCATCTTTCAAATGTGGATGCAGCAGATGCAATATGCAAAATCCTTTCAGAAAAAAAGAAGTACAGACATGTTCTTTTAGCTCATCTTAGTAAAGAAAACAACTTTCCTGAAATGGCATATCAAACTATCAAAAATTTACTTGAAGAAAAGAGCCACTTTATCGATACGCATATCGGACTGGGCATAATAGCAGGGGATGAGATGAGCGCGCATTACTCTGCCTGATGTCGCCGGTTTCGATTATCTGACGTCATCGAAAAACTGTTGCAGTATAATAGAAAATCATTAATAATTGCTTTTTTCAAGTCGACGAAAACAACTGTCGGCTTTTTCGTTGTTTTGATTATGCAATAAATGGCTTTTGTTTACTTTGTTGACGTTGTATTGAAAACATGCACCGTGTATAGATAAAAATGACAAATATAATCATTTGAAGAAAAAATCTAAAAATTTAGTAAAAAATATAGAAAAATGACAAAATTTTCTTTACAAAAACAAAATGATATAGTATTCTAATAAAAAGAAAATTTCAAAATAATTAAAAATCTACCTTTCATCTCCCGATTAAGCACATGTGGGAGAAAGACACAAGGTCAATTTTGACAAATCGCAATTTTTAGTAAAGAAAGGAGAAAAAAGTTATGATAACGAATATGACAAAAAGAACGAGCACACTAAATCAAGGGAAAAGCGCACGGCAGATAATCGCAATTTGTCTTGCGCTAGTTATGTTTTTGGGGAGCGCACTTGCATTCGATCAAGCAATCGCATTTCAGGTGCAACAAGACTCACCCGATTTTTGGTTAGATGATGCAACAAATTGGGAAGAATGGACGTCTTATAAAGAAGTACCTTTTGATGAATTCTTGAAAACAATGGAAATGTATGAACCTAGCCCCGGAATGGGAGCTACTGCACCAATTATAATATTGGATTATACTGTTTATGCGACTGAAGAAGAGGCTTGGGAATTTCAGTTTA
>JGI20163J15578_10001200_pt1 | contig 10667 bp, 10 predicted proteins | sample TergutCu122P1_FD_15578 | JGI IMG/M metagenome (IMG submission 15578)
TCTGCTACTTTGTACTGTTTGCCACCTGTTGCAATAATTGCGTACATATAGCACCTCCTATTATCATTACTCGCCAACTTCGGTGTTTGCTTTTTTAAGCAAATCTTTTAACCTCATTGTGCGGCATACCAAGGAATTATAGCATATGTAGCTTGAAAAAGTCAAGCATTTTTTGATATTTAGTAATATCTAACGAATCACGCGAATTTCAGTGATTACCGGTTGATTTTCCGGTGCGGTTGCACCATTTGCACCCACCGGCGTAACTCGCACAATTTCATCCACCACTTCGATTCCGTCGGTCACCCAACCAAAGGATGCATATTCCCCATCTAAAAATAAGCTGTCCTCATGCATTATAAAGAACTGAGAACTGGCACTGTTGTAATCATGTCCCATTCGTGCCATGGAAAGAACGCCTCTGGTGTGAGAAAGCGGATTTTCAATTCCATTGGCCGCAAACTCACCAACGATTTGTTCAGAAGAGCCGCCGGTTCCCGTTCCTAAGTCACATCCCCCCTGAATCATAAAACCACCAATGATACGATGAAAAGTTAAACCATCGTAAAAGCCTGACTCGGCAAGCTGTACGAAGTTCTCTACCGTAATAGGTGCATATGTAGGATCTAATTCGGCAATTATGGTGCCAAACTCGGCTATCTCAATCTCAATAGTATACCCATCAGAACCGGATCCCGAACCATTATTTCCACAACCTACCTGTAAACCAATTAGCATACTGATTATCCACAGGATAAACACTGTTTTCAATATTTTCTTTCCCTTCATGTTAACGCTCATCTCCCATTAAGAATAAGGAAATCAAACCCGGTCCGGTGTGACTACCAATTACTGTTCCGACATTGTTGATGTAAACGTCTTTTACACCTAACTTTTCTTTAAGCAATGCAGCTGTGTACTCCGCATCTTCAATACAATCACCATGGGAAATAAGCATAAGATCATTCTTCCAACTACCGGATTTTTCTTTAGCTAATTCCACAATCTTATTCAAGGCTTTTTTTCGACCACGTTCTTTGCCTAATACTTCCAATTTCCCTTCCATATTCATGTGAAGCACAGGCTTGATCTTAATAGCTGTTCCAATGATAGCTGATACCGCAGATACACGACCGCCACGTTTTAAATGATGCAAATCATCCACAGTGAAAAGGCTCACTACGTTTAGTTTGTGATTTTCTACCCATTCAGCGATTTCATCAATATTTTTACCCGCTTCTTTAAGCTCAAGAACCTGCATAAGAAGCAATGCCTCTCCTAAGCAAGCACACATGGAATCAATCACAATTATTTTTGCTTCAGGATATTCTTCAGCTAGTTCACGACCTGCCATCATCATACTTTGACAGGTACCACTTAATCCGGATGAAAAAGCTAAATGGAGAATATCTTTTCCTTCTTTTAAAAATGGCTCCAAAAACGCTTTCGCTTCTTCCGGATTTACTTGGGAAGTCACCGGCATTTGCCCTGCCCGCAATCGATCAAAGAAATCTTTTGGGTCCATGGACATATCTTTATAAGTTTCCCCCTCCATCGTATAGGTTAACTTAAGGCACGGTACATTTTTCTCTGCCAACCATTCTTTTGGCATATCAACGGTACTGTTTACGGCGATTACAAAATCTCTCATTTTTTCTCTCCTCCTGTTATGAGTGCTGTTACGAGTGCTTAGTATGCGTCGTCTGCATGTCTATGAACTATGCAAACCTATCTTATAGCATTGTATCATACACAGGTGAGAATTTCATCAATTATTTACTTTGAGTTTCAAATTTTTTTATTTTCAAACTTCTTCAATTTTATACTTGCGCAACATTCGCAAAATACTCCACTCAATTATCGTACTAGGTAGTACTTCCCAGCCCGCCAAATCGCAACTCTTCGGCCTCATCATCCCAAGTAATACCATACTCAATAAAAACCCCTTGCATAAAACCATTTCCTTGGGGAAGCTCAATCGTTTTATTTTCGTTACTGTCATTTGTGATTTTGGCAAAAATGTGCCCTTCGTTATCGGCATAAAAATAATCACTATCAATTATACCGACAGTATTGTTTAATTGCAGTCGAAATTTAAACCCTAATCCACTACGAGGAAAACACATTAACACCCAGTTATCTTCCATCGCAACGCGAACTCCGGTGGGAACGATTATTGTCTCCGCCGGTTTCAAAACAATCGGAATAGGAGTGAAAAAATCATAACCGGCAGAGCCGGCAGTAGCTCTTTTAGGTAATTTGATTTGCGCATAAATGCGAATGATTTCTCTCTCATCCATAACATCAAATGTTTCCATCCAATCCTTAACAAATTGCTTTTGACTTACTTTGTGAAACTTCGCAATACGTTGTTGCATCTACTCATTCCTCCTGTTACGAGCACTTAGCACATGTATTTTATGTGCTTACGTGCGACATGTCGTTGCTTTGTAATCGTACTTTGATTGCTTAGCAAGGACGGTACCAATGGGGTGAACGTGTCGCTGTCGTTAGCGAGCGATGCGGTTGAACAGTAGTTCAACCTTCATAGCTTACAAAGCGACCTGTTACGAGCACTTCAAAAGTAACGACTCTCCCGTCATTTCTTTAGGTTGCTCCATTCCCATAAGTTCTAGCAAGGTCGGTGCGATATCTGCCAGAGTCCCCCCGGTTCGCAAAGTGTAGATTGAATCAGCGTTAACCAGAATGAATGGCACTTTATTCGTGGTGTGAGCCGTAAATGGATCTCCTGTATCAGCGTCAATCATTTGCTCGGCATTTCCATGGTCAGCGCAAATAAACATTTGTCCATTGGCTTCTCTAATTGCCGCAACTGCTCTTCCCACACATATATCTACCGCTTCAATTGCTTGTTTAGCCGCTTTTTCTACACCTGTATGCCCGACCATGTCCGGGTTTGCAAAATTAATAATAATCACATCATATTGCTCTGAGTCAATTGCTTCTACTAACTTGTCACAAACCTCAAAAGCACTCATCTCCGGTTGTAAATCATAGGTGGCTACTTTAGGAGAATCAACTAAAATGCGGGTTTCATTCGGATTTGGTTCTTCCAGCCCGCCATTGAAAAAGAAAGTTACGTGAGCGTACTTTTCGGTTTCAGCTATACGGGCCTGGGTTTTACCCTGGCTAGCCAAATACTCTCCCAGCGTATTGTCGATTTCATCCTTTGAAAAAGCAACCAACTTATGTATAATTGTAATATCATAGTCAGTAAAACAAACATATGTAAGAGGCATTCTAGAGCCTCTTGAAAAACCGGAAAAATTATCATCGCAAAAAGCGCGTGTGATTTCACGAGCTCGATCCGGCCGAAAGTTAAAGAAAATAATCGAGTCGTTTTCTTGAATAGTAGTAATTGGCTTATTATCTCTCTCGATAATCATTGGTAAAACGAACTCATCTGTCTTGCCGGCTTCGTAAGAATTTTGAATCCCTTGTGTGGCTGAGTTCACTTTTATCCCCTTGCCATTTACCAACGCATTGTAAGCATGCTCCACTCGCTCCCAACGATTATCGCGATCCATCGCATAGTAACGCCCCATGACAGTTGCGATTTTACCCACGTCTAGTTCACTCATCTTTACCTCAAGTGCAGCGACAAACTCTTTCCCGGAAGTCGGTGGCGTATCTCTGCCATCTAAAAAACAATGAACAAATACTTTTTCTATCTGTTGTTTTTTGGCAAGCTCCAATAATCCATAAATATGCTCGGTGTGACTATGGACCCCACCATCAGATACCAGTCCAAATAAGTGTAAGCTAGAGTCATTTGCTTTTACATTTTCACAAGCGGCAAGAAGTGCTTCATTCGTAAAAAAATCACCATCTTGAATGGATTTAGTGATTTTTGTTAAATCTTGGTATACAATTCTGCCGGCTCCAATGTTCAAATGTCCTACTTCGGAATTTCCCATCTGCCCATCCGGCAATCCGACCGCCAGTCCGCTGGCCTCTCCTTCGACAAAAGGGTACTCTGTCATCAATTGATCCATGACAGGTGTATTTGCTTCTTTTATAGCATTCCCTTTCGGATTATCACGCAATCCATATCCATCTAAAATCATTAATACCGTTGGTTTTTTAAGATTCATTTTTTTTGCCTCCTAGACATCCTATCTAAAGAAATCTCCTGCCCGGATATGGATACGAATTTAGCTATTATCTTACACCGTAATAACAAGACTTTATTTAGTAATTTCTTAAGATAATTAGTATTATAACTAATCCTCAAATAAAAAGCAACCTATACAATAAGCATTGACAACCGGATAGAAATTCATGTAAAATGATAAATGTCGCAGGTTATACAATAAGTAACTGTTCTGCTTTTGTGAAATGTGTATTTTCCTGAACAGTTGCACACATAGGAGGTTTTGACCATGAGTAAAGTAACAGGATTAGCCCACATCGGAATTTTCACAAAGAATATTGACAAGTCTATGGATTTCTACAAATGTTTGGGATTTGTAGTAGACAAGGAGGAAAACGTTGGGATTCGCATCGCATTTTTAAGTGCCGGAAATTGTTTGATCGAGCTAGTTGAACAAGTGGATATGGCACCACGTACAGCCGGCGTGGTAGATCATGTTGCCATGGTTGTGGACGATATTGATGCTGCTATCGCAAATGCAAAAGCAAATGGTATTGAAATTGATGCTTCCACAGTAGCTGAAGTGCCAATCTTAGGCGGAGTTAAAAATGTCTTTTTTGCCGGACCGGACGGAGAACGTTTGGAGTTTTTTGAATATTTGAGTTAGAAGATTTTATAATCATGAATCGCCCGATAAATCGGGAATACAGTGACTAAGTACAGATTGCATGCGGTTTTGAAGTATTGAATAATTAGAAGAGTAAAAGAGGCGTTTCCTTTGTGCACACCCGGAATTTATCACCGGTGCCTACATAAGGGAAACGCCTCTTCTCATATGCCATAGAGGAGCGCAATGAATTATTACTCGATTATGGAGGGACGACTTTATTTATAATTTACGATCTGACCAAAATCAGCTTTTAAGGAAGCTCCACCAACTAATCCACCATCAATATCCGGTTGGGCAAATAACTCTGCTGCGGTTTCCGCGGTAACAGAACCGCCATATTGGATACGAATCGCCGCGGCAGTTGCTGCATCGTACACTTCCTCGATGCACTCTCTAATTAATCCACATACTTCTTGGGCTTGTTCAGTGGTCGCAGTTTTGCCGGTTCCAATCGCCCAGATTGGTTCATAAGCAATTACAACGGTTTTGGCTTGTTCGGCAGTTACGTTCTGTAAACCAATTTTCACCTGTTGCCGTACAAAATCCATGGTCACACCTTGTTCGCGTTGCTCTAAGGTCTCGCCGCAACACATGATGGGAGTGATACCATGTTCCAAGGCCTTAAGTACTTTCTTATTAACATCAGCATCACTTTCACCAAAATACTCTCGTCGTTCTGAGTGACCAATTATCACATATTCTACTCCGACATCCACTAACATGGCCGGAGAAATCTCACCTGTATAAGCACCACTTTCTTCAAAATACATATTTTGCGCACCTACCGCAATATTGCTTCCTTTAATCGCTTCAAGTATCGGGATAAGGTCAATGGCCGGTACACAAAATACCACATCTACCACTTCACTTGCTACTAAAGGTTTAAGATTTTCCACTAAAGCAACGGCTTCACTTGGAGTCTTGTTCATTTTCCAATTGCCGGCAATGATTTTTCTTCTTGACATAGCTGTTTCCTCTTCTTTCCTTGTGGCTGTTCAGAAGAGCACCGCACCCTTCGGGTACCGCTCTAGCTAAGCATTCAAAGTACGAACGCAAAGCTAGTACATGCCAAAAGCTTCGTTTTCTCGGTTTCACCCTACGGGTATCGCCCTTGCTAAGCGATTAAAATACAATCGCAAAGCAAGTACCTACGCTGAGCGGCGAATACAGATTTCACAAAGAATAGCTGTTTATGAGCGAGCTCATACATCTATTTTTGTGAACGATGCTCTCCTGAACAGTTACAAAATTTCTAATTATTATTTATCGTTGGCCGCAGCTACTCCCGGTAACTCTTTCCCTTCTAAAAATTCTAAAGAAGCACCTCCACCGGTTGAGATATGAGTCATCTTGTCACCATATCCTAACTGATTTACCGCCGCTGCAGAATCGCCACCACCAATAATGGTTACCGCATCAGATTCGGCCAATGCTTTCGCTACGGTTTCGGTTCCGTTGGCAAATTTAGACATTTCAAAACATCCCATCGGACCATTCCATACGACTGTTTTGGCTGTCTTCACCGCATCAGCAAAAAAGTGGGCCGATTTTGGTCCGATATCTAAACCTAACCAACCATCCGGAATATCCTCTTCCCCTACCACTGCCGTATTAGCATCGTTGGAAAAAGCATCGGCAATTACACTATCTATCGGTAAAAGCAAGTTTACGCCTTTTTCCTTTGCTTTCTCAATCATATCTAACGAGTACTGCAGATAATCTTCCTCTAAAAGGGAATTTCCTACCTTAAACCCTAAAGCTTTCATAAAAGTAAAAGACATTCCACCGCCAATAATTAAAGTGTCAACTTTGTCCAGAAGGTTGTTGATTACGGAGATCTTACTTGATACCTTTGCGCCTCCCAAAATCGCTACAAAAGGACGCTCCGGGTTGTTCACAGCATTACCTAAAAAATCAATCTCTCGTTGCATCAAGTAGCCAACTACTGCAACATCTACAAACTCTGCAACACCTACATTTGAGCAGTGAGCTCGGTGAGCTGTCCCAAAAGCATCATTAACAAATATATCGCATAGAGAAGCTAAATCTTTGCTAAAAACCTCACCATTTTTTGTTTCTTCGGCGCGATATCGTGTGTTCTCTAGCAATACCACATCTCCGTCTTTCATAGCTGCTACGGCGGCTTTCGCATTTGCTCCGACCACTTCCGGATCAGCGGCAAACTTCACCTCTTGCCCCATTAATTCAGACAAACGTGCTGCTACAGGTGCTAGAGACAAGGCGGGAACAGGCTCTCCTTTTGGTTTTCCTAAATGAGAGCATAGAATAACTCTTCCACCATCAGCAATTAACTTTTTGAGAGTAGGAAGAGCAGCGACCAGACGGTTTTCATCAGTAATTGTGCCATCAATCAGAGGCACATTGAAATCACATCTTACTAAAACATATTTTCCTTTAACCTGAATATCATCTACAGTTTTTTTATTAAGCATATATTCCTCCTTATTTCCACTTTAAGAGTTATTAAATTCCTTAACAGTTTGCTAAAACGATTAGCAAACAGGCAAATCATCTTACAATATCACAATTGCGGCATCTCTCGTGGCTAAATACGTCTTCGGTCACAACATTAGGCACCCATACCTCCTCTTCCTCATAAATATTAGAAGAAATCATATCATAAGCGGTCGAAGGATTTGAATTCGTCGTATTTTCAGTGCTTCTAAGAAAGCTGCGTAATGCACTTGAACAGCAAAATTCTTCGCCAATGGCCCATCCATCGCTGATCACCCAAGAATATACTTGCCCAACTACATTCGCACGAATTTGATAGGAGCCTCTGTCAAAATCTTGCTGTATATATACTCTAACCCAATCACAATAATCACAGGGCAATGGTGTATCCTCTTCATCACAGTCATCTTCTATGTCATTGTAGTCAGCACTTTCTTCCTCTTCGGTGAACTCGTACACTGTTTCCTCGTACAATTCTTCCCAAAGAGAAACCGGAGGTTCTACGCTGACGGCATCGTACCCATCTACATAATGGGCATATAAGTGATATGAGCGATAAATTTCTTCTAGAAGATCTGTGTTTTTCGGAATATAAAGAACCTCAGGCACTTCTTCCACAAATTCATCATCAGGCGTATCATGCTCAATATCGCTATTGGCGAAAGCCAGTCCGCCAATAACAAGTATCATCAGCAATATCACGCTAGCCACGCAAGTTACTATTTTGTTCCGCAAAGCAATTATTTTGAAGTATCTAAGTACCGATTTACAGCGCTTAAACACTAACTCTATAGCCGAAAAACCGGCTAACAGAGCTAACCCTATTGTATTCACTGTTTCTGTAATTTTAGTGTTTCTTTTAAGTATACTCCTTATTATTTTAAGCACTTTTATCCCCTATTGCCTTTACCAAAACATTTTCGTGTGACAACCCCCTCTTGACTCTCACATTCAAATCGTTTAAAGTCTTGGCGTCCTAAATATCGAGCGGGTACTCGAAGAACTATCCTTGCTTTGTGAAGCAATAAGCCGCCGGCAGATGGCAGCGATTACGAAGATTGACATCCAAGTACGCCTAAAGCACGTTTGAATGTAAAGTACGAGCCCGACCCTTCAAAGACCGGACCCGTATGAATCACTTACTTATATCTTTTCTAAACAAAAGTCCCAAAATGTTTAATAGTTCTTACCATTTGGGCAGTGTAAGAATTTTCATTGTCATACCAAGAAACTACTTGTACTTGATAGGTATTGTCATCAATTTTGCTAACCATGGTTTGCGTCGCGTCAAATAACGAACCGAACTCACTGCCGATTACATCAGAGGAAACGATCTCATCTTCTGTGTATCCAAAAGATTCGTCTGCCGCTGCTTTCATGGCCGCGTTGATTTTATCAACACTAAGATCTGCCGCTTTTACAACAGCTATTAACAAAGTCACTGAACCGGTTGCGGTAGGAACACGTTGCGCCGCTCCGATTAACTTTCCATTCAATTCAGGAACTACCAAACCAATGGCTTTTGCTGCACCGGTACTATTTGGCACGATATTACAAGCAGCAGCTCTTGCTCTTCTTAAATCGCCTTTTGGATGTGGTCCATCAAGAGTCATCTGGTCACCGGTGTAAGCGTGCACAGTGGTCATAATACCTGATTGAATAGGGGCAAGATCATTCAACGCTTTTGCCATTGGGGCAAGACAGTTCGTAGTACAAGAAGCCGCCGAAATTATATGGTCTTCCGCTGTTACTGTGGCGTGATTTACATTATAAACGATAGTTGGTAAGTCATCACCTGCGGGAGCAGAGATAACAACTTTTTTGGCACCGGCACTAAGATGTGCGGAAGCGGCTGCTTTAGAAGTAAAGAATCCGGTACATTCTAATACTACATCAACGCCTAGTTCTCCCCAAGGAAGATCTTTTGGATCTCTTTGGGCATAAATCTTCATCTCATGTCCATCTACTGTGATGAAATCATCACCGGCTGATACTTTACTTGCTAAGGCGTATGGCCCTTGTGCGGTATCATACTTTAAAAGATGTGCTAACATCTTCGGATTGGTTAAATCGTTGATTGCTACGATATCATAACCTTCTGCGCCAAACATTTGTCGAAACGCCAAACGTCCAATCCGTCCAAATCCATTAATTGCTACTTTTACTGCCATGATAAAATCCTCCTAAAATGTATTATTGTATGTTGAAACCCCAACAAAGGTCATCATTTGTTATGAGTAATCAAACCTAAATTATTCTCCACAGATAATTGTACTAAACCGGAGGTCAAATAGCAAGTCCTAATCCAATATTTAGATTAAATTTAGATAATTTTACAAAAATAGGGTTTTCTATCTTTGAATTCCGTATAATATGCAAAACCACAAGCAAGCAAAATTTCCCTTGCTCGATCAAACTCGTAAGCGACTTGCCCGGGGCGGTGTGCATCTGAGCCAACCGTGATAATCTCACCACCTAATTCGCGATATCGTTTCAATATATCTGAATGAGGGTGGGCATAAGGCAAACCATGCTTAAAACCGGCAGTATTTAGTTCGAGGCCCCGACCATCAGCAATTAACTTTAGCAAAATGCTATCAATAAGATCGGCGAATCTCTCATACGAATAATCTCGATCCTGGTAAGTGCCGTAACGGGTTACATAATCTAAATGTCCCAACACATCAAAGTCAACATTCAATTTAATATTTTCTAGGGTGACCAAAAATGTTTCTTCGTAGACTTCTTTGTCTGAACGTCCAATAAAATTTTCACGACTATAAGGATCCATTCCATTAATGACGTGTACTGAACCAAGAATATAATCCAAAGGATGGGCACCGGTAAAAGCATTGAAATACTCTACCAAATGGGGTTGCAAACCAATCTCCACGCCAATACGAAGATTAATCAGCCCCAGGAACTCCTCTCGTAAGATAGAAAATGTATGGTAATATTCAGCTATGTCAAAAACAGGATCCGGATAACCATAGTGTAAAGGATAATCCTTGTCATTATGGTCAGTGATACAGATGGTTTTCAATCCTTTTGTGATAGCCTCCTGAATTAACTCTCGAGGTTTATTTTTTGAGTCTAGGGAAAAATGAGAATGAATATGATAATCATTAATTGTGGTTTGCTCTTTATTCACTGAATGGTTCCTCCTGCGACAACATAATCACCGTCATACAATACTACGGCTTGACCGGGTGTAACGGCGCGCTCAGGTTCTTCAAAGGTGCAACAAATCTCATCTACTTCTGTTTGCCTTACGGTACACCACGCTCCTTTGTGATTGTAGCGAATCTTCGCAAATAAACGACGAGGTTTGGTAAGTCCTTCGATGGACATAAAGTTTACATTCCTTGCTATCAAAGATTGGACGAAAGATTCTTCGTAGTTTCCCAG
>JGI20163J15578_10001201_pt1 | contig 10666 bp, 9 predicted proteins | sample TergutCu122P1_FD_15578 | JGI IMG/M metagenome (IMG submission 15578)
TACCAGATACATAAATCCGGTTCGTCTATGGCGCAATTATTTTTGTCAGTTGCAGTGCATGATTAACATCGCAAGAACAATATATGATATAAACACATTACTCCGGTAAAAACATTAGGTCCGGAAGCACTCGAAACGTCTTGAGAGCTTGTATCAAGCGGTCAGCATATCCTCCATCCCACTCTTCAGGGAATAGTAATATTTGAATNAGGAACATGCCNCCTTTACCGTTATAAAGTAAAAATCTTTGCATCTCTATCTCATTGACTCCAAGAGAGTCTGATCCACCAATAAATCTCTGAAACGAATAAAATGGAAAATATTCTGTTGGCGGCTCATAAGCTAAGTTAAGTATTGAAGCTAAATCCTCTATATACTCCTTCTCAGTCATGCCGATATTCGGAAATTGACCAATGGACATAACACGTTCTCTTATACCATTGGAAATTATGAACCACCCTGAATCTATTGACCAAGGTTCAGGTTTAAATGTGTATCTTTCGTCCAAGAAAAACGAAAAACCTGCAAAACCATCCGGCAGTTCATTAGAATAGACAACAATATAATTAACCGGGTCAACAAGTCCTTCTTCCCACCAAGGAGTCCAATCCGGTGGCAGCTCATGCGTCCTGTTTTCAAACTCCCAAATAAGCCAACCGGTTTCCCCATGACACTCGTTTATTGCAAAATATCGTCTTTTACCACTTTCGTCAATAAACGTTACACCGCTCCAAGACACTGTACCTTTGGTATAATACGAATTTATCACAAATGCATGTCCCGGCGTAAGCTCATCAATCTGCCCAAATGTATCTATCGGAATGTAGATTATTTCATCGTCTATTGAGTAGTTACCAAATGATATTACAGCAAAATCACGCAAGGGTATATTAGCCCAAATCACAAGGTTGAGGTCTGTCACTATATTGTGACCATGAATGTCAGAATAAGTAAATTCGTGGAGATAGGTAAAAGTATTTAGAAGTTCATCGCTTACCTCCGCAACTTGCAATTTCAGCTCCGGTGTTTCAATTTGTTCCGGTTCTTCATATGCTCCTGTGGATTCATTAGATTCATTTTCTGAATGTATATATAGTGATTCGCCGAGTTCCGCCGAAGTGTCATTGATTTCGCCGCACGATGTTAATGCCACTAAAGCTAGGCTTGATAATAAAACGATTCCAACAAATTTTTTCATTTTTACTCCAATCTTGCAATAATGGTAAAGTTCCTGCTCTATCGATTATAACCCATTTGATAAATTAATTCAATTTTGTGATGAAAGATTACTAATACTTTAACCTATCAATCTCAACTAACGAAATCGTATCATCTTTCGGCGCTCGTTTATAAGCGTAATCAGCACCACAACCAACAAACCCCCTCCCCGTACACATAAATCCGATTCGCCTTTGGCGTTAACTGAGGACAGTTCTTTTTTTCCTTTCCTGAATGTAGTACACTTTTGTGGTAAAAAACAAAGTGTGCAATTAGTTATTTTTCTAATTTACACACTTTATCTTACACTGCCATGTTCGACTTCTATCACCCTGAGCGCTATACTCCAAGGAAAGCCGATTGCTTCTCTTTATCATCCTTGAAATCAGCGGTAGAGGCTTCATGCACCATAGTTCCATTTACCAAAATATAAACACGCTCAGCAATCCGGACTGCCAGTCCCAAATTTTGTTCAACCAGAAGAAGAGTCTTATTTTCCGCAGTCAGTCCCTCACAAATCGAGACGATTCTATCCAAAACCTTTGTAGAAATTCCTTCGGAAGGCTCGTCCATAAGAAGAAGGTCTGAGTTAGTCACAAGAGCTCTGCAAATAGCAAGTATCTGCTGCTCACCACCGCTTAAGCTGGTTCCACTAACTTTCCGTCGCCTTGCAATTTCAGGAAATGTGTCGTAAATACGCTCAGCATTCCACTCATTCTCGGTTTTGCTTGGTCTATACGCAATCGTCAAGTGCTCATCGACCGAAAGGGAGCGGAACAACAGCCATCCCTGGGGAACATACCCTATGCCGTGGCGTGCTATGTCCGATGTCCTCTTTCCTACCAGTTCACTACGACCTTCAAACATTATTGAACCATCGCGCCTGATTTTATCGACAGCCATAATGGATTTTAGGAGAGTTGACTTTCCCATGCCATTACGCCCTAAAATAACAACCTTTTCGCCCTTCATTATTTCAAGAGAAACGTTGTGCAGTACCTGTGCTTTACCGTAAAAAGCATTTAAGTTCTTAATATCTAATATAATATTATTCATTACAAACTCCATATCTTTTGTTTTGCTTAAGACTCAGATGGAAAAGCGATTTTCCAACCCACTTAAAAGAATTATTGTTCACTTTATCCACCGGTCTTAATCAAGAGTTTTATCCAGTTTATATATCGCTTGTACTTCGTCGCTTTTGCGTAGTTCGTCCGGAGTACCAATTGTCACCAAAGCACCGAAGTTCAAAACAGCGACACGGTTTGTAATACTGAGCGCAAACTCAATATCATGTTCGATTACAAGAACTATTTTTTCTGTCACTATCCTCCTGACAATATCTCCGATGAATACACGTTCCGTTGCACTGAGTCCTGCCATAGGTTCATCCAGCAATATAACTTTAGGATCTGAGATGAGTGCCATGCCAAGCTCCAGTTGCCTTTGCTGCCCATGTGATATGTTTTCAACTTTCACATAGCGTAGGTCCTCAAGCTGAATCTGTTTTAATACCTCGGTAATCCTGTCTAGCCTTACCTGATTTGATTTCCATGACAAAAAATAATCCTTTAATCCCCGAGGAGCATTCCATGGACTGTTTTTAAGGCACATAAAAAGATTTTCTTCTACCGTAAGACCATTAAACAAGTTGCATATCTGATAGGTACGCATCAACCCAAGCTCTGAGCGTCTCTGCGCGGGTTTCTTAGTGATATCTTCACCGAATAGCGTTATTTTGCCGCTGTCCACAGGGAATACTCCCATAATCAGATTAAAAATAGAGGTTTTTCCTGCACCGTTGGGTCCAATAAGAACCATACTCTCGCCTGTATCAATGTGAAACGACACATTATCGACAGCTTGAACCCCTCCGAAAGCCTTAGATATGTTCTCAACTACCAGAGCCGGATGGTTTGCCATCATCATCACCTCCAGCCTTTTTTCTAAATATAAACATGCGATTTATGACCCTGCCAATCCTATTGGATTCTAATACTGATATAAGCCCGTTAGGCAGGAATAATATGACTAAGAGGAACAGTAATCCTATTAGAATCAAATAACGACTGATAAAACCACTTAGGGTGAGATTCAATGTCAAATAAATTACTGTCCCAATTATAGGACCGGCAAAAACACTGTTTATCCCTCCCAATATTGAAGAAATCAACGATTGATTACTGGCTCCGAGCGTTACTATTTCGGGTGTCACCATTCTCATAAAGTAAATATACAGGAGCCCACCTACAGATGAAACAAAAGCGGCAATCATAAAAGCAGACCACTTTAACATCGCGGTATTATACCCAAGTGCTTTCATCCTGCTTTCACTTTCACGAATGCCCCGAAGTTTTAGTCCATATTGCGATTTGGTCAAGAGCCAGACTAAGCCCGCAGTTATCGAAAATGCTATGACTGCCCAATAAAACTCGTTTATATCAGGTCTGTCACTAAATATATTCAACCACTCCGGGAAACTTATGCCTACCAGACCGTCAACACCATTGGTCAAACTAATCCAGGAAAGGGCAAGGGAATGAACCAATTGCGAAAGAACCAGAGTCAATAAAAGAAATGTAATTGCTTTCGTCCTGTTTACCATGATTCCGGATACTGCCGCAAAGGACATTGAAACTAAGAATGCCATGGGTATGGCAAGTTCCATCGCCATTAATTCCCTTGTGTGTGATATCGCAATAAAATAAGCTACAATCGCGTAAAATGATGGTACCATCAGGGAAATAAGCCCAAGCTGCGATGCCAGAAATGCAAACGATATAGTCATAAGACCGAAATACATAAATCGGACTAACATTATTATCGTAAATGGATCCGCAAAAACAGGGGCGAATAAGAGCGCGATAATACCAACAACTAAAACGCACATTTTGGCAATATTGGTTTTACTTTTTAATATATTCATATGTTTATAACCTTCCCTAACAAACCTTGCGGGCGGAATACCAACACCAGCGCTACCGGAAGAAACACGAAGAAGAGCCCCATGTGTGGAACCAATAATGCGCCAAAATTAAACGCCAGACCTATGACCAGAGCACCAAAAATCGAACCTTCGTAGCTTCCCATACCGCCTAAAATCATAACCATGAGCGTAAATACGATAATCCGCATATCGTCACCCGGAGCAATCATCTGGAAAGTTGCTCCCAGCACTCCCGCAACTCCGGCCATCAAGCCGGCTATTGCAAACATGGCTGTAAACAGCACGCTGACATTTATCCCCAGAGTGGAGACCATCTCAAAATTATCTACTCCTGCTCGTATAATCATGCCGATTTTAGTTTTCTTTAAAATAATCCAAAAAATCACCCCAATAACAATTGCGAACGCAACGACAAATATACTCGAGCGAGGGAAAGGCATGCCGCCTATCCAGAGTGGACCCCTTAAGAAATCCGGGAATGTCATAGTTCTGGGGATGCCATCCCATAGGAATATAGTCAAATCAGCTAAGATTATTGCAAGGGAAAGGGTGATTAAGGTTTCCATAATTGGCTTGCCTCTAGCCCTACGCAATAGGAAAAACTCCTGCAGTAAGGCAAACAAACCTATTGCAACGCCGCCGGCCAGTATACTGAGCCACCAGATTTCTGTACGCTGAAAAACTGACCAGCCAATATAGCCACCAATCATATAGAACACGCCATGTGTAAGGTTTACAATACGCAAAAGCCCAAACGAAAGGTTGAGACCCAATGCTAATAAAAATAAGTAACCGGCAAGTGCGAGTCCATTTGCCAAAGTCAAGACATAAATAGTCATATCTACTCTCCAATCGAAAAGTCCCAAAACGGCTTGTCAACGCCGATTCCAATCATTGTCAACAAGCCGCCACTCTTTATGAGGTAGGGGGGTATTATATTATTACCAACCGTTTGCCATCAAGTTGTCGACAAAGGAATCGGGGAACCAATTCCGCAATTCTGCAAAGTACGCCTCTCTGTTTCCGGGTGGGTAATCCGGTCCGTCAATGGGACCTGCCATATATTCCGCTTCCCAACCATCAAAAGGTCCAAACTGGGTCACTTGTGGAAAACGTTGAATAAGTTCTGTGGTCATTATATTGTTAGCTTCATCCCATACCATTATGGTCAGGTATACATCCTGTACAGCCGACTGCCTATCGCAGAAAGTGAAGGGTCCTCTTGGCGAGTCGTCCATCCTAAGCCCCGCTACCGTACTGACAAGCAGTTCTGTGTTCTGATAATCCCAATCGATAATTTCCAGAGCACGGATAATAGCACGCATAGTGTCAAAACCTTGAACCGCTACAGGATCGGGAAGAAGCCCGAAACGCTCAACGAATCTGTTAACAAACTCTTGGTTTGTTGGATCCGGATTGGCATACCAATAGTGGGTTGCGGAAATAAGTCCTTCAAATTCGCGAGGAACTTGTTCCAGGACAAACGGAAAAGCGATATTTGTTCCACCAAGCAATGTATCATAAAACTCATCCATTCCAAACGCTTCCCATGCGGCAAGGAATGCTAAGACGCTTGCGCCGCCGTCGACAATGAGTACTGCCTCATGGGTTCTGCTTAAATCTATAAGCTGTGCCATGAACGGGTCGAACTCAAGAGTGCCGAATGGATACCAAACGCGCTCAACGCTGTTTCCGCCGTTTTCAAGGAATCCGCGTGTAAAGCCTGCGGCTTGGCTATGTGGGAACGCATAGTTAGCACCTATAATTACCAAGTCTTGAATACCCATCTCCTGAGCTACATATCTTCCAAAATGGAATGTGGTTTGATTGCCGGTAAAGCCTGCTCTCACTATGCCCGGTGACCATTCGCGCATTGTAATATCCTGCGGAGCGGAATACAGAGGCATATAGAGAATATCGTCATGATCCTGCATCCAAACTGCCGATGCCAAGCCTTCGCCGCCGGTCACTGTACCGATTATGATTCTAGCGTCGTCTCTGGTACGCAGCAGTTCATTGACGGTTATCGCTATCTCTGCGTTTGCCTGGCTATCTTCTACTACGAGATTAAAATCATCTACGCGATCTTCCCATTCCAGAGCAAGTATAATGCCGTTCAGCCCTGCTTGACCCAGTAATGTGAACGGACCGGACAGCACGGGGGTTGCTCCAATCGTGATTGGATAGGGTGGGTGAGTGCGTTCGACGACAACCTCATCCTCGCCGTTTTCATCTTCGGGTGTCGGTGCTTCCGGTTCGGGTGCCGGCGCATCCGGCTCGGGTGCCGGTGCTTCCGGTTGGGTTGTCGGTACATAATCATCTGCACATGCGGCAGCTACTGCAAACACCATGGCCACTGCTAACATTAGTGCCAAAATTTTCCTTAGTTTCATTAATAGAGCCCTCCTAAAATTTATAATATACTTTAATTTTGTCTATAGTTTTGCTATTTATTTAGCTTTTAATACTTTTAATATTTATATGTTTTTTGGCGGATCCAGACGATCTGCCAACTTGGCAAGTTCTGCTTCGGAGCCGGCAAATTCATATACCGCTAACAGAACCATGGGTTCGGAGCCTCTGTTCACAGTCCCATGATCCCAGTCTGCCGGGATAAATACCATGTCTCCTGCATTCATAACTTGTGAAAATCGATTGCCTTTATCATCAATGATAAACTGCTCGCAATCCGAACCGCTTATGACATAAATAATCTCATCAGCGCCCGGATGGTTATGCTGGCTGTGCCCGCTTCCCGGGTTAAGCGTCACTATGCCCGCTGTCAGCTTTTTGCAGCCCGTGATTCTTGGCTCGTTCATCCATTGGAGCTTGCCCCATGGAAAAACCTGTGTTTCCACGTCATTAATATTCACAAAGAATTCCTTGCCTGTGTATTTTGGATAGTTACTCATAGCCGTTCTCCTTATATAGAATCATAAAATGCGTCAAAATCCGGTATCATTATTCTTTCGCCGCCCTTCATCGCCGACTCGTGAGCAAGTAAGCCTGCGCCTGTCAGGTAAGCCGATTGAACGGCATCTTCAGTTGGCTGACGATCTTCCAGTATTGCCTCTATGAACTCCACCACCATATGCGGATGTGATCCACCATGTCCGGCTCCCTGAATAAACGATACATGATCTGCATCCTGAATCACTTCTCTGCGTGTGAAGTGCTTTAGCTCCTCCGGAAGCAATGCGTCTGTATCCGGTACTTTGAACCTTCTTGCGGATTCTCCTCCTTCAAACAGTACCTGCCCCTCATCCTCGATTTGATCCCATTCAAATGACATTTTATCACCATAGATGTCAAAACTCTCTCTGTATTGTCTTACTGTCTCATACAGTGCTCTTGTTGCTTCGGCAACGATATTGGAGTCGCGAAGCTTGAATGTGGCTGTCTCAACAGCGAAAGGCGATCCATATTTTGCAGTACGCTCTGCATTAATCGACCCTGAGCCATGACATACGACAGATTCCGGTTTTGTGTTTGTGATATCAAACAATGGTGACACGGCATGTGTTCCATACCACATCGGAGGAAATCCAAGCCAGTAATCAGGCCATCCCTCAAGCCCCATATCCTGTAAATGCGAACCGCGCACAAATTGGATTCTACCTATTTTGCCACTTTTAACCAAATCTTTCACATAGAGGTACTCACGCGTATAAAGGGTTGTTTCCATCATCATATAGTACTTGCCTGATTTTTTCTGCGCCTTTATAATGTCCTTCAACTCGTCAATCGTGGTAGCCATCGGTACAGTACATGCACAGTGCTTTCCGGCATTCAGGGCAGCGATTGTCATCTCATAGTGGTCAAGTATCGGGCTTACGACATGAATAGCATCAATTTCGTCATTTTTCAGCATATCGCGCCAATCGGTATAACGGTATTTGATATCGAACTGATCCCCGATTTCTTTCAACGTCACCTCATTCCTTTGACTTATCGCTACAACCTCCGTTTTGTTGTACGCCTGGTAAATCGGTATGAACTCCTTACCGAAACCCATTCCTATAACGCCAACTCTGACTTTATCCATCCTATGTCTCCTCTCCTTGTTTAATTTGTTTTATTTTTACAAATGCTTTCGCATTCGCAGTTCTACTTTTTTAGTTTTCATTTTTAAATAAATTACTTGTCAATAATAATGACATTACAAAGCTACAATATAATTAAGCATATTATAGATAGTATTTGTTCATCTAAGGATTATTCCTAACTTTGATTTTACACTGTTGACATTATTATAATGGTAATATATTATATTGTTAATTAACTAATGAGCTAAAATTCTGAGATATTTTACCGAAAGCGAAACGAAACATCAAAATGAGGTAAAGTGCTTATGGTAAATAATGGCGAAGGAAGACTATTTTCACAAAAAAACGTAGCATTAATTATTGAATCCTCAAACGATTATGCCAGAAAAACATTACACGGTATTTGTAAATTTTTACGAGAAAATAAGCATTGGTCAATCTTTTTTTATGAACACGAGCGCGGAAACACAAATCTTGCTCGGTTTGAACACTGGAAAGGTGACGGCATTATTGCGCGTATAGAAAACAAAACAATAGCTAACTCTGTAAAACGCAAGAATCTTCCTACCGTCGACCTGAGTTCTTTTCGCTTTTTACCGGAGATTCCATATGTGGAGACGGATGATCTTGAATATGCCCACTGCGCAGCAAATCATCTCTTGGCAAGGGGCTTTAAGAATTTCGCCTATTGCGGTGATTCAAAATATAATTGGTCAAAACTTCGAGAAAAATATTTTGTGCAATATATCAATAAGCAAGGATACTCCTGCGATGTTTTTGATACTGATAGGTACAGAGACTCTGAAGTAAATGTACACAATAAAATGATGCAATGGGTACAATCGTTGCCTAAGCCTGTTGGTATTATGGCTTGCTTTGATAATCAAGGGCATACCTTGCTGGAGGCATGTCGAATGGCAAAAGTAAAGGTTCCGTACTCTGTAGCTGTTATTGGTTGCGACAATGACGAGCTGGTTTGTGAACTTTCCGAACCTTCTCTTTCCAGTATTATCCCAAATGCAGTAATGATAGGTTATAAAGCTGCGCTTTTACTTGAGAAGCAAATGAACGGAGAGGTTTTGGATAGTCTGGAATATTTATTTGGTCCTGTCGGCATTCAAACTCGTCAATCAACTGATGTTATGGCAACAGACGATAAGGTTGTTATGAAAGCTTTGGATTTTATTCAAAAGAATGCATGTTTTGGTATAAATGTAAACGATGTTTTAAAACAGGTTCACCTGTCACGGAGGGTTTTTGAAAGCAGATTTCGTAAGAGCGTTAACAAATCACCGCATGAAGAAATACTGGATGTAAAAATCAAATATGCACGACAACTGCTTGAAAAAACCGAATTCTCAATAGAAGAAATTGCCGAAAAAACAGGGTTTTTTCATCCGGAATACTTCAGCGTTGCATTTAAGCGTAAGACTTTACTCACACCACGTGAATATAGAAAGCTAAATAAATCATCTACGGAAAGAACTCAACACACCACAACAGTCGAGTAGCAATGTGTAAATTAATAATTTCATAACATAAATCCGGTTCGCCTTTGGCGTTAACAGGGGAGCCAAAGAGTGAAAAGTGCCATTTTGACACTTTTCACTCTTTGGCTTATTACGCTGCGATTCTTGAATTCCGGATGATATCCCTATTAGTGCTTTCGTTCTCCCTATTCCACAACAATATTGAATGGCCTGAGGAAACCTTCTACTGAGGGATTATAGTAATCAAACACTCGCAAATGCCCGCCTGTTATTATAACTGGGTAAGCGGGTCTGTACGCAATGGAAAACTCTATTATTTCTCCCTGCTCGGTATTTTTCAGATACAGGTTTATAGTTTCAAAACGAGTTTCATATCTTTCTACAATCCCGCGATGTAATAGCGCTGCAAGACTGCTTTGTTCAACCCTGAAACCCTGAGGAATGGAGATAGTTACCATAGCATTATTGACCATATCGCCCGAGCGGTTTTCTATCCTGATATGTTGCTCCACCAACTCATGCACGCTCAAATTTGTATTCATAGTTGAAGTAACATGAAAACCACGGTCTAATTCAACAGAATCATACGGAGCATAGTATTCCAGTACGATTTGGTAAACCATTCGACCTAAATTTGGAAAATGTATGTCTATGATGTTTTCTCTTTCAAGTCCGCTGAATGAAACCATATAAAAGTCTAGTGAGTTATCTGCTCTTACATCTATTGTCTGCTGCTGATCACCTACAGTAACGGTAATCTGACCATCTTGGAGCGGTGCTCTAACCTCGTGGTTGGTTAGCGCCTTTAGACTCAGAATAGTAGCTTGTGTGCTGTGCCATGTACCCCATGAATCCCTTTGAGAAATGATATGGTTTATCAACAACTCATTTGTATCGGAAAATGATCCGCTTCTGGAAAATGCCAACGACGTGAGAGCAGTTGTCTGCAGATTCTGCATGCGACC
>JGI20163J15578_10001202_pt1 | contig 10664 bp, 16 predicted proteins | sample TergutCu122P1_FD_15578 | JGI IMG/M metagenome (IMG submission 15578)
CTAGATTAAAATTCAATTTATCATTTCTAGAAGATTTGTCTGACACCCCAATGGAAATATTCAGTTCTTCTGTAAATATTTCATAAATTAAAATTGTAATTTCGATAGGTAAATTTAATCTTTCAGATACACCTTTATATAATATATAAGAAAGATTACTTTTTTCATTTTTAATTACATTCTTAGCAAATTCTTTTTGATACACGGTTAAGTTCATAAATTACTTCACCCCCCACTTAATATGAATCAATTTCTTTACGCACATCTTGTTTACGTTTATTACGGTCAGGATACTTTTTGTTTTTAAATGCTCCTGAACCTATAACATAACTGTTATAACGTGGTTTTTGAGAATTAAACAATTGTTCAGATGTAATAGTTCCAATTGTTTCTTTTTCAAGTTTTTCCTTTTTTTTTATATTATTTGTTTGAATTGTTTTTGCCATAATTTTTCTCCATTTGATTTGTTAATATAATAATAACATATATTTTATTTCCTGTCAATATAAAAATAAAAATATTTTGCAAATTAAAAGGAATGATTGTCTCATTCCTCTTGAAATTACTTAATTAATTGTTTTCCATAATAAACTGTATTAATACCAAACCCTCTATCATTTACAATTTCATGAATTAATAGATAATTACGTTTTTTAAGCAAATATATATGGGAATGATTTTGTTTCCATGTTCGTGTTATTGAGGTACCCAGATTATACAAAAAGTGTATAACAACAATTTTTATTATTTATTTTTAATTACATTATCTTTTAAATTTATCCCTCTTCGTGCTATGATGTAAGCAGCACCTTGGTGGATATTGAGTTTCATTTTGTTACAATATTTATGTTCAGCAATGTATGAAGTCCATGCTGGATTTAAGATTTCCCTTATTTTTAAACTCGTTTTTTTCTCCCTTTTAAAGCATCATAAGCACGATATGCCTCACGAATAGTTAATGGTTTAGATGCTTGATAGTTTCCATAGTATGCAAGTTTTTCAACTTCTTTATCCATATAACTTAATTGTTGCTCATTGTTTCTGTCCCAATTGTATGCTGGATTATTGTTATTATCTTTTTGTTCTTGCTTTACAACTGCCTTTACTTTATTTGCTATATAATCTTTTACATATTTTTCATCTTTTCCATAAAAACCTGAAAGCTTCCTTGGTCCTGAAAGATTTCCATAATCTCCGTTGTTATATAAAATATTTACTTTTCCATCTTTATAATTTGGTTCTACATTCTGCCAAATTTTATCCATACCTGGAGAATTTTCCCAAATTCCATCACTTAATTGACCCATTGTACTATCAAGCGCACCCCTAATATCAGGAGTAGCTATAATATCTGTTTCAATGTGTTTAAAATTATCTCCCCATTCTTTTGCAGATCTTTCGAATTTTCTTGTTTGTTCTATATTATCTATTTTTTCAATTTGAATTTTAGATGAAGAATATATTCTTGATAATGTTTTTTGGTCAGTGTCCGATAGATTTTGAGTTCCTGAATGATGTTCTATTGTTTCTAATGTTTTTATACAATTCATTTTTAAACTATTTAAATCGCTATGATTCATATATTGAAGTTCTTTATCAGATACAATCATTTCATCTTTACTTAATTTTTCTGCTTCATATATCATTAAGTTTAAAATTCTTTCATTACGTCTTTGAGCTTCATCTCCCGCCTGTTTACTATTTATATTATAAAGATCTTTACGATAATCATTCATTGATTTTAACGAAGCCTCTTTGACAGCAATATATAAACCTATTGCATTAGTAGCTCTCTCCCTTATTTCTTCATCTACTGCTCGTCCATAAGCCTCTAAATCGTCAGCGTATTCGTCTGCATATTCCCCGTCTAAATCTTCATAAGGAAATTTTCTCAATTCACCTTGAATTCTCAATAAATCTTCGTTTGAATAATCTTGTATAAATTTTCCACCTTCATCTAGTTTTTTTAATATTTCAGGTTTATTTTTAGATGGAGATTTAGATCCGGCTAATAAACCATGTTTTTTAGCCGATTCTTTTCCTATATGTGCCCATGCTTCCATTTCTGAATTGAAATGAGGTATTTTATTACCATTTTCATCTCTTAATGGACAATCTCTTTCTCTTGCTCTACATGAAACTGGTTTTCCGGCATCTTTTCCCGATTGTGCAATATGAAATTTCCCTATTCTTGACATTTTAACCCCCTTTTATTCTACATCAGATACATCTTCTACATGTTCAACCCCATCATCTTCATAACTATGATAGACTTCACTTTCATTATAATCTTCTGGTTCTGGAACATATTCTGGAAGTGGCATTGGTAATTCATCAAAATTAATTAAAATACTCATCATTCTCATGAGTGTATTAAACTTATCTAATGAAGTTTCATCAAGTTCATCCCAACCCATTGACGTTCTATAAAACACAAAAGTAAGAACAGGTTCATTATTATACAAAGTTATATTGCTCATTATAGAGAATACCATTGTTTTTCTTTCCCATTCTTCAGTGATCTCATTAAATACATCATGCTGTATTAATACATAAGCACCATTAGTGTTTTCAGTGATATTTCCGACTGTAATATTTCTTACTCTTTCCTCACCTTGTACTTCTAATGTTCCAACAAATTGATTTAATTCAGCTCTAATGACTGAGTTAACATCTACATTTTCTTCTTCAATATATCTACTTGTAACAGCAATTCCGTGTGATGTACTAGATATAAATGTATTGTGTTTTATAAAGCTGTCAGTAAATACATAAAATGGAATATCTTTTTCATTAATCAATAATGTTACCATCGAAAATCCAGGAAAACCCATTTGTGTCATATCAATAAAGAATCCTGGTTCTTCTTCAATATCCTCTTCCTCAACAATGTTTTCATCCTCATCTTCAATTATAAGTAAATTATTTGTTTCCCCTTCTTCTGGTAATTCCCATTCTTCAAAATCACCCAAGAAAAATTCATCTTCATAGTCGTCTCCAAATAAATCATCAACATTAGCGGAACGACATGCTACTAATGTTAATGACATTAATAATATAGTTAAAAAAACTATTAATAAATTTCTTTTTTTCATAAAAATTTCCTCCTTGAAAAGTTATTATAAATATCATTAACAGAAATTGTTAAAAATTTTTATTTTTAAAAAATATAAAAATCGAGTCTATAGATACCCTTTCTAGATATCAATAGACTCAATGCTTCTAACACCTTAAATTTTTCATAAAATTCATTATAATTTATCGAAAGTAAACTTTGTGTATCAATTATCATCTAGGTTAAATTTTTGATTAGATGTGAATCTAGAGCCACAAAATTTAAGCGATTTTTAATGTGATTTTAAAGTCAATATATTCATCTATTAATTGATTAAAATAATATTTTGCCTCAACAAAATCGTCACATAACTTTTCTGTTAATAATCCTGAATCAGAATCAAGAACAATAACTTTATACAATTCAGTATTACTATCAAAAACAATAGAAATAATTACATTATTCAGTGGAATGATTTCAGTAAGAACATTTATTTCATTTTTCATTTTTTTATTGTTTTGTACATATGGTTTATCCCATTTTCCAACACCAAAATGAATATAAAAATTTGTTCTAAAAAAGTCAATCATACTATCCGTATCATCCATGTGATAGTGAAGGAGTTCATTATAAATATGATGAAATATTGCTTTTGCAACAGGTGTTATATGTTCTTGTGTGTCAATATAATAATGATTTACAGAATTTGACTTCATTGTTGGATCTATAAATATCTGATACGGTGATTCCATAAGTGAAATATTAATAGATGTATAACTTGATGTAATTGAAAATTTACATTCAGGGTAATATTCTTTCACAAATTTTCGCATAATTTTTGAAACATTTGTTCCGTTCATACTTGAATTATAACGACTACCTTTATATCCATATTCTGTATAAAATTCAGAACGTGTAGAATGAGATGTTTCATATGTTGTAATATTATCTCTCTTTTTTAAAATAGGAAATAAAACATCATATTCAGTATTAATAATCTTCATTACTTCTACATCACCACCAACATCAGGATGATTTTCTTTTATTAGAGATTTAAATTTATTTTTTAAATCTTCAAGACTTTGTACCCCTTTAAAATATTTTGTAATCATATTATTCTCCTTTATTTAAACTTCAAGACCCATTTCAAATTTTCTAATATCAATAATGTGTGTTAAGGCTGACATACAATCATGAATCTTCATTCCCTTTGTGAAAGCATCATTTTCCATGAGTGTTTGAGATTGTTGTGACATAAACATAACAGTAAAATCTCGTAAATTTTGAAGTTCTACAGGATTTAATAAATTTATATCTCCTGTTATTTCGAGGATTTTATTTTTTTGAGTTTCATTAATAAATCCCCTTTCAATAGTTTCATCAGAATTATAATATTCAATTAGTTCTTGATTAATTTGAAGTAATGTTTTATTCATGATAATTCTCCTTTTAAAAAATTTAATCAATTTTCACATATTGGTCAAATTGATAAAACCCATCTTCAACACTCACTGTTACTTGAAATTTTTGAAATCCATCTTTATCAATGTTTCCATTTCGAAGAACATATACATCATGTACAACTTTACCTTTATTTTCATAATATTGTTTTTGTTCAATTTTTAACCTGTTTTCTGCATTTTTAAATTTGTTCATATATAATTCCCCCCATGATTTGATTTATTATTTTAATCTTAACATACAAGCAAATGGTCTTGTTGCCTCAGTAACATTTCCTGTTAATTTATTAAATTTATAACAAAAATCTAAATTACTATTTATACTTGTTGATGATTGTGTCCAAATCCATTTAGGAGTTTCTTTCATAACAACATGAATTAATTCACATTCTTTACCCCTATGCGTTTCAATTATTGTTATTTGTTTATTCATCTTTATTTCTCCCTTTTATTTATTATAAATTAATAATAACATGTTTTTTAGAGGTTGTCAACACAAAAATAAGTATTTTTATAAATTATTTTATTTAGTATAATAGAATTATAAAATGAAAATAATTTTAATAGGAGAAATAAGAATGAATAGTAAATTTTGTATTGAATGCGGTGAAAAAAGCGTTTATGAATATCAAATATTCTGCAATAAGTGTAGGGCTGCATTTCCAAAATGTTCTTTTGATAACAAATCATTAAACGAAAAAAAAGAAGTTAATACAGAAATAGAAAACATAATAGATCAATCAAATGTATCAAATCATAGAAAAGCAACTCAAGCAGAACTAGATTTTATTGAATCTTCTTTTAAAAAACAAATTGAAGATGAACTTGAAATAGAATCAAAATTTTCATTTAAAAAATTAATAACATCAAGTATTATAATTATAATTGCTCTTATGATGTTTTGGGGGATGTTTAACACATTCTTTCCAAGAGGATTTTCTTTTGGTCTAGCAAGTATTGAAAATATCTTTTCAGAAGAAACAGAAAATAGTTATCAATATTTTAGATTTAATATTCGTACTCATTCAGATCCCGATTTTATTTATCAATCCGAATTTTTTTCAATTGATGAAAATATAGCTTTTGCACCCACTATAACATTCCCTACAGATGAGTATTTTATTTATAAAACTTTTTATAGTGATAAAGACGAAATAGGGGGATTTCATTTTCATACAGCTGATTCATATGGAAATCATATTTATTCATATATAATGAGAGGTGGATCGTATTTACGAAGAATTGAATCAGACGAATTTATAAATAAACATTCAGATTTTTTAAATAAAGAGCCAATTGTTGTTTTTAATTAAAATTTTGAAATAATAATTTAAAGCACTATGTAATTTCTACATAGTGCTTAGTTTTTATTATGCAACAATAAGGGGTTCCTACGAAGTTAGATTTCGCAATCCTCCGACTTTAGTCGTGAGGTTGTTGAATGATTGAATGTACAGGTTACTTCTCCCCTTAAATCATTTAAATTACCTTTAATTATTTCAACAACCATATTTCTACTAGTTTCAAAATCATAACGAGATAAAATTATTTTATCTTCGGTGAGTGAGCACTCATGAAACGAAATAGAAATCAGTTTTTCCTTTGAAATTTTTGAATTAATAATAAAATCATAAACTTTGTTCACCACATTCTCTGATGAAGATTTAAATAATTCAATTGCATCAGAACTGTTATTTCTTAAAAATAAAGAGAAATTTTCTTTATATCTCAAATCTTTAATGTTTTCTTTAGTTAAACAATAAAATCCCTCAAGATTATAAATATTATTTTCATTCCATTTTAACTGCATATTAATCACTCCATTCTTCTAGCACATCTATATTTTCATTTATCTTTACATATATCATAGAACCCATCAATAGTCTTTTATAAATAAAAATAGGTTTATTATTTAAAACATCAACATCATGAAAACTCCATTTTCCAGAATAACCTTTAATAACTATATCTTTTTTAAGTATTTCTATATTCATGTGACTAATATATTTTTCATTTAAATTCAACAACATGTTTCTCACTTCAGATATAATTGTAATAATTGCCTCATTAATATTATATGTTTTTAATACAACACAATGTTTTATAGGTGTAATTCTTTTTCGTTTTCCTGTACGGTGAATAATATTAGCAATAAATGTTAATTCATTTTTATAAATTTCTATTTCTTTTATCACTAAAGATGTTTTTTTATTTAATACAATAGATTTGTTTAATAAATTATTTATTAAATCTGTTTTATCTTTTGAAAAAATCTCTGTTTCTTCAATTATAACACTTATTAAATCATCATTGTCTGACATCATATTATTTACTTGTCTTAAAATTTGTTCTCTTTTTATCATAACTAACTTATTTTCAAAATTCTCAACATAATGTTGAAGTGAATTTATATTTTTTATATATATTTCACTTTTTTGAAAAGTTTCAAGATTTTTTGTATGTAATTCAAATAAATCTTGAAGTTGTTTGTCAGTTAAATGTGTTAATTCCATTGGTTCCTCCCGAGTAATTTTTATCAAATTATTCTATTCTTTCAAATTTAATATATTGATCTCTCCACCCACTATATCTTCCGCTATGTGCAAATTCTTATTAAAGAGTTATTATTTCTCCTTGGTACATAAGAAATATTACTAAGGGGACTTGTTCTATGTCTGTTGGGAACATCATCAAAATTAATTCCATTTTCTTCGGCTAATTCAGAAAGTTCATTATTTTTATTTTTAAGATAATTTAAATAAGAAAAAAACATCAGTTTTAGAAACCCTCTTCTTTTGAAATTCTTCAACTGTTATTTTTTTCTTTTCTATTTCTTCGAATTTTACATCACTTTCAGAACGAAAATATTATAAATAGATTTCATAAAAGATTTATTTGTTGCCGACACTTTCGTTCTCCTTTTTTAATAACCTAATCACTTTATATAAATATTCGTCATATTTTTCATATCCCCAGGCATGGATTCCTCTTTCACCTGTGTTATCGCCCCACTTTGTAACATTTTCATCTTTAAATATTTCCATATCAAAGTGTTTAAAGTCTTCCATGAATGTAATGTTTATAACTCGTTTGCGCCAACCTATTTTTAAATGACCAAATGGTGTTCTAAATATAAACCATGGTTGACGAGCGCATATACGACAACTATCACCACAATATTCATTAGGTATTACTTTATATGTAATATTATCTAATGCTTCACCACCCCATTTTGTATTATATCCAAAGGCAGTTTTTACTCCTGACATAATATTATCAATCATATCTAATTTATAATATTCATCAGTACATTCATCATGAACAACTATATTATTTATATTATCAACATTTTCTAAAGATAATGGCAATTTTTTATTACAAATTTGACATATATTAATCCGTGGGAGTCTATCTATAAATTCAACTGTAGATTCATTACTTAATGAATAAGAATAATTTACTTCAGCACAATATTCATTGTCAATTATTCCATCATGTACTTTTTGTCTAATTTTATAAATAAGAATCTTTCCTGCTAACCCTCCAAATTGAGGATTCCCCCATTTATCAAATTGATTGGGGATTAATTTTTCTCCATAAAAGTCAAGTTCAATGGTATTGATATCAATGTACGTTCCTTCTTCTCTATTTTTTAACAATACAGCAGAACCTGTAGGTAGCCCCCAAAAATCTAACTTACATACACCTTCAATTTTCATTATATATCCCCCTTTTCTTTTTGAAATTTTTTATTATTTTCAATTGTATTCCATGGGAAAACTAATTCTTTGGTTAGAACACTTCTTTGATATCCTATTAAATCTTTATCACCTGAAATATATTTTACAAGCGTTGTATCTAAACTTCTGTCACCAAATACTCTTATTATTTCAACTAAACAATCATTATAATATGCAAATTTATATAAATTTAAAAGATTTTGATTAGAATGTATTGTAAAGCCATCATCTAATTCATCATTTTTATTTATTAAATTCACATCTACATTTTTTATAAAAGTAAGAAAATAATTTTTCACTTTTTGTGCTGAAGCTGTATCAATCCATTTAATTTGTTCTGATAGTTCATATGGACTCCAATATGGTAAATATGAATATGCTACAAATTTATCATCATAAAAATAGACATAATGCCCTAAATGACCAGCAATATCGTATGAATACCAGATTCCTAAAGGGTATTTTTTAATTCGTTCTTCTTTTTGATTATTAAATTTTTCTTCATCTAGTATTTCATAATCAGGTATTCCAAGATTGTTTAATAAATCTTTTAAACAATATAAATCAAGAAATTCCGCTTTTGAACGATCTACATTTTTGCAAACTTCAATTAAATTCATCTCCATTCTCCTTTAAGTTTCTCCACATTAAGATAAATTTCGGGAACTCCGTAATAATCACAACCACCTGAACAACGACAATCTGTTCTTGCGTTTGTGTGTATTTCGTGAATTTCTGTATCAAGAAGATCATCAGATAAATTCTCAACTTTTAAATCCCATTTACCTATAACGATTTGCTCTTTGTCGGGAACCCTATTTCTCGGATATATAACTAAATGAATGTTTTGTTTATATTCAGGCTCTGGATTATAAACATTAATAAATTGACGAAGTGTTATCTTTTCTACCATTTTTACCTCCTTTATAATATAATCTTTCCTGTAGTAATCGGTTTTACAATTTTATGATTTAAAATCAAAATACTATCAACATTCCATCCATATAATTTAAAATAGAGTTCTTTGTTGATGTTTAATATAATAGCATCAATATTTAACTTGTTTTTTATATTTTCAAAATCAAGATAAATCATACCATCATCAATATATTCTTCATTTAAATAGACTTTCATAAGTTTAGTTATGTAACCTGGTAATATAAAATGATTAAAATTAGAATAAATATCTTCAATAGAATTTATTGTAATTATTTTTGAATCAGATTTTAAGGTGAAATCAAAATATTTAGATAAATCTTTTATATAAAAATCTTCACTATCACACCAATCTTTCCATGCTGTTGTATCACCTATTAATGGTGATGTCCATAACCCACCAAAGGGCTTTGTGAGAAAATTATGATTTTTTATTTCATTATAAAGTTTTTTAGAAAATTTATCTGAACCGTAATGTCTAAAAATCATATTATTAATTCCCTTAAATTTTATTTTTGACTCATCAAAATCCTTACAAAAATCTTTCAACTAAATCTTGCGTTGTTATAAATTCTTCACCTAAATATTTTTTGCAAGAAATACAATAAACTGATACATCAACATAAACTAAAGTTGAACGGTTTGAATGAATTAAATCTCCTCGTTTATATCCCTTATTTTTATGTCTACAGAATATTTGTTTTAATTTCATTTTATGAATATTCTTTTTCTGATTCATATATTTAATTTCCCTTTAATGATTCTTTCATGAACATTTATTACAAATTCGTCAATTTTTTTAATTTCTGGTTGTAATGGTAAAGAAGTGTGGTTTTTCGCATATTCTAATTCTTTTTCATAATCATCAACCATCATCATAAATTCATCAGTTGGCTTGTCACCATCAGTCAAATATTTGCCAAATCTAATATCCATTAATAGTTTATGCTCTTCTTCACGATATGTAACAATTTTTTCTTTTGTCAAGATATCAATACACATAAGATATAGGCGAACCAAATGCATTTGATGTTTCCCTAGTTGTCCTCGTGTAAAAGCTCGTTCATTTCTCTTTCCAATTTTAGAGTAAGATTTAATTATTTCTTGCATTTCAGCTAACATACCCGCATAATCACGAAGCGGATATTTTTCCAATGTGAGATTCATAAAAATTTCAGTTGTATAACCCTCTTGAATAGCCTCATCAATATATAATTCAATAGCAGATTCATCATTTAAAAAATATTTATCAGAAAAAGAATGCTTTGCATTTTTAATACTATTTAAAATATGTTGTTCACGTTTTTCTTGTTCTTGGTCACGAATAACTTTGTTTTCAAGTCTTCTTAATTGTGCAGTTGCATATCCACCAAATGAATGAAACGCTCTTTGTGATAAGAATAAATGTGCATTATCAATTAGTTCTTGTCCGACTGGAGAAATATGTAAATAATGCTCTGGTTTACAACCTAA
>JGI20163J15578_10001203_pt1 | contig 10661 bp, 10 predicted proteins | sample TergutCu122P1_FD_15578 | JGI IMG/M metagenome (IMG submission 15578)
TGAAGAGTTCCTTTACTTTATCCTATCCATTCGCAGTTTGAAAGAAGATTACGTAAAAGAGAAGAACGCTTTTTCTTTTAAGGAAAACCAACTGGTGAATCACTTGATGGAAAGCCTCCCCTATGAACTGACTGATGCTCAGAAAAAGGTATGGGCAGAGATAAAAGGAGATTTGTTAGGGAAACATTTGATGAATCGTTTGATTCAGGGAGATGTAGGTTCTGGGAAAACCATCATTGCAGTGTTGGCTCTTGTGCTGGTGGTAGGAAGTGGTTGCCAAGGAGCCTTTATGGCTCCCACAGAGATATTGGCTCGCCAGCATTATGAGAATCTTCTTCGCTGGTTTAATCACTATGGCATAAAGATTAAGGTAGAACTTCTTACTGGTTCCATGACTGCCAAAGAAAAGCGAGAGGCCTATCAGCGAATTGAAACAGGACAGTCCCAGATTATTGTTGGAACCAATGCTTTGATTCAGGAGAAGGTGAATTATCACAAGTTGGCCTTGGTGATTACTGACGAGCAACATCGTTTTGGAGTAAGGCAGAGGGAAACCTTTATCCAGAAGGGAGAATTCCCCCATGTACTGGTGATGAGTGCCACACCTATACCCAGAACTTTGGCGGTGATTCTGTATGGAGATTTGGATATCTCTGTTATTGACCAACTGCCCAAGAATCGACTGCCCATTAAGAATTGTGTGGTGGATTTGTCCTATCGCAACACCGCCTATTCATTTATCAGCAAAGAGGTGGCCAAAGGACATCAATGTTACATAATCTGTCCCATGGTGGAAGACAGTGAGAAGTTAGAGGCGGAAAACGTATTGGATTATACAAAAAGTCTTAAGGAAGACTTGGATAGCTCCATTGTGATAGATTATATCCATGGGAAGATGAAGCAGGATAAGAAAGATGCCATTATGGAAAAGTACTTGAGAAATGAGATTCAGGTGCTGGTGTCCACTACGGTCATCGAGGTAGGAATTGATGTGCCTAATGCCACTGTGATATTAATTGAAAATGCCGAGCGGTTTGGTTTGGCACAACTTCATCAACTGCGAGGGCGAGTGGGAAGAAGCGTTCATCAATCTTATTGTATCTTCATGAGTCCTACGAGGAATAAAGAAAGTAGAGAAAGATTAGAAATACTGAACAAATCCAATGACGGTTTCTTCATTGCCAATGAAGACCTGCGACTACGTGGGCCAGGGGATATCTTCGGAATTCGTCAAAGTGGGTTATTGGGATTTGCCTTAGGGGATGTGTATCAGGACGGAGAGTTACTACGACAAGCCAACCAACTGGTGAATGTCATCACTGCCCATGACCCTAAGCTTGAGAAAGAGGAGAATACCACATTGGCTAAAGGATTGGAGAAATACACTCAGAAGCATCTGGCCATGTTGACCTTGTGATAAACAAAACCTGCATCAGTGGGCGTTTCGACGCACCACTGACACCCTCGCTGCGCCAGGGGTATTAGAGCACGTTAGTCATCGGATAAATTATATAAGCATTAAGGAGCAGATTTACAGATGAGAGTAATCGCAGGAACAGCCAAAAGGCTTCAATTAAAAACACCCCAGGGATCCCATACTCGACCCACTACCGACAGAATTAAGGAGACCTTGTTTAATATGATCTCCACTGAGCTTTCAGGTTGTATTTTTCTGGATTTGTTCAGTGGCAGTGGAGCCATTGGAATTGAAGCCTTAAGCAGAGGAGCCAAGAAGGCAGTTTTTATTGAGAACAACAAGGAGGCCTTGAAATGCCTAAAGGAAAACCTAGAACATACTCAGGTGTATTCTAGGGCTCAGGTGATTCCACGGGATGTGTTGATAGGGCTTGAAATCTTAGAAAGTAACAGTGAAAAGTCAGCGGAAGAGGGGTTGGTTTTTGATTTTATTTTCATTGATCCTCCTTATGATAGCGGTTTAGAGAAAAAAGTACTTGAAGTTTTGTCAAAATCTAGTATTATCAATAGTGAATCCACAATTATTGTGGAGGCAGGCAGTGATACCAACTTTGATGACTTAGAAGAGATGGGATTTTCAATTATTAAAGAGAAAAGATATAAAAGTAATCGTCATGTTTTTGTTCAAAGACTGTAGGATTGATTTTCTTAGCTGTAAATGATGGTGATTTAGAAACTGCTATAAAAATTGTGGCGTATGAGTTCGACTCTCGCCAGCTTAAGATAAAGGAGTAAAATGATATGTTACGAGCAATTTATCCAGGAAGCTTTGACCCTGTAACTTTTGGACATTTGGATATCATTAAACGTGCTCATCAGATTGCAGATGAATTAATTATAGGAGTATTGAATAATAATCAGAAAAGCCCGTTGTTTTCTGCGGATGAACGTGTTAGAATGTTAGAGGAAGTAACAAAAGATTTGGATCATGTTCGAATTGTTTTGTTTAACGGTTTGCTAATTGACTTTGCCAAAGAGATGGAAGCAAAGCTGATTATAAGAGGGTTGCGAGCGATTACTGACTTTGAGTACGAGCTTCAGATGTCACAAACCAATCATCGCTTGGCACCTCATATTGAAACTATGTTTTTAACCACAGGGGTGGAATATTCCTATTTAAGTTCTTCTGTGGTAAAGGAAATAGCAGCATTTGGGGGAGAAGTGGTACAGTTTGTACCAGCAATTGTTGTTGAGGAGCTAAAGCTTAAAAACAAAGAAAAGGAGAATAATTAATGAGTAGCAGAATTGAACAAATTATTGAAGAAATCGAAGAGTATATCGATCGAGATTGTAAGTATCAACCTCTATCTACTACTAAGATTATTGTAAACAAAGAGCATTTGGAAGAGTTACTTAGAGAGTTACGTTTAAAAACACCAGATGAGATTAAGCGTTACAAGAAGATTATTTCTAATCGGGATGCGATCCTAGCAGATGCCCAAAGTAAAGCAGACAACATGCTAGCAGAAGCTCAGTTGCAGACTGCCGAGTTGGTAAGTGAGCATGAGATTATGCAACAAGCCTACAGCCAAGCCAATGAGATTGTAACTCAAGCTCATAACCAGGCACAGGAGATCCTTGATAATGCTACCGTGGATGCCAACGCCATTCGCATCAATGCCATTCAGTATACCGATGACTTGCTAGCCAATGCGGAGAGTATTATCGGCCACACCTTAGACAGTTACACCAACAAGTATGACGGTTTGATTAATTCTCTTCAAGAGTGTTATGAAGTGGTTCGCACCAATCGTTCAGAATTAGAGATTCCTGGTGAGAGCAATGCTACTTATAGTGAAGGGCATATGGATTCGTTGACAATATAAGATGCTAATCTATTGAAATGTTAAATGCTGTTCATGGTATTTTCTTTGTTGATGAATGTAACAAAGAGGGTGTTGTGGGCAGTTTTTTACTTGATAGGAAATTTCTTCGAAATTCCTCATCAAGCAAAAAACGTTCCACTTGGGATGCGCACTTCGGCGAATATGTAATAGTCGCAAAAGCGACCGCCGAAGGCGCAAGAGTCTGACAAGTCAGACTCTATTGTTCATGATATTGCATTGAGGATTAAGAGAAGTGAGGTGAGATGATTTATGAGCGAATATATAAAAAAAGAACTTGTAGAAGGCATAACAAACGCTCTTGGGGATGTGGTGATAAGTATCATATTGTATGGATCCGTTGCAAGAGGTACAGACATGGAGAATTCAGATGTAGATATTGCAAACAAAAATGGAAAGAAAAAGATCTTCTATGAGCAACTTTGAATGTTCGGGGGGGTTCTTTTTTTGATATCGGGAATGATTGTATCTATTGCGACAGTCGCAGTGATTGTTTTCAGAACACAGACTTTATTATTTTTTTATAATTGAGGGGAGATACCAGATCTCTTTTTCACGGGAGTGATTTATGCAATTACCAAAAAAGTTCCAAGAGAAAATGCAAGAACTATTGGGAGAAGATTATCCACTATATTTAAAGTGCTTTAATGAAAAGCACTATTTTGGTTTACGGGTAAACACTGGCAAAATATCAGTGACGGATTTTCTGAAAATAACTCCTTGGGAACTTACGCCTATTCCTTGGATGAGTAATGGATTCTATTATGATGGTGCCAACCTTCAACCTGCAAAGCATCCCTACTATCACGCAGGACTCTATTACCTTCAAGAGCCAAGTGCCATGACCCCTGCTTACCTGCTGCCCATAGAGGCAGGAGATAAAGTGCTGGACTTGTGCGCAGCACCTGGGGGGAAGGCTACCGAGCTAGGGGCAAGATTAGGGGGAACAGGGCTATTGGTGGCCAATGACATCAGTAACTCTAGAGCCAAGGGGTTATTGAAGAATATAGAATTAATGGGAATTGGTAATGCCTTGGTAATGAGTGAAGATCCTGAGAAATTCGTGAATTATTTTGAAGGTTTTTTTGACAAAATACTCATTGACGCTCCTTGTTCAGGGGAGGGAATGTTTCGTAAAGAACCTAGTATGATAAAGAATTGGGAAGAGAAAGGGCCAGAGGTTTACTCGCAAGTACAAAAAAAGCTTATTCTTCAAGGAGCTAAAATGCTAAAGGCAGGCGGATGGCTTCTTTACTCTACCTGTACCTTTGACCCTAGAGAGAATGAGCAAGTGGTGGAACACTTACTGAACCATTGCTCAGAGTTTAGTGTCGTGGGAGTAGAAGAGTTTGAGGGATTTCAAGAGGGGCTCCCTCAGAGCATTAACAGTAAGGAAGAAATTGAAGGATTCTCTGAAGAGCTTCCGCAGCATACGAAAAGCAAAAATGAAGAGCTAAAGAAGACCCTTCGTTTATATCCCCATAGAATAAAGGGTGAAGGACATTATGTGGCATTACTAAAGAAGAGTGATAGATTCTGTGCTGAGAATAAAAATGAAATCAATGAGAATGAAAAAGAAGTCAATGAGAATGAAAAAGAAATCAATGAGAAAGAAAAGAAGAAATCAAACAGAGAGGTTCAGAGTGGTAATGTAGATAAGATTCCAAAAGAGCTTTTAGAGTTTCTACAATTAGTGAAAAGAAAGATTGAGATTAATCAAATATATGTGAAAGGTGAGCAAGTCTACTACCTACCAGGAGAGACTCCCTCTTTAGCAAGATTAAGGTTTCTGCGGACAGGCCTGTATCTAGGCGACTTAAAGAAAAAGCGTTTTGAGCCTAGCCAAGCCTTAGCAATGAACCTTGGGAAAGAGGAGTTTGCCTTGAGCATTGACTTTAAGATAGAAGACCAGCGAGTGATAAAATACCTTAAAGGAGAGACCTTAGAGGTTTCAGATGTAATCACCAGAAGCGATAAAGGATGGGTACTCATCTGCGTGGAAGGATATCCCTTAGGGTTTGGCAAACTGGCCTGTCAAAGGGTGAAGAACAAAGTTCAATCAGGTTGGCGGATGATGTGAGGTGGTTTTAACATGTTAAACAGGAAAAATGTATTCATTAGAACTATGCTACGACAGCCGATACGACATCTATTGTTGGCGTTACTTGTGATGTTTTCTGGATTCATGTTGGTTTCACAGGTGGTTGAACACCGCATCATACAAGCGGAAGCTCAGCGAATTGGAAACTTCTATCGCTCCATCGGTTACTTAGAACGGATTGGTCATTCGGCAGTTCAAATTGTGGAAGAAGATCCCATGCTTATGGCAGACGTAAGTGTTGGAGCCCAGTTAGTATCTGAAAGTCCTTTGATTGCCTTTGAAGACAGACGAATGGATTATTTCGTCCATCTTAATGATTTCAATAATGGAATGATTTATGGAGTGACCAGTGAGATGGGTTCATCTGTCCATCTCAGTGATGCCTATTTCCATGGCGAATTGTTAGATCGAGAGATGATTTTTGGAATGGATGGTGTTCGTGTTAGTCTTATCTTCAAGGTAGAAGAGATAGAAGTGGGCTATGGAGAACATTTGGCTGTTGGTGAGGAAATCTTGCTTTATGGAAGATTTCCTACAGAAATGAGCTCTATCTTTGAGGAGATGAACATTGGTCAGCGATATTTTATTAGAGGAACATATTATCATATCTCTTGGCATCCTACCTATCGATTTAGGGCGGCAATAGCAGGATGGAGGGGTGTGGATTATTACATGCATATTAAACCCTTTGGAGCAGATGAATGGTGGTTTCATCCTTCTGTGGCTGGCCAGACATTGGACTTTGACGCACTTGGTTTAACTGAGGAGATGAATCAATTAAGGGAGAATCAGCGCGGCATGTTCCTTCGAACCACCAAGGACATGACGGCTCACCCCTTTGTTCACAACCATCTTTATTGGAGCCTTCAAGGTCGTTTTTTAGATTTGGAAGATCAGTTAAATGAGAATCCGGTGGTTGTGATTTGCGGTGTTTTTGCAAGAGTTCGAGATATTACAGTAGGGGACACATTAAGCCTAACCTTGCGGAATCTGCCAGAGTTTTCTACCATGGGAATTCTTAGAGAGATGACCCACTGGGAGAACTATCCGACGGTTCAGCTGGAATTAGAAGTGGTAGGGATTTTTAGTCAGATGTTTATGCATTATCAGTCTCTCCAATGGGCGTATGTACCAGAATCCACCATACCTGAGGAGTTTCGGCGGGATAACTGGACTGTCTTTGACAATAAATATAGCTTTGTTCTTACCTCATCAAGGGACCAACAGGAATTTTTAGATAAGAATAGAGAGCCTTTGTATGGTTTAGGCTTTGAAGTTGACTTTGTTCCACATAATGGAGAGATGATGTGGGATGCCATGCATCCTGTTCTTCGTTCAGGTAGGATCAATATTATGATTTTCTCTGGCCTTTTTCTCCTAATTCTAGCATTGGTTTCTGTGCTGTTGATTCTGATGTGGCATCGATATTTTGCCATATTAAGGGCGCTAGGATGCTCAAAGAAACATTGCTTAATGAGGCTGATTGTTCCAGTAGCATTGATCTGGTTGCCTTTCTTACTGATTGGAAGTTTTGTTGCCCGCCATCTTGCCATCAGTGGTGCTTATGAAAGCTTAAGTTCTGTCTTTGAAATGGCTCCTGAACTTGGTTTAGACAGTACCTTCTCCCTTCTCCAAACCTTTGGTTTAGGGTCACTTCTTGGGTTGACTGCTGCCTTGATGTTTTCTCTGGCCGCTTTTGGTGTTGCCAGACAGTCGGTGCTAGAGTTACTTCAAGGGGGAAGAAAGTTTGTATGGAAAAAAAGAAGGAGAAAGACTGTCCAAGCAGGAGATGCTCCAGAGGACGACTTGAAGCTCTTGTTTGATGAAAGTGCAAGTTATAAGTTAAAGGAAAGTCTCAACAGGAGCCTACTTCAAGGGCATGAAGTAGAGAAGAATCCTAAATATATCAAAGAGGCCATGAGAAGACAGGTGCTTCGCTCTATTTTTCGTCTGCCAGTAAAATCCATATTGGTAGCAGGGTTAGCCTTGTGCTTTGTGATTGCTATGGGTTTGCTAAGGGAGGCCATTGTTCAAAGCGAGAAGGAGATTGAACAATTATACAATACCACCATTGTTACTGCTCAAATTCGTAATGCAAACAGAAGGATATTTAACTTTCCCTTTCAAACCGTTGAAAGAACAACCATAGATATGGTGGTAGATACAGGGTTTATTCAGAATGTTTATCTTGAGACAGGAAAAATGAATGTGCATTTTGTTCCTACGGAACAGATTGAGCATCGGCCAGAGGGAAGATGGCTGTGGCATAATCCACATAGAGAAGAAGATACCAGGTACAACACTTTGTACAGTTTTAGTGATGTGGAACGGTTTTTAAGTGATCATAGGGGAAGAATTCTGGACTTATTAGCAGGTCCTGGAGGTTCTCTTCTTGGTATTTCAGAAGAGGCTTTGGTGGAAATTGAGTTTGGAGTGGGATTTGACGAAAGTGATTTTGTCTTTGAGCCAAGCCAAGAGGTGGTTCCAGTTATTGTTGGTGAATATCTTATGAGAGCCAACAGAAGTCTATCCGTAGGGGATTACGCCTATGTAATCAGTCGGCGAAGTCTTGTTGCTCAGAGAGTTGAGATTATTGGGACCGCAAGAGGATGGGCCATGGCTGAAGAGAGGGAGTTTTGGGCAGAGGGAATGGTTTTCCTTCCCATTCCTGCATTAGAGATGATGAGGGCAGGTGAGTGGTGGCCCATGAGCTTTGAGACAGCAATTTTTGAGATAGATCCAAGCAGAAATAGAGAACTGCAAGAGTTTCGAGAGTATTTCCAAGAAATAGAAGAAAATACAAGAATGCATTATGTACAAAAACGATTTATTCTACATGATGAGGAATTGCGAGGAGTGGTGGAGCAACTGGAGCAAACGCTGCAATTGTTAGAAATTTTATATCCCTTTCTTTTTGTAATCTCTTTGTTTGTTGCCTTCGGTTTTTCAGTGTTATTGAACCTTCAAAATGCTAGAGGTGCAGCGGTGATGCGAATATTGGGGTTGGAACAATCCAAAACTCGTATTCTACTGAACATAGGCCAGATGGTGGTTTGTGCTGTGGGGCTTCTACTTGGGCTGTTGGTATTGACATTTGCCATAGGAGCATATAGCATTATACTTAATGTAGGACTTTTTGTGGTGATGTATTTTGTGGCATCGTGGATGGGGGCAGTTGTTGGGGCAATATTGGTCAGCAATAAGCCAGTTTTAGAATTGTTACAAGTAAAAGAGTAGGAGAACAGCTATGGCTAGTCTAAGAATTGAAGAGGTAAGTTATCGTTATAAGAACGGAGATCGTGACGTGTTAAAAGAGGTTTCCTGCCAGTTTGAGAAAGGGAAGTTGACCTCTATTGTAGGTCCATCTGGAAGTGGCAAAACCACCCTTCTGTCCATTATGGCAGGTTTGGATTGTCCAGCAACAGGAAGTGTTCTAATCAACGGTGAGGATTTGGCAGATCTTGATCTGGATCAATATCGGCGTGAGCGAATCTCCATGATCTTCCAAGCCTTCCATCTGTTCCCTCTTCTGACAGCGGTAGAGAATGTATGCTACCCTATAGAGATGAGTGGGGTGTCCAAGGCAGATGCTACCAAGCGTGCTAAAGAATTGCTAGAAGCAGTTCATATTAGTGAGGATAAACATAAGCGTTACCCTTCTAACCTTTCAGGAGGGGAGCAGCAGCGTGTTGCCATTGCAAGGGCCTTATCCACAGGAGCGAAAGTTCTCTTGGCGGACGAACCTACAGGGAATCTGGATGGAGCCAACGGGGAGGCAGTAATGGAGATTCTGAGGAATTTAGCCCACGAAGGAGAGTATTGTGTGATTATTGTAACCCATAATATGGATATTGCCGATGCATCAGATGTGGTGTATCGGATGTCAGATGGTGTGTTAAGAAGGGTAGAAGATGACAGTTAAATTTTATGACAGTATTGACGATTCATTACTTGAGTTTGCTGTCATCATTGCAAAATCAGTTTCTTTGACAGCATACCAGAAGCGTTGACTTATCCTGAGATTCAACCTAAACTTGTGGAGGAATTTGAGAGAAGAAAACAGTTATGATAATTTTGTGATGACAAAGTGCGCACAAAAGTGTATAATGTAAAAAACATATGAAAGGGGTAAGCGTATGGCTTCTTCAAATATAAATGTAAGAACAGATAGTAAATTGAAGGCAGATTCACAAGAAATCCTTGCTAATTTGGGATTGGATATGAGTACTCTTGTAAATGCTTTATTGAAGCAATTAACTTATAAAAAAGCAGTGCCATTTGAATTATCAATTCCAGATGAAATAGAGAAGAAAAAACCAATAAGCGAATTGTATGGAATGATGGCTGGAAAAATTTGGATTTCAGATGATTTCAATGATCCAATAGAGGATATGGAGGACTACATGTAATGAAATATCTTATTGATACTCATGTTCTTCTGTGGATATTTGAGGGCTCTGAAAAGATTCCTCAAAAGGTGAAGGAAATCTTGATTAATCCAGAAAATGAAATATGTCTAAGTACAGTTTCGCTTTGGGAGATATCCATAAAGGTTGGTCTTGACAAATTAGTACTCAATCAACCTCTTGAATCCTTTTTAGACATCGTTGAATCTGGAAAGTTCACTATTTTTGGATTGGAAACAGATTATTATAAGAGGCTTCTGAACTTACCGTTCATTCACAGGGATCCATTTGACAGAATACTAATTGCTACTGCGATATCTGAGAGTTGTGTGATGGTTACAATAGATAATAATATGAAATTGTACCCTGTTCCTATATTATGGGATTAGTATTAGAATATTGTTAAATGTATAGACCAGCAGAATAATACAACGCTTGCTGGTCTGAATTAGGAATACGAAAATTATCTTACCATAAATACATAGGGTAAAAAGATGGAGAAAAGATGGACTTAAATAATATAATCGACACCTACGAAAACTACGATGAGGAAAGCAGACTCACCTCAAACAACGCAAGAAAAGTGGAATTTATCACCACCACCCATGTACTGGAGAACTTGTTAGAGAGTAATCTAACCATCCTTGACTGTGCAGCAGGAACAGGGATATATTCCTTGTTTTTAGCTAACAAAGGGTACCATGTAACCGCTCTAGACATTACCAAAAAGCATATAGAGGTTCTTAACCAAAAACTCGAAGGGAAAAAGTACAATGTAGAGGCGGCAGTAAATGATGCCCGTGGTCTTGGCATGTTTGAAGATGAAAGTTTTGA
>JGI20163J15578_10001205_pt1 | contig 10647 bp, 9 predicted proteins | sample TergutCu122P1_FD_15578 | JGI IMG/M metagenome (IMG submission 15578)
TATTGTGCAATAAAGGCATCCAAAAACGAATCCATAAATGATCTCCTTGTCCAAATAGAATAAATGATTTGACCTTTAGCATCTTTTTTTCTTAAATCATATCACATAATATTTTGAAATGACACAATGTTTATAGAATCTTAAGAAAGTCCATCCTTTACCTGTTTGTGTTTTCCATAAAAAAAGGTTACCACTTTGTCCTGTGATAACCGCTGAATTTTTGCAGTATATTTCGTTTATAGAGAGCCAATCCAATATTAAATTGAATTACATTTAAATCTGGTAATTTAATTTAATCTTACAGGATAATTTCTGCTTTCGACAATACTTCCATCACCAAGCTGTCCATTTACATTTGAACCCCAACCCCACAATACCCCATCTGAATCAATGGCTAAAGTATGACATTCGCCTGCAATCGCTACTATATTTTCTAGTATGATATAGGGTGTTGAGCCACAATCGTATGTACCGTTTCCAACGCCGCCACTTCTATTATCTCCCCAAGCCCATAGTGTATTGTCTGAATCAATAGCAAAGGTACGACCCCAGCGAACATAAACTAAGACGATGTCATCTTTAACCTGTAAAGGAGCAGGTACTTGGCGCAAACTTTCAGATTCGATAAATCGTCCTTGACTATTTCCCCCCCATCCCCACAAAATGCCGTCTGAAGTTACGGCCATGGTATGAGTATAAGAAGCTGAAGCACTGATTACATCTTCCATGATTAGGATGGGAGTGAGTCTAAATCCATTTGTTAAGCGTTCGTCATTCCAATCCTCTGCATTGATTCCAAGCGCATTGCCTCGATTTGAACCCCATCCCCACAGATTACCATCATTAGTAATCGCAATAGTATGCTGTGACGCAGCAGAGACGGAACGAACATTTTCCTTTACTACTGTAGGGTATAGAATGAAAATATTATCCTCTGTAGTAACGCCCCTAGCAGTTCCGATTCCTAGTTGGCCTTGATTATTTCCTCCCCATCCCCACAAGGTACCATCTTCTGTAATGGCCATTGTATGATGATGAGCACCGACAGAGACATAAATGACATTTTCTAAGACAGGAATGGGCTCTGTTTGCCAGACTGCCGTAACCCCATTTCCGATTTGACCACAAGTATTTTCCCCCCAGCCCCATAAAGTGCCATCTTCAGTAATGGCCATGGTGTGTCGATTACCAGCAGAAACAAACACAACATCTTCCATTATAGGCACAGGGACGCGACTATTCACCATAATGCCTTGTGTCGGTCGAGTGCGAGAAACACCCCAGTTCCATAGTGTGCCGCCCTCTGTGATCACATAGGAGCGAGATCCTCCTGCTGCAACAAAAATGGGGGTTTCATCTTCAAATGAGCGGTCGTAATCTATTGGAATGCCTGCAGAAGCTAAATCATCAAGAATTAATCTTATGTTTTGTTCAAAAATATCGAAGAAACCAAAAGCTTCGAAGAAATCATCACGATTTTCAAAGGTGTCGAAACTAACACTTCTAAACAATAGCATTCCTCTGTAGGGGCTAATTTTTAAGAAACTTGTTGCACGGCCAACATAATCCTCCCAATGAATAACTTTTAATTTGGCATATTCTTCTTCATAGATGATGTAGTCTAGAATATCACTCATAGAACGATGGAATTCGAGGAAAAATTCCATTGACAGCTCTGAATGCTTTGCCCATTCGTTCCCAATCATCGGTCCTAAAACAACGTTAACGGCAAAGTAATCATGCACATTCTCGTGAAGAAAAAACACAGCGTTTTTATAGCCTATATCCTCTCCCATTATTGAATCTGGAAGCATTGGAACAGGCAGATGAAACCCTTCAAATTCTACAGGAGCAGTCATTATTGAATCGGGGGGAACAGGAACAAGCAAAGGAGTCTCATCACGATATTCAATCTGAGTAGTGGTTTCCCATACGCTTAAATCAAATGGGCTTTCTGAAGAAGAGGTGACTGGAATTCTATTTTCATTGCTCAATATAAAATGAACTCCCACTACAATCAAGGTAATCATTAAAGCAAAGAAAACAATAACCATAAAAATGACAAAAGAAATTCCTTTGTCAACAGACTCGTTTTGAGATGGATTTATACTTTTTCCCGAAGGAGGCAAACTTGTATTGTTTTCTTCATTGAGATGTCCTATAGGGTCATTTTTGTTGGTTTTGCAATGGACACAAAAGTCTTCGTTGTTTGACCATCCACACTTAAAGCATTTCCACATGGTTATTTATCTTCCTTCCTTAAAATTCATAACATGCCGCTTGAAACGATTCCCACTTCCATTAACTTTTGTAAAGTATTCAAAATCCCAAATTTACCATGTGCCCAAGTTAACCCTCCCTGGAAATAAACTGCATAAGGAGGTTTAATTGGACCATCAGCGCTAAGTTCAATGCTAGAGCCTTGGATAAATGCTCCTGCCGCCATAATCACCTCACTATTGTATCCTGGCATCGCCCAAGGTTCAGGGGTCACATAACTGCTCACTGGCGCTGCCCCTTGAATCCCTTGACAAAAGGCAATGACCCCTTCTGAGGTTCCTAGCTCAACGGCTTGGATAATGTCATGACGTGACTGCGTCCCGTTGGGAATCACTTTAAAGCCTAATTTCTCATAAATATTGGCAGCAAAAACTGCACTTTTAAGAGCACTGGACACCACTGTAGGGGCCAGAAATAAACCTTGAAAAAAGGATTGCATCACTCCCAGGGATGCTCCTACTTCTTTGCCCAAACCGGGAGAAGTTAAGCGAAAAGCACAATTATCAACTAAATCTTGTCTTCCTGCAATGTAGCCACCAAGTGGCGCCAATCCCCCACCAGGGTTTTTAATGAGAGAGCCTACTACTAGATCTGCTCCTACATCACTAGGTTCAAGAAGTTCTACAAATTCCCCATAACAGTTGTCCACCATACAGATAATAGAAGGATTAATCTCCTTGATAAATGCAATCAACTCTCCGATTTGCTGTACTGAAAAACTAGGACGAGTTTGGTAACCTTTAGAGCGTTGGATGGTGGCCATTTTTGTTGTGCTAGTTATAGCGCTCTTAATGGCACCATAATCAAATGTCCGGTTTTCCAGCAGTTCTACTTGTTTATAAGTCACTCCATATTCAGCCAGTGAGCCATTGGAAGGACGTATGCCAATCACCTCTTCTAAGGTGTCATAAGGCTTACCTACAGGAGAGATTAACTCATCTCCATGTCTTAGGTTTGCTCCCAGAGCTAAGGCTAAGGCATGAGTGCCACAGGTGATTTGAGGGCGAACCAAAGCTGCCTCTGTGCGAAACACAGATGCATACACTTCTTCCAACACGTCTCGGCCATGATCGTTATAGCCATAACCACTGACATAGTGGAAACATTCTTCATTGACTCGGTTGTCTTGCATGGCTTTGATGACTTTTAACTGATTGTACTCGGCGATTTTGTCAAATTCATAAAATCTCTCTTTTAGTTCTTCTTCGATCTTCTGTCCAAATTGGAGTACTTCTTCCCCGATTCCAAGTTGGTGATAAATGTTTTCTAAGTTCATATTTTAATTTGTTCTCCCAAATTTATAGCTCGCAAGAAATCATTCTTTTACGAGCTCTTTTTATGCCGATAATTGAGACAGTCTTTATTTTTCGTAATGATAACGTGCTGATGCAAACAAAATGCTATCATTTTCAATTTTATAGACGAGTCGGTGTTCATCGGTTATCCTTCTAGACCACCAGCCAGACCAGTCGTATTTCAATGGNTCTGGTTTTCCAATGCCTTCGTATCCATTGCGNTCAATGTCTTCAATCAACTTGTGNATTTTNTTTATNATTCTTTTGTCNTTTAAGCTATGCCAATACAGATAATCTTCCCAGCCTTGATCAGAGAATATCTTCTTCATNAGACATCCACCAAGTCCCTTTCAGTACCAGCACCGNTCTCTAGNTGCTTAATTGCTTGATTAATACGACTTCTATTTTCTGGAGAACGCATAAGGTAAAGGGTTTCCATCATAGANTCGTAATCTTCTTGGCTCATCACTACCACATTAGAATTGTCGTTTGTTGTAACAACAATTCTCTCAGCATCATCATTTACCTTTCTGATGATGGAACGTAGATTTTGTCTGAAATTGCTGTAAGTAATTGCATTCATTGGATTCCCCTCCAAATTTATTATATCTTTATGAGTTATACATCATGCATTGTACAACATAATTGTACAATGAATAGAGTGGCTTGTCAATGCGAAACGGTTACCAATAAATCACGCCACTTTCTTAACCATCATGACCTTAACATAGGTTACTGCTAATATTCCAGTATATAGTAAAGCATATAGTAAATAAAACCAAACGCTAGAAAGCTGAAAACCTTCCATCTCTATCATGGTTCTGGCCAATTCATGAATGGGTGGGAATACCCAAAGAATCCATCTAAGCCAAGGGATTTCAAGAAGTATTGAACCTCTAAAGATAGCAATCAATGCCCAAAGAATATAGATGAAAATGGCTATGCTTTCTCCTGTGATGAGTCCCGTAATATTTCCTTTTCCAATAAGGACACTAAGAAGAGAACCTCCGAACCCGCCGATAAGTGAGGCGAGAAACAGAACCAACAATGCTCCAAGCACATCAACAAACAATACAGGGCGAGCTAACAAAGAAAATCCATTAATCACATTGGCAAATATAGGAAACGTCACGCCTAAAATGGTGAATCCTAAACTATAAATGGAAAGTACAATTAACTTTGATTGATATAAATGCTGTTTTTTCTTAAGCCTTGCCAAAAAGGACATTTCTATCATGGTACTCTCATGATTGATGAAACTTACTCCCATAATCAGCATACAGAAAAAGTTAAGTAAAGAGGTAAAGCCCAACGCCTCCAGTAGTTCCACAGGCGCTACATTATACGCAATCAAAAGCCAGCTGGCATAGAGAAGAAGGGGCACTAAGTACTTTCCGCTGTGGATATAGTTGTATAAATGATATTTGGTAAGCCCTAGATTCACGATTCCTCACCCTCTTCATATTTAAGAATATGAATCCCTTCTTTTAGACAATAGGTAAAAAGTTTATGAGAATCGTGCACTTTTGTAGTTACTTTACACTTGGTTCCAATCTTAACACAAGAATGTACAAAGTCCATTTCTTCTAGATGATGGTCATTTTTATGTAGTCCAATGTGAAGAAAGAAGATTCCCAACCTAGAGTCCTCAGGAAAGCGGATATCTTGATGAGTGACAATTTTCCCCTCTTGAAAATAGAAAACTCGATCGGACAACTCATCGATTAAGTCCTTATCATGGCAAGCCATGATAAGAGTGGTGCCTTTTTTCTTCATNTCATTCACCTGATGAACAAAATGCATTTTGGACAACATGTCCTGCCCAGAGAGAGGTTCATCCATAAACAACAGATCACTATCAAGGAGAAGGGCTTGAATAATAGCCACTTTCTGTAGACTGCCTTTGGAAAGGTATTGAAGGGGAGTATCTAACATACTTCTTATGTTGAAAACATCAATCAGCTCTTCTAATCTTTGCTTACGTTCTGGGCATTGGTAAATTTCCAATACTTGATTCAGAAAAACTTTCACTTTAATATTAATCCTCTCATAATGGTCAGGAATAAAAGTAATCTCTAAATCCTTTTCACAAAAAGTTACTTTTCCAGAAGAAGGGGTGGTTACTTGTGAAAGAATTCGAAGTAAAGTACTTTTACCACATCCATTAGGACCCATAAAGGCTACTGCTTCGCCTCTCTTAAAGGTGAAGGAAATATTGTCCAGAACCAGATTCTTTCCGTAGGATTTGGAGATGTTTTTGGCTTCTATAACATTTGAGGTTTCTATCATATTTTGGGGTTCTGTATTGCCGGTGTTATGATTCATGTTTTCGTTATATCCTATCTTCTCATTATAGTTGGTGACTAGGGTCTTAACTCAAGAGGTAACACTCAATAGTTGAAGTGGTCTAAAAGCCCTATTTCGTTGCATTTCTTGTACCATGCCTAAGGCTGATTAACCACCCCTGTAAACAAAATTTGAGCTCCCCCATCAAATGTTGGCAGGTGCAAAATAAAAGCAAAAGGACGATTGCAGTTCATCTCAAAGGGAATGACGGGTTCTGGCTCTGCGAATTCTACTTCTACATCATAAAAGGTAACCGCCGCCGCAGTTGCTCCCCTCTCATCTACTTCAATCATAGCCCTTTGTATGCCACCTCCGATGAATAAATTCTCCTCTTCGACCATTTCAGTAATGCCACCAGGAATTGGATTCATTAAAGGAACACCTAAGATTTCCAGAGCATCTAATAAGTCAATCTCATCGCTTTCCAAAGTGAATCGCGGCAAGAGTAATCTTCCTTCTTCCCGACTAAGACCAGACAATATTTCTGCAAAATACTGCTCACTCATGCCTCGCAAAAGATCCACTGGGCTTTCGTGTCTGGGAAGCATAACCAATAAGCTGCCACCCGATGAAAAGTTTAGAGAAACTGCTTGTATTCTATCATCTTCAAAATAGGGCATGTAGCCTCCCCGAGACATAAAGGGAACGGTGGTCTCTCCAGTTGGAGAATGAAATACATCTTCTGTGGTTCTCTCTTCTAAGAATACAGTTTGCCAATCATCAGCAAAATAAATGGCGTTGGCAACGATTAATCTTGTGTCATTCTCAAATTGATTCACTAAGTTTCGAATTCGACCGCCTGTATTGTCACTTGCCCATTGATTCACCATAGAGATAGTTTCTCCAGATTCAAAATCAACGGTCATGGTGGCTCCTCGATAATAATCGAAAAAGAGTTGGGCGAACTCCTGGTTAAGGGTTAAGCCATGATCAACAAAGATAGCATTGGCAAGTTGCAAAGGACTTCCATTGCCATCCGCAAAAGAAGGATTCTCACCAATCAGGTCAAACAATAATCGAGACGTTCCTTGATTCAATTCATCTACGGAGATTCCAGGCACTCTAAGGGCATGAAGCAACTGACTTTGAAGAGTTTCATCAGTAACATTTGCTAACGCCACTAAAGGCATCCATGCAGAAAAAGGTGAGAAAATGAAATTATCATCTTCAACCTGATGAAGAAGCAGTGTGGTCATGTTAAATGCAAATTCATTGGCTCCTCTTGCCACTTGCGTATAGGTATCATTTGCGCCATATTCTCTTGGATTAATCAGATCAGCTCCTGCTTGCACCACAATCATTCTATGAAAATTGGCACCACTTCCTGAACCTCCGGTGACATTTCCCAATTGCGCATCTATTCCTGAACATCTTACAATGGAAAATAATACAAAAAATAGCATCACAATGAAAAGTGCTAACAGTATGAAGATCATTGCAATTTTTTGTAATAACGTTTTGGTAATCATGGCTCTCCTTTCTTAATATTGCAAAAGGTCTTTTGTCTTAGGATGAGAAGTATATATGAACTCAGTTATTCTTCTCACCTTAGGCATGAGATGTGTCTATTACAGGATTGAGGTAGAAACGCAGGTTTAAGAGGTTGCTGTCATGATAATCGTGCTGTTTTGATGAAGTCAAGCATGATATTGATAATGCTCTCCTCATCATAGCCCACTTCATCCTTGTTGATCCAGATGACATCCTTCTCTCTTCTGAACCATGTCAATTGTCTTTTGGCAAAATGTCTGGTGTCCCTTTTAAGAAGGGTTATCGCTTCTTCCAGAATGGTTTCTCCAGCCAAATAAGCCATGATCTCCTTATATCCCAAGCCTTGCATGGAAATCATGTCCATTGTTAAGCCCATATTTTTAAGTCTAATTACTTCTTCTACTAAGCCTTGCTCTATCATCTTATCGACTCTCTTGTTGATTCGTTCATACAAAAGAGCACGATTATCATTCAAAACAAAGTAAACAAAGTTATAAGGTGAGTCTTTTTGCCGTTCTTTTTCGTTNTGTTCTGAGATTTTTTGCCCTGAAGAGCGGTAAAATTCTAAAGCACGAATGACTCTCTTGGTGTTGTTAGGGTGGATTTCTACCGCTGCCTGGGGATCAACCTTCTTTAACTGCTCATGAAGGACAATGTTCCCGTGTGCTTTTAAAGTATCCTCTAGTTCTCGTCGATAGCCACTGTCTTCTGTGTTTTCGGTAAAATCGATATCGTACAGTAAAGCTTGAATATAGAAACCTGTTCCTCCTACCACAATAGGGATTTTCCCTTTGCCATAGATTTCCTCTAAAGCTTCCAAAGCCATCTCTTTAAACTTCACCACATTAAATTCTTCTCGTGGGTCGAGAACGTCAATCAGATAATGAGGGATTCCGGACATTTCTGAGGGTTTGATTTTTGCAGAGCCAATGTCCATGTACTTGTATACTTGCATAGAATCTGCAGAGAGTATCTCTCCGCCAATTCTTTTGGCCAGTTCAATGGAGGTTGCAGTTTTGCCTACCGCAGTTGGCCCGGTGAGAATAATTAAAGGTGGTTTCATTTATACAATCCTCTTAAACTTTTTCTCCAGTTCTTTCTTAGTAAATGCAACGATGGTGGGTCGGCCATGAGGACAAAAGTATGGATTGTCCAAAGTAAGTAAGTCTTCTATCAACTGGTCCACTTCTTCTTTGCTTAATTGCTGTCTGCCCTTTACTGCTCCCTTACAGGCTAGAGATGCAATCTTACTGTCGATTTTTTCTGTGGTCATCTTTCCAGTAATATCTGTAGATAAGGTATCCAACAGTTCAATGAACAACTCTTTTTGGGCAATAGAGAATAAGTTAGCAGGAACCGCTCTTACGGTGTAGGAATCGCCACCAAACTCTTCAATTTCAAAGCCGATTCTGGTAAAACTGTCCATGTGCTCTTTTAAAAGATTAGATTCCAACATGGTCAGGTTCAATACCAGAGGCGGTGCAATCTGTTGAGAAGTATGTTCTCTATTTTGGATATCTTCTAATACCTTCTCATACAATACCTTCTCATGAGCAGCGTGTTGGTCGATAATGTACAGACTGTCATCGAAAGAAACCAGCCAATAAGTATTGAATACCTGTCCAATAATATGATAAGAAGGTTTCATCTTATTCTTAAGTAATTCTGACTCAAACAGATTCAATTGCTCCTTTTTATGTTCTTGTGTAGAATCAAGGTTAGAGTCATCGATATGCTCTTGTGTGAAATCAGCGGGTTGCTCTTTATCCACTCCATGGTATTCAAGAACCCGAGCTTTCATTTTCTCTAAGAAGTACTCTTCTTCTTTGTTAGCATATTGGGCAGATGGTTTAGAAAGATCAGAGTAAGGGGTTTCACCATATTCTGGCTTCTCCTCTCGAAAGAACCCTTCTTTTGCTGAGGCTGAAACATTAGGCTCTTCTGGAGGAGATTGCACTGTAGCTCTACTTCTAGGTCGTAACAAAAAGGGACTTCCTTGCTCCTTTTGACCTTCCAATGAAGGAGGTGTAGCAGAATCTGTTAAAGAATCCTTGACATTTGTGCTATTATCCTCTTTTTCCAAAGTAATCTTTGGAATCAACTCAGGTTCTAATAAGGTTTGATGGACACATTCATAGATATTTTGGAAGATTTCATTCTGGTTTTGGAAGCGCAATTCCATCTTAGTGGGATGAACATTAATGTCCACTTTACTTCCATCAAGAGTAAAGTTCAACACCACAAAAGGAAATTTGTGTTGCATCACATAACTTTTATAAGCATCCTCGATGCTTTTAGAAATCATGGAACTTTTTATATAGCGTCCATTGACGAAGAAAGTTTCGTAATTGCGATTTCCACGGTTAATTTCAGGCTTTCCGATGAACCCTGTAATCTTTAGACCTTCCTTTTCATAATCAACAGGCAATAGGTGATTGGTAATCTCTCGCCCATAGAGAGCATAGATCACGTCTTTTAAATTGCCATTTCCATATGTCCGTAATTTTTCCTGGTTGTTATTCATAAAGGTAAAGGACACTTCAGGATGTGACAATGCCAATCGAATGAGCAGATCTTGAATATGCCCTGCTTCTGTGATGGGCGTTTTAAGAAAGCTTTTTCTGGCTGGAATATTGTAAAATAATTGACGAATGATAAAGGTTGAACCTTCAGGAGCACCAATATCAAGAATAGAGAGCTCTTTTCCTCCTTCTATCTGATATTTAGTGCCTGAATCTTCTTCTTTTGTCTTAGTGATGAGCTCTACTTTGGCAACGGCAGCCACACTGGATAAAGCCTCTCCTCTGAATCCTAAGGTATCGATGATATGTAAATCTTCTACTTTGCGAATCTTGCTGGTAGAATGACGCAAGAAAGCTTTAGGTACTTCTTCTCTGGGGATGCCTTTGCCATTGTCCGTGATTCGAATAAGGGAGATGCCACCACTTTCAATCTCTACCGTGATGGAAGTAGCTCCTGCATCAATGGCATTCTCCACTAATTCTTTCACAACAGAAACAGGCCGCTCAATAACTTCCCCAGCGGCTATTTTGTCAATTGTAATTTGATCAAGTAGTTGGATTGTGGACATGGTTTTCTAGTCTCCTTATATCTTTTTTAGCAAACAGGGCGGCTACAATCACTCAATTGGAGGTGTGTACCACCAATCAATTAAGAGAATTCCATGCTCATATAATGCTTCAGCAGAGTCGGCAACAAATAAAGCAAAGTCTTC
>JGI20163J15578_10001206_pt1 | contig 10644 bp, 9 predicted proteins | sample TergutCu122P1_FD_15578 | JGI IMG/M metagenome (IMG submission 15578)
TTTTGGTCGATTTTCCGCCACTTGTCGTCGACGCTCATTTGCAGATTAGCTCTGCATATGCGGCATTCGCGTCTCCTAAATTGACAAAAAATCGCCTCAAAAACCTTTTGCGAAATATAATTGACGACACTCCCTAGGTTAATCAGCTGTATCAGGCGGGTGCGGAAGCCTGCCCTCATGCTTTATCCTGTTTTGCCGCTTTTTTTCTCATATTCGGGTCAAGTATTTTTTTACGAAGCCTAAGGTTTTTCGGTGTTATCTCAAGAAGTTCATCTCCTTCGATAAATTCCAAATACTGCTCAAGGCTCATAATTATGGGAGGGCTTAAGCGCAAATTATCGTCAGAGCCTGCGGCGCGTATATTTGTAAGCTGCTTTCTTTTGCAAACATTTACTTCCATATCTCCTTGGCGGGAGTTTTTGCCGACTATCATGCCCGCATAAACCTTCTCTCCCGGAGTTATGAAAAGCTCTCCCCGCTCCCCTGCGCCTGCAAGGCCGTATCCCATTGCCTCACCCGGCTCAAAGGCAATAAGCGAGCCTTGGGGCCGTTTTGGTATATCGCCTTTATAAGGAGCATATCCGTCAAAAAGGGTATTAATAATTCCGTTGCCTCTTGTATCTGTCAAAAACTCCGTCCTATAACCTATAAGCCCTCTGGCGGGGATGGTCATAATAAGGCGCACCCCCGATGAAAAAGGGGATATGGAAAGGATTTCACCCTTGCGGCTGCCAAGCTTTTCAATGACAATGCCAACTAAATCCTCAGGAACATCTATGGTAACATTTTCCATAGGCTCATGGCGTACACCGTCAATTTCTTTATATAAAACCTCAGGCTTAGATACCTGAAATTCATATCCTTCCCTGCGCATAGTTTCTATAAGTATGGATAAATGAAGTTCCCCCCGCCCGGATACTTTAAAGCTTTCGGTAGAATCTGTCAACTCAACCCTAAGGCTTGCGTCTGTATTAAGCTCTCTGAAAAGCCGCTCCCTGATTTGGCGGCTTGTAACAAACTTACCGTCAAGGCCTGCAAACGGGCTGTCGTTTACAGAAAAATTCATAGCAAGGGTAGGCTCTGAAATTTTAACAAAGGGCAGGGGTTCAGAGTCAAGGGGGCTACAAATAGTATCGCCAATTTGCAAGTTTTCAATCCCCGATACAGCTATGATATCGCCGAAATAACAAGTCTCTGCCTCTGCGCGGTTTAGGCCCTCAAATTCATAAAGCTTTGAAATTTTCACCTTTTGAGCTTTTTGAGGGTCATGTATATTAGTCAGCACCGCCTCATCATTTACATTTACATGGCCGTTTTCAATTTTGCCGATACCTATACGGCCCACATATTCATTATAATCAATTGTGGAAATCAGGAGCTTGAAGGCTCCTTCCCTCTCTCCTTCTGGAGCGGGAATATGATTTATAATCGTATCAAAGAGAGGTTTCATATCTGTACCCGTCTCGCCCGGATTAAAAGAAGCAAAGCCTTTTTTAGCCGATGCATATACAAAAGGCGAGTCCAATTGTTCATCAGTCGCCCCAAGCTCTAAGAAAAGCTCTAAAACCTCATCGGTAACTTCCTCAGGCCTTGCTTCGGGCCTGTCAATTTTATTAATGCATACTACTACAAAAAGGTCTAAGCTTAAGGCGTTTTTCAGCACGAATTTAGTTTGAGGCATGGGGCCTTCAAATGCATCCACCACTAAAATTACGCCGTTTACCATTTTTAAAACCCGCTCAACCTCACCGCCAAAGTCCGCATGACCCGGCGTGTCAACAATGTTGATTTTAACATCACGGCCCGCATTAGCGGACGACCCGTCAGGGTCGGTTCCGGACTTAGGCCGGAAGCCTTCATCTCGGCCCGCATTAGCGGACGACCCGTTAGGGTCGGTTCCGGACTTAGGCCGGAAGCCTTCATCTCGGCCCGCATTAGCGGACGACCCGTTAGGGTCGGTTCCGGACTTAGGCCGGAAGCCTTCATCTATATACCTTATAGATGTATTTTTGGATAAAATAGTTATGCCCCGCTCCCTTTCAATATCCCCCGAGTCCATAACCCTCTCTACAACCGTTTGATTTTTACGAAAAGCGCCGCTTTGCTTTAAAAGCTCATCTACAAGAGTGGTTTTGCCGTGGTCTACATGGGCTATAATGGCTACATTCCGTATATCTTCTCTTTTAACTGACATTTACAACCTGCCTTAATGAAATTTTTGCATATATAAGCAACCTATCTATTTTATCATAAAAGCGGGCGCTTGACAAATGTTTTTATAGGAAATGCCACGCCAACCCATGAAAGCAGGCTTTCATGGGTTCCCGCATTTCGGCGAAGGGCATAAAGAAAAACCCCCCATACACCATATAGGAGGCTGATCTTTGATTTCAAATGTCACGAGGTCATGCTATAATCAAATCGGATAAAAATCAATACGCTATTATCAAATAGAATTATGCCTTAACTACGTTAGCTGCTTGAGGGCCTTTAGCGCCTTCTACTACATCGAACTGAACTTCTTGTCCTTCTTCTAAGGTTTTGAAGCCGTCAGAGTTGATTGCAGAAAAATGAACAAATACATCATCTTCGCCTTCGATAGAGATAAAACCAAAGCCTTTTTCTGCGTTGAACCATTTTACTATACCTGTTTTCATTAAAAAAATTCCTCCTAGCAAAATAAAAAAAATAAGAAATGTTACAACAGTTACAATAGATACAATATCACAAAAAAAATTGCACGTCAACGGTTTAATTCATAAAATTTTAACAAAGTTTTAAGAGAATTAAAAGACCTTTTTAGACTATTTGTCAAAATATACGACAAATACGAGTTGTTTAGCATATTTTTTGATGTATTTTCTAATTGCTATCCTGTTGTTCACTGTAATTATAATCAACTTCTTTATTGCCTGCGGCGGCGGCTTCCCTTGCCAATTGGTCACAGCGGTTGTTTTCTATATTATCGGCGTGGCCTTTTACCCAAATAAATTTAACATTATGAATTTCCAATAATTCCAGAAGCTTCTCCCAAAGGTCTGTATTAAGAGCTTTATCCTTTTTATTTCTCATCCAATTATTTTCACGCCATTTTTTCACCCAATTTTTATTTACGGCATCTACCACATATTTTGAGTCAGAGTAAAGCTCTACCCGGCAAGGTTCCTTAAGGGCTTTTAACCCTTCAATAACCGCAAGTATTTCCATGCGGTTGTTAGTGGTCAGCTCAAAGCCTTTAGACAGCTCTTTCCTTGCCTTTGCGTATAAAAGAACTACTCCGAGGCCGCCGGGGCCGGGGTTGCCGGAGCAAGCCCCGTCGGTATATATTTTAATGGTTTTCATTTCAGACACGGCCTCCCCTGACTAAAAAATCCGCATAAAGCAAATCCTCGTTGGTGGTTATTTTAATATTCGAGGGGCTGCCCTCTACTATAGATACTTTTTCGCCTATATGCTCAAGCAAAGAGGCGTCATCAGTACCCGAAAAGCCCGATTTAAGGGCGGCATTGTGGGCATATATAAGCTTTTCCCGCAAAAAAGCCTGAGGGGTTAGGGCAGCCCAAAGACCGTCCCGCTCCACAGTTCGCACTATCTGCATATTGGCTTCGGCCTCTTTTATAGTATCCGTAACGGGGACAGCTAAAACAGCCCCTCCTTTACTTTTAAGCATCTTAGCGTAGAGGCGCTCAATATCCGGTGCCGAAGCAAAAGGCCTTGCTCCGTCATGTATCATAATATAAGGGCCAGAGGCGGCCGTTACTCCTTTTAAGGAGGACTCCTGGCGCGTTGCTCCGCCCTCTGTAAGCTTAATATCCTTCTTATAACAGGCAGGCGCTATTATATTTGTTTTGCAATAATCTATCCGGTCTTCTGCCGCAACGACAATTATCTCACTTACGAAGGAAAGCCTGTCAAATATATCAAGGGAATAGGCCAAAACAGGCCTGTTCCCTACATTAAGATATTGTTTGGGGCGGTCGGCCAAAAGCCTTGTCCCGCTGCCCCCCGCAAGTATTACGGCAGAAACTTTATAATCCATTTAATTGCTTCGCGGCCTTAACAATATGACGGGCTAAAACCGCATTTGTTACAGAGCCCACGCCTCCGGGTACAGGGGTAATATAGGAACATTTAGGCGAAACCGCATCAAAGTCCACATCTCCCGTAACTTTGCCTTCCGCCGTAATATTTATGCCGACATCGATAACAACGGCGCCTTCTTTTACAAAATCCTCTGTTACAAAGGAGGCTTTGCCTATGGCAGCCACCAATATATCGGCTTCACGGCAAACAGCCGCCAAATCTTTAGTGCGGCTGTGGCATATGGTTACAGTTGCGCTTTCGTTTAAAAGCATCATAGAAACCGGGCGGCCGATAACCATGCTGCGCCCTATAACTACGGCTTTTTTCCCTGATAAATCAATATTGTGAAATTTCAAAATCTCCATAACGGCTTTGGCTGTGCAAGGAGCGTAACCTGTATCATCTTGGCCGCAAATTTTGCCGAAATTCACAGGGTTCATTCCGTCAATATCTTTTATCGGGGAGATAATATACTCTGCCTCTCCCGTATCAATCTCTTCAGGCAAAGGCCTGAACAAAAGCATACCGTGTATATGAGGCATATTATTTATTTTCTCAATTTCCGCAAGAAAATCAGCTTTGGATATATTCTCGGGATAGGTAAAAGCCTCACAGGCTATATTTAGCTTGTCAAGCCATTTTATAGTGGCTTTTTCATAACTTACAGCGTCGGGGCGCTCACCGACTCTTATAGCGGCCATAGCGCATTTTATGCCTTTTCCCGCCAAAAACTCAATATCTCTTACTATTTCAATACGTAAATGCTCAGCTATTTCTTTACCTTTCATTATTGTCAAAATAATGCCCCCCTTTATAGTCACTAAACTTGAAAATAAACCAAAGAAAGCGCAGGAATTTTTTTCGTTAATCAAGGAAGTGCCGACGACGCATTCCTAGGGATTGACTGCTAGGAGGCACTGACGATGAGTAACGGAAAAAGGCCAAGTTTTATTGGTCTATTTTCATGTTTAGTGACTTTAAATAACCACACGCCCCCGTAAGCGGCATGTGCCCATAAACCTCATACCGACAGAAGGATGGCCTATTAAATCTCTTTTGTTTATTAAAAGCTGTACCTTGGTACCTGTTACATTTAAAGACAGCCGCACAATTTTTTCTTTGGTATATTCATTTTCAATATGTGTAACCTCTTCAATTTCGCCAAGTAATGAATAATCTGCCTCACTTTCTTCCATCGGAAGGAAGAAGCCTTCAACTACAGACAGCACATCTTCCTCTAAAAGCCTTTCTTCTATATCCTGCACAATTACCTCAGCATAAGTTTGAATCAAATTCAGAGAATCATCATCGCTTTCTCCAAGCCTGAGTATTTTTGATTGATAATCATTTTCATCCTCCCCTTCCTCCCAATAGGAAGGGTTTTCATCATCTTGCTTATAAACAGGAAGTATTACAACACCGTAAACAGAAAACGCGGTGTAATTAACCCTGCGCTTTATTATACCCATATTCTTGGAATATGTAACCGAACGGCCGTGGTTAATAAATTTCTGTTCATCTTTTATATAATCTATTCTGTTTTGAAGGGCAAATACAAGCTCATTACCCGTAACCATATCTTCAAAAACAATTAAAGGGTGGTTTTTTTCAAATTCAACCACATATTTATTAACTGAAATATCCCCATCGGAAATAGCGAAAGCCTCACAGCTTTCAATTGAAATACTGTCATCTTTTGTGCTCATAACCCCTCTGGCCAAAATCCCTATACCGTCACCGAAGAGCTTATAGCACTCCACAAACAAACTGTCTCTGCCGCAGCTAAGTACAGTTTGTTTATCGGGAGACTCTGCGAGTTCCTTTTTTATCTGGTTAATACTTTCAAAAAACTTTATGCGGGTAAAGCCTACAGAGCGCAGAAAAACATCCATATTTTCACCTGGCATTTTATTATTTTGTATAATATAGTGAATGCACTTTAGAACGGACCTGAATGAGCTTGCTCATTCTTGCCGTTTTAAAGTGTATGAGCGCCCCGGACATGAGCATATTTGCAAGTGAGCCAACATAAAAAACGCCTGGCTTGCCGGGGGTGTTTTTTATGTTGTGTGAACGTCCCACAGCGAGATAAAGCGCAGCTTTGTCGAGCTGCATGTGCAAATGTGCGAATGCGGGGCGTGATTTCAGTCCGTTTTGGACTGAAATCACTATAACCTCAGTCCGATAAGTCTAAAACATTATAATGAATAGACAGCATCATTACAATAGTTTTTACATTAATTTAATAAAATTTATTGAAAAACAAACAAGACTGATATAATATAAAGACAGCGTATACATTAAGGAGTAAACCCTATGGATGAAATTAATTTAAATTACGCCGCAACTTCAAATAAAAAGCCCAAAAAAATGATTGATACTATGTCCGGTTATCTGTCGGCCAATAATTTTAAAAGCGCCGGCCGAGGCAGTGACGCGGATTTTATAGAGCTTGAGGGACGCATTGCGCTTGGAAAACTGTTTAAGGCAAAGAAGACGGAAAATATAATATTTACCCAAAATGCCACAATAGCCCTTAATATGATTATAAACGGCGCTCTAAAACCGGGTGCCCATGTACTCAGTACAAGCCTTGAGCATAATGCAGTGTCAAGGCCTCTTGAGCTCCTTGCAAAAAAGGATATGATTGAAGTTACATATTTGCCCTGTGAGCGGGGCGAGGCCTTTGATGCGGAAATTATAAAAAGCCATATAAGGCCGAATACAAAGCTTATGGTTATGACTCATGCCTCAAATGTAACCGGGGCCATACTGCCTTATGAAAGCTGCGCCAAAATAGCAAGAGAAAATAATATTCTATTTGCTTTGGATGCAGCTCAAACAGCAGGGCTTATAGATATTGACTTTGACAGCTCGGATATTGACGCTTTAGTATTTACGGGCCACAAAACCCTTATGGGGCCCACGGGCACAGGAGGCGCCATACTCAAACCCGGAGCCGCTAAAGGCTTGGAAGCGCTTATATCCGGCGGTACGGGCAGTAATTCTCATTCATTGGAGCATCCTGATTTTATGCCAGACAAGTTTCAAGCGGGAACGCCTAATACTTTAGGTATTTTAGGGCTGAGCGCATCAGTTTCTTATATTACGGATATTGGCATTAATAATATTTGGGAGCATGAAATTAAGCTTACAAATATATTTACAGAAAGTATAGGGCAAGAAGGCATTATTATTTACGGCCCCGATGAGCGCGTACCCATAGTTTCTTTTAATATGGAAGGGGTTGACAACGGAGTTTTAGAGGCTGTGCTGCAAAGTAAATTCGGTATATCCACCCGCTCGGGGCTCCATTGTTCACCTTTGGCTCATAAGTCTATAGGCACTTATCCGGAAGGGGCATTAAGAGTAAGCTTCGGCTATTTTAACACAGAGGATGAAGTTAAATATGCCGCAGAAGCTGTAAATAAAATTCTTAAAAACAGAGAGGGGATAGAAAAATGGATTTAATACTTTATAACGGAAATTTACACACTATGGATAAGGATGCGGGCCTGAAAGCCCGGGCCGTGGCTGTTAGGGGCGGCATAATTCAAGCCGTCGGAAGTGATGAAGAGATTTTAAAGCTTAAAGATGCAAATACAAAAGTAATTGATTTAAAGGGCAAAACAGCAATTCCCGCTTTTAATGACTCTCACTGCCATCTTTTAGGTTATGCCACAGGCCTCAGTATGTTGGATTTAAACGGAATTAAGTCAATAGATGAAATGATAAGCAGGTTTAAAAACTTTATTAAAGAAAATAATATACCGGAGGGGACTGAGGTTAGAGGTTTTGGCTGGAATCAGAATTTGTTCGAAAAAGAGCAGAGAAATCCGACAAAATATGATTTAGACAAAGTATCTGCCGCTCACCCCATATTTGCAACAAGAGCTTGTCATCATGTGGCAGTTGCAAACAGCGCAATGCTTAAGCGTTTTGGTATAGATAAAAACACCCCTGAAGTTTTCGGAGGAGAAATAGTAAGAGAAGAAAACGGAGAGCCCTTGGGTATTTTCAATGAAACTGCAATGAGTCTTCTTAAAAACGAAGAAGTATTGGACGCTCCGGCAATTGAGGCGCTTATATTAAAAGCTGCCCCTAATTTGGCCAAAATGGGCATAACTTCCGTCCAAAGTGACGATTTTACTCCGAGAACTCCCTTTAAGGCCGTTTATGAGGCTTATATAAATTTGGCAAGGGCAGGTAAGCTTACCATACGTGTAAATGAGCAATGCCGCCAATCGGGAATAGAAAATTATAAAAAAATGCTGGAGCTTAAGCAAGTTGATAAGGATGTAGCCCCATATTTCAAACTGGGCCCTGTAAAAATCCTTGCAGACGGCTCCTTAGGCGGAAGAACGGCCTTTATGAAGGAAGACTATTACGATGAGCCGGGAAATAAGGGTATACCGATTTATTCCAAAGAGGAGTTTAACCAAATAGTAAACCTTTGCCATGAAAAAGACCGGCCTGTGGCTATACATGCCATAGGCGATGCAATTATGCAATGGTGTGTAGATGCAATTAAAGAAGTTCAGGCAAAAAAGCCTAAGCCTGATTTGCGCCACGGTATAATTCATTGCCAAATAACCGATGAGGATCTTTTGAGAGAATTTAAGGCAAATAATATAATTGCCTACATACAGCCTATATTTATCCATGCAGACTGGGGCGTCGTAGCCGATAGGGTAGGCAAGGCCAAGGCCTCTACCAGTTATGCTTTTAAAACCCTTAAAGACTCGGGGGTTTACATACCTTTCGGTACAGACTGCCCTGTAGAAGGCTTTGACCCCTTTAAGAATATTTATTGCGCAGTTACAAGAAAAGACTTATTCGGCCGGCCTGAAGGAGGATATAATTCCCATGAAGCTTTAAATGTTTATGAGGCGGTATACGCTTATACGGTTGACTCTGCCTACGCGTCCTATGATGAAAATGTAAAGGGCATGATAAAAGCAGGCATGTACGCTGATATAGCAGTTTTAACCAAAAATATTTTTGAGATAGAAGCCGAGGAAATATTAAAGACAGAAGTTGCAATGACAGTGTTTAACGGGACAGTTATTTATGAGAAGGTATAATCCGAAGGTGACTATATTATCGCTCCCTGCACTGCCCGCCGGTAGAGCCGAGGGTTTTCAGCTCATCTGCTATCAAGCTTGTCTTTACCGCTCCTGATAAGTCGGTTATAGATGCGCTGACTCTCCATTTGTTTTTTTGGCTGCTTTTCAAAACATACACCCCCTTAAGCTTTTTATACTAATTCAACTTAGAAAACCACTAAGTTGAATTACGCTTTCTTCGCAAGCGTCATAGCTCGACAAAGCTACGCTTTATCTCGCTATGGGGCGTTCACCAAACTTGAAAATTATTTCCGGCAAGCCGGATAATTTTCAAGTTGGTTCACTATATTATTTTGCTCAAGGGGGTATTATTTATTCAAAAGCGAATACATTGCGCTCTTATCCGAACATTAAAGGCAGTATATGGCTTAGGGCAAAATATGATATTATCAAATGGACTACTATAAACAATACAAAAGGCCTGTATACCCGGTATAAGTTTTGTATTTTTACTCCCATATATTCATTGGTAAATATTTGGCACATATGAAGCGGCGAGAAATAATAACCTAAATAAGCGCTGCAATATACAAAATACATAAGAGCCATAAAATGCCCAAGGCTAAGATCCAGCGTCATAAGCATAGGTATAACAATACTTATGGGAGCCATATGAAAGCCGGTTATAAGGCCGAAAAACACAGAGGCCAAAAACAGAGCCAAAAGCATAAATGTACCTGTTTCAAACAGCGCATGAAATATTCCAATCATATCGTATAAATTGGTTACGACACCTTGAATCATAAATACGCCAAAGGCGGCAAATATGGTTTTAAAGCCTATGGACTTTACAAATAATTTAGCATAACCTTTCTTATCGGGGCTCATAAAAAACAGTATAATAAGACTTGAAACCATTGATATGTAAAGAGGAAGACCCGTTACTATATGTACTATAACGCAAACATATATGGGTGAGGTATATATTAAAACCTGCCTGATTCCCGGGCCGAATGCCACCTTTTTATCATTTGCCTTAGGCGGGACTTTCCTGAGGTATATAAAATAGCCCGCTATAAATGTCGGAATAATAAATACGGAATTTAGAGGGATAAAGGTCATAATGCCTATTCCGGTTATTGACGAGGCAAGCAAAATTGAAGCCGAATACGGCAGTGCAAACATAGCCATATGCCGGAATACAAGGTTGGCGGCGGCGCTCGTGGATTTGTCCATACCAAGCTCACTGCCTAAATTAAGTATAAAAGGCGCAGACAGTATAGCGCCTCCGGGCACGGCCAAACATCCTATAAGGAGGGGTATTATGATTACTAAATATCTTTTGTCGCTAACTAAAGCGGCCAGACCTTCCACAATTCTGTCAAGTATGCCGTAAATCTTCATCATAGTGCCCATAATTGTTACGGCAGTAATAGTTAAAAGAGCGTTTTGAGAGGTTCCGGTAGTAAGTACATTAGTAATTATACCTATAAAA
>JGI20163J15578_10001207_pt1 | contig 10642 bp, 9 predicted proteins | sample TergutCu122P1_FD_15578 | JGI IMG/M metagenome (IMG submission 15578)
CTTTTTACAGGCAATGTCTTTGTTATGACAGCAGGGCTCTGCTTAAAAACAGTTAAACCAAAAGATGCCATAGGGCTTTGTGCCTACTGTTATCTGGGCAATCTGGCAGGTTCTATATTTATCGCAGCGCTTTTTTTAGGGACAGGTTATTTACAAGGCAAGGTTGTATACGAAGCAGCCATTGCAATATACGCCAAAACAGATCCTGCTTTTATTGCGCTTTTTTTTCGCGGTATACTATGTAATTTGCTGGTTTGTGCAGCAGTATGGATTGTGTACAGAATGCACAGCGAAAGCGGAAAACTCATAATCATTTTTTGGTGTATTTATTTATTCGTTGTCAGCGGGTTTGAACACTCTATAGCCAATATGAGCTTGTTTAGCCTGGGAGCAATGGCAGGCAGCGGGCTAATAGCCATTCCGCCAATGCTAATAAACTTGGCAGCTACTACTGTAGGCAATATTGTCGGCGGAGTATTACTTGCCTTGGCTTACTGGGCTATTGCAAGAAAAACAAGTTAACCAGAGAATAATCATTTTTTCTCGTTTTTCCCATTCTTTCCATGCAGGGTATCAAGCCAGCGAATAAACTCCTTGATTACAGCATCATAAAGTTTATCGCCGAGAACCATGTCTTCGATCCCTGCATCTATGCTTGGATTATCATTTATTTCTATAACCTGCGGCTTTCCATCAATCACTTTAATATCAACCCCATATAATCCATGCCCTATTAATCCCGTAGCTTTGCGCGCAACATCAATAACTTTTTTAGGCGAATCAGAAACTGCAAGAGTATCAGCAAGACCTGATTCATCATCTGTTCCCTTGCTCGCATGATTATATATTTGCCAGTGCGCCTTTGCCATATGGTATCTGCAAACAAAAAGAGGCTGATCATTAAGCACACAAACACGCCAGTCAAAATCTGTTGGAATAAATGCCTGAACCAAAAGGAGCGCCGACTTTTTAAAAAGTTTGGGCAGCGCGCTTTCAAACTCCTGCTTTGTATCATACTTAAAAACACCAAGAGAAAAAGAGCTGTCCGGAGTTTTTAGAACACAGGGGAATCCAATCTCTTTTTCCACCCGCTCGATATTGTTTTGACTTATTATTACAGTCGGCGGAGTCGGAATTTTATTTTTTTGAAGAACCTCTGTAAGATATATCTTATTTGTACACCGCAAAATCGATATGGGATCATCAATAACCACAAGCCCCGAAGACTCTGCCCTGCGCGCAAACCTGTATGTATAGTGATTCACAGCCGTAGTGTCTCTTATAAAAAGAGCATCAAACCTGTTAAGCTGGGCAATATCATTGCTTGTTATAATCTCAACCCTTACTCCGTTTTTATCAGCAGACTTCATAAACTTGTCAATTGCTTCTTTATTTGAAGGAGAGTTTTCTTCGCCCTCTGTTCTTAAAATTGCCAAGTCGTATTTATAAGTAGCGGAATCTTTATGATTTTTTGCAGACTTCCTTCCCACATAATCAATTATTCTCTGAACAGCAAAGTTAATATGGTTTTCCGGAATATCTTTTATTGTAATAAGGCTGATGGAATCAAGCTGCCATCTGTTTTTAACTTTATGAAAGCTTGCTTTAAAAAAAGGCAGCGGAAAAACATTGTAAATCATATTGGAGAGCCTGTTGTGGCTGTTGCTGGCATTTCTTCCAAAATAGATATTTAGCTCATAGTTTTCACCCTGCACCTGAGCAAGGCTCTTTTGTATCTGAATATCAAGATCGTGCGATGCCCGTTTAATTATGAGGCTCTGTTTTAGATCTTGGGTTGCTTTTACAGAAGGAATCGGATAATGTCCCCTTGCAGCAGCAATAAGAGATACATAATATCCTATTGTCTGATACTTATAAGATCTGCATAAATTAAGCACTTTAATTTTTTTAATATCACTGAACGCTGCATCAGTTACATAGTCGTTGGCTTTAACAATCTTCACGCCAGGAATATTTAATTTCCAATTTGATGGTTTTTCAAGAACCACTATAGTATTCATAATAATCCTTATACAAATACATAATCAAAATTATAAATTTATTTATATAACAGCGCTTGTCAACCTTATATTGCAAATATATTTTTTTCGCATTTGGCTAGCTGGCCAAATGACCTTATGGCTTGCGACTGTTACGCTTCGCCTAAAAGACGGCTCGCGTACCAGCCTCCAGCCTTCCGAATAGTGGCTATCACCAGTTTAAGCAAATAGCCATAAAGCCGCTCATGATAACATGGTTAGCGGACTGAGCTAAGGCGTTGTCTCTTTTTCGATTTTTTCAAGATATTTTACAGCTTCGGGGAAGCTATCTCCGCACATCTCTTTTGTAGGCCGCAGCGATACGCAAACCTTCGGACGCTCTTTTTTCCCAAAGAGCAAGCACATATTGTTTATATCCAGATTTACACATCTTATTCCCGCAGGCTTGCCCTCTTTCATTCCAGGAATCGGCGAGGATATTGAAATTGCTATGCAACATGCTCCGCAGCCTGGTCTGCATTTGAATTTATTGGTTTCCGGGCTCTCACTTCTTGAAAATAGCATTGATTCCTTCAAACATTTTCAGTCTTTTTTCTTTATCATCAGTCACAGCATTTTGCATGGAATCTTTCAGCAAATTCGCAGGAAGTTCAAGAAGAAAGCGCGAGGGCGTTGCTTGTATTATATCCCGCATATGCCTTCTCTGCCTGCACGACGTAATATAGAGTTTGTTTCGCGCCCTTGTTATTGCAACATAAAAAAGCCTTCTTTCTTCTTCTATGTTAGTTTCGTTTTCCTCAATCGCGCGCGCGTGCGGTATAATTGCATCTTCTATGCCGGCAAGAAAAACAACATCAAACTCAAGACCTTTTGCAGCATGAATAGTCATAAGATTTACCTTGCCCTCTTCGTTATCTTCGATATCATCGCGCGTTACAAGCGTTATCCTGTTTAAATATTGATATATGTCCGGCTTGATATTGTCCGGGTCTGTTTCCCAGCGTTCCAAAAGCTCTGTAAAGATTTGCACATTTTTATATTTCCACTTTGCAAGCTTTTCGTTTTTCTGATACTCATTTACAAGATACCCCCAGTAATCAATACTGGAAACAAACTCCTCAAGCGTTTTCGCCATTGTTTTCCCGGACAAAAATCTCGACTTAAAAAAGTTTATTAAGGTTAAAAACTCCTGCAGCGTTGTTTTTGCCTTGTCGCCCAACGCCGCATCAGATGCAGAAAAAATTGCGCTTATGGCAGAGAAAAGCGAACATTTTTTAGCCTCTGCAATCGAATTAATATATTCAATAGATTTTTTTCCTATACCGCGGCGCGGAGTATTAATAATTCTAAGAAGATTTACGTCGTCTTCCGGGTTTGTCATAACCCTTAGGTAAGCTATAATATCTTTTACTTCCGAACGCTGAAAAAAACTTGTGCCGCCCGATACCTTGTAAGGTATTCCTGCCTCAAGCAGAGAGTCTTCTATAGATGCACCAAGGCTGTTTGTTCGCATGAGTATACCAAAATTATGGTACGGGACGCCATCTTTCTTTTTTAGAAAGTTTATCATATCTGCAATAAACTCACTCTCTTTTGCTTCATTCTCAGGATATGAAATTTCAATCAAATTTCCGCTCTCTATCCCTGTCCAGAGTTCTTTGGCTTTTCTGTTTTTATTGTTGGAGATTAGCGTATTGGCAGCTTCCAGAATATTTCCTGTAGACCTGTAATTCTGCTCCAGCTTAATTTCAGTAACTTCGGGAAAATCCTGCTCAAACTGCAATATATTTGAATAATCCGCGCCTCGCCACGAATAGATAGACTGATCATCGTCGCCCACAACACAAATATTGCGCGTTTTTTCTGCAAGAAGTTTTACAAGATCATATTGAATCCTTGATGTATCCTGAAACTCATCTACCATTATATATTTGAATTGCGCTCTGTATTTTTCGAGAACAGTTGGGTGCTCTAAAAATATTTTAAGAGGGAGCGTAATAAGATCGTCAAAATCAACTGCGTTATAAACCTTTAAATGCTCTATATATTCTTCATAAATATTTTTAAAAGGCGCTGTTGTACTGTTCCACTTTGCAAGCCCTGTTTTTATTAAGGAAAAAAGAGAAGAGAGAGAGTAAAGGTCGAGGCTGTTGGGGTCAACTTTTAGCTCCCTTGCAGTATTTTTTATAAGAGCTATTTTATCAGACTGATCATAAATGCTAAAATTTGTTCTGTACCCAAGGGCCTCAATATCTTCGCGAAGTATCCTGGCTCCAAATGCATGAAATGTGGAAACAGTAAGGCTTGTTAATTTTTTGCCTGTAATTTTTTTTACCCGCTCGGACATCTCTCTTGCTGCTTTGTTTGTAAAAGTTAAAGCAAGAATCGAAGACTGGGAAATGCCTTTATTAAGCATATAAGCCATTCTGTGGGTAATTGTTCTGGTTTTCCCGGATCCCGCGCCGGCAATTATAAGCAGGGGACCTGATATTGTAGTAACGGTCTTGTATTGCTTCGGATTAAGTTCTTTTTTTAATTTTTCTGTGAATGCGGTTGTGGTTGCTGTCAAGTTCTAAACCTTTATTTAATAACTATTGCTTTGTCCGGACATACTTCATGGCAGCAGTAACAGTTTATACATTTTTTATAATCAATTACTATTTTTTCCCTTGATTCTTTCGGAAAATATTCCATTGCTGCGATTGGACATATTTCAATACAGTTATTGCACTTTATACATTTTTTGTGATTTATAACAGGCTTTTTTACAACTGTTTTTCTTAAAATCTTATACAAAAAGGAAGGCAATCTGCTGCGAAACATTGTTATATCATTTAGAATTTTGATTTTTTTAAAATCAGGAATTTTTACATCTTCAATTTTTTCACCTAATGTCTCAAAGCCGGTAATATTTTCAAGCCACTCTTTTGTATTCAGAGCTTCGGCTATGACAGGAATTTTTTCTGGTTTATAGCCCATAATAGATGCAGCAGTTATATCGAGCGCAAGTATATTATTAGATGCAATAACCAAACCCACATGCCTGGGGTCTCCGCTGCCCGGCCCAGGACCCTCCATTGCCGTTACTGCATCCATAATTGCAAAAGCCGGCTTTACGCAAAGATTAAGGTCTGCAACCATTTTTGAAAAAAGCGCCCGCTTCTGAAAGCGCAAATGAAAAGCAGCCTTTTGCAAGCCTGGAACCAGCCCAAAAAGATTCTTCATCGCGCCTGTGTAGTAAAGAAGCTGATGCGTCTTCATCTTCGGAAGCGATACAATAATATCTGCTTTCTGTACAACAGGCGCCAGGTTAAAGCTTTTTACAAGCGCTCCCCTGGGGTTCTTTATTTCCACAGAGTCGGAGAAATCTTCCCACTCCCCGCCTGCTTCCAGTACAGCCTGCATTATCCCGGATTTTTTGCCTGCAAAACTGCTGCTCTGGTATCCCGGCGAATCGCCTACAATAATTTTTTCTGCCCCAAGTTCTTTGATGCACAGGATGCATTGCTTTACAAATTCCGGGTGAGTTGTTACAGCTTTCTCAGGCGCTGCGCCCGAGAGAATATTGGGCTTTAATAGAACTGTTTTGCCCCTAACATCTATAGCCTGCGAAAGGGATATCGCTTTTTTAATAGAATCATAAAGTTCTGTTGGAGCATAAGAACCGCATTTTACAATTGCAACTTTATCTTTCATACATGATATTATGCAAATTATTCACAATGAGTCCACAGCTTTACCAAAATCAGAAAAATCAGCGGCTAAAAGCGACAGAGAAACAATCCATACTTTTGGCGTATATCAGCGCTCGTGCGAACCATTAGGACTGTGCGGACACCTCATGCCTGTATCTGTTGAACCGCAATATTTACATTTATTACTGCCGCTGCCGTGAATATGCTTCCTTGTTGGCGTTTGGAGGCAGCCATTACCATAAGACCTTGAGCCGCAGTATATACAGCGCCTTTCGTCATGATTATGCTGATGAAGTCCATTATTACTCTTAGGACAGCCTGGACCATAAGCAGAAGAACCGCAAAAAACACATTTTGTTGCCATATTTATTATCCTCTTGAAAAAACTATTTCTGATTATTATATTATCGACTACTATAGCTCTTTTCTATAGCATCATAAATCCAGGATGTTGAAGAGAATCATTGAGTAATGTGCAGGTTGTCGGGTGTCCTACTTGTTTATGAGTTCGGACAGGTCAGGAAAATGCGGTATTTTTTAGCAAAAAACCGACCATCGATATGTTTTTGTTACAGGCTTACTCCGCGCCAGTGACGCGGAGTAAAAACTTATCCAAAATCAATTACATTGAGGCTGCAAGATTTCGGATATTTTGAGCAGCTTCAACCTGCCCTTTTCGCTCATAGAGATCCGCAATTTCATTGTAGTATGCCTTAAGTCTATTTCTGGTACCTGCGTTCCCCCAGTTTCTTGCAAGATCAGGAATAGTAAGCCTCATACCAGGCGAAATTCGCTCCGGATCACTTACAACTTGTCTTGAAGCCAGCATAATTAGCGGAAAGTGATACTTATTGTTGTAATAATTTCTAGCAATAACTGATAGGGTTTCACCCCTGGCAACAACATGAGTCCTTGCACCTTCGAGAATTAGATCTCCATAGTATCTGACATAAATTTCTTGGTATTCAGCATCAATTTCTTGCTGGACTTGAGTTTGTGGCGGCGGTGCGGCTGCACAGCCCAAAATAATAATTATACTCACCATCAATGCCAAAACAAAAAGAAGTTTCCTCATTTTTAGTCTCCTGTAAATCCTTTTTTAAGGCTAAAATAGCCCTAAAAATACTATATCACAATTATTTAAAAAAATGTTCAATATTTTTTATAAATTTTTTAATAAATTTGCGATTATTTCAATATTTTTTATAAATTTTTTAATAAATTTGCGATTATTTCAATATTTTTTATAAATTTTTTAATAAATTTGCGGTTATTTCAATATTTTTTTAATATCAAGCGCTTTAAAGATACCTCGCATCAGCCGCCTGCAGATAATTTGACAATAACAGCAAAGAATATTGGACCTGCGCCATTGTTTCTATCAGGCATAATATAGTACCCAAATTCAGTTTTTTCTGCTTCGATTTCAGAACCAAATATTTCATCCCTGCTTTCAATGGACTCAACTTCAAAAAGCCCTTTTCGCTTTTTAAAAAGCTTTTCGATAATTCCGTCATTTTCTTCGCGGGAAATAGAACAAGTAGAGTAAACGATTTTTCCCAAAGGTTTCACAGCATCGAGCGCTGCTGCGAGCATTGCAAATTGCCTTGATGCAAGCTGCTTTATCCGCGAAGGAGTCCACTGCTTTAGATGAAACTCAGACATATATACATGCCTCTCCGAAGAACATGGAGCATCCAGCAATATTCTGTCGTACACATTCTTTTCATATACACCCCAAAGAGAAGCATCGTGCCCTGTTAGTTTCACAACTTTGCGCAATTCCGCAGGAAGCGAAACATCAAGCACAGACACAAGGCGCGCCCGCCTGGCAGCAGACCTGTCATTTGCCGTAACAGCGCCCGATTCTCCGGCAGCAAGCGTTATAAGCAAAGTTTTTCCGCCAGGCGCAGCGCACATATCAAGAACATTGTGCCCCGGAATAATGTCCAGCGCTTTAACAGGAAAAAGAGAGGCTCTATCAATATAGTACGGTGCAAGCAATCCGTTATTTATTTCCGAATGAAGCGAGAGTCGCGGCGTGCAGCTCTGCTTACCCTTTATTTCAAAATAATCAGGCTTTTGCACAAATGATTTTTTTAATTCTTCCCACCTTGCGCCATAAATTGATTCATAATAATTATTAAATCTTTCTGCGCCATTCTGTTTATTTTTTTTCAACACTTTTCTCACTTTATTATTTGGACAATAATATTTTTTCTGTTATAATATAATAAAAGGAGCGGTTAAAGTGGATAAAGAAAGAATTATTACACTTGCAAATCAATATGTAAAATTTGAAAAAGACCCTGCTTTTAGAGAAGAAGTTGAAAAACTTCTTGCTGAGCAAAAATATGATGAACTTAATGAAAGATTTTATAAAGAACTCGATTTTGGAACAGGCGGCATTAGAGGCATACTTGGCGGCGGCTATAACAGGCTTAATACTTTTATTATACGCAAAACAACCCAGGGACTTGCAAATTATATACGCGACAGGGATGCCGCGGCTGGTGCCAGCAACAACACGAGCAACAGCTCTGTCGTAATTGCTTATGACTCAAGAAATTATTCTTCTGTTTTCGCTTTGGAAACAGCGCTGGTCTTATGCGCAAATAACATAAAAACTTATCTTTTTACATCATTACGGCCAACCCCAACGCTCTCCTTCGCAGTAAGGCATTTAGGCTGCACAGCAGGCGTCGTAATAACTGCAAGCCATAACCCGGCAGAATATAATGGCTACAAACTCGCGTGGTCGGACGGCGGTCAGGTTGTTCCGCCGCACGATGAACTTATAATCGAAGAAGTAAGAAAAAGCCAGCCTGGTGATATAAAAAGCATGGACGAAAAAACAGCCATCGAGAAAAAACTTTTAATCTATATTGATGAGCAGGTTGATAAGCCTTATCTCGAAATGGTAAAAAATTGTTTTCTGCGCCCTACTCTTGTAAAAGAAAAAGGGAATACTCTTAAAGTTGTTTATACACCTCTCAATGGCGCAGGAAAAATCTTTATTGAAAAAGCGCTTAAAGAAGCCGGCATTGAAGTAATCACTGTTCCGGAGCAAGCAGAACCTGACGGCAACTTTCCTACTCTTAAATTTCCAAATCCCGAAGAAGCTTCTGCAATGGAGCTCGCTATTAATCTTGCAAAAAAGAATAAAGCAGATATTGTAATGGGTACAGACCCTGATTCCGATAGAATTGGAATTGCTGTTCCTGATGCAGACGGAAAAGAATATGTGCTTATTAGCGGGAATCAGCTTGGCTCAATGCTTGTCTATTATATGCTAACGACATTGAATGAGCATAAAAAATTACCGCAGAATGGGGCTACAATAAAAACCATCGTAACAACAGAACTTCAAAGACTTATTGGCGAAAGTTTTGGCGTAAAAGTTTATGATGTCCTTACAGGATTTAAGTGGATTGCAAGCCTCATTGCGAATTTCGAAAAAACAGGCGAGAACTATATTTTTGGCACAGAAGAAAGTTACGGCTTTCTTGTAAACCAGGAAGTAAGAGACAAAGATGCTGTATCTGCTGCAATTGTTACTGCAGAAATGGCTCTTTATTGCAGAGCAAAAGGAATGTCTCTTTTGGATTATCTTAATTCCATATACGAAAAATACGGTTATTTTAAAGATACTCAAATATCCGGAGTTTTCAAAGGTCAAAAAGGCGTTGAGACAATGAAAACCCTTATGTCAAACCTTCGTGTAAAACCTTTTGAAAAACTCGGCGAATTAAAAATAAGCGCAGTGCGCGATTATGAAAAAAATATTTCTTTAAATGGTATCACCCTCCCTCAGTCTGATGTTCTTCAATTTATTCTCGAAGATGGCAGCATGGTAACAGTAAGACCTTCCGGAACCGAACCAAAAATAAAATTCTATATATCTTGCAGAGATGCGGCAGGAAAAAAACTGCAGGAAACAAAAAGTATTGTTGATAAAAAAGTTGATCTAATTACACAAGATATAAAATTTGTTTTGGACAGCCAACACCTATGAAAATTGGCGATTGGTATAGAGAGCAGACTTTTAACCTCAAGAATGGAAAAGAAGAGTGGAAATATTACAATGTTAAAAACATCATTCTTGAAAATAATAACGCCGAAATAGATGTCTATAAAATATTCTGCGATGGAAATATTTCTGCTCCCAGACAATACACCTCTCCAATCGAAGTATTTGAAAATTGCACAAAGCTATCTGCAGAATATGCATATTCTGAATTAAAAATAAAACCGCCGGAAGAAGAATAAATGGTATCTTATTAAATTTAGAATAGTTTGAAAAATTAAAAAAATGACGATAAGATATATAGTGAGAAGGTATTAAATCTTAGGAATCGCTGATTTATTCAATCAAGAATAAATTGCGCAGCATCCCGAACTTATTCGGGGCTACAATACCTTGTTTCCGAATGAAGCGAGTGTCGGGCGGTAGACTTACGGCCCGGGCGTGCTTGCACGCACATTACCGAGCGAATAAGGAAACGCAGCTTTGCTGCGATATCCTTTTTTCGTAGTTTTCTGCAAGAAAACTGCGAAAAAATGTGGAAGCACTAATTAGAGTCAAATTTAATCAGTGCTTCCCTTAATATATTAAAGAAGGAGTAAAATTTGTTTATAATGAATCTGTTTATTGTCTTGAGAAAGTATTTCAAGAAAATTATAAACAAAAACAAAACTATGTTGCCAGAAAACATAAAGGAGGAGACCCCGGTGACAAACGACAAAGAAACTACAGAAAAACCAACTGCTGCTAAAGTTCCGGCTACCAAGAAACCAACTGTTGCTAAAGCTCCGGCTGCCAAGAAGCCAACTGTTGCTAAAGCTCCGGCTGCCAAGAAACCAGCTGTTGCTAAAGCTCCGGCTGCCAAGAAGCCAACTGTTGCTAAAGCTCCGGCTGCCAAGAAGCCAACTGTTGCTAAAGCTCCG
>JGI20163J15578_10001208_pt1 | contig 10640 bp, 10 predicted proteins | sample TergutCu122P1_FD_15578 | JGI IMG/M metagenome (IMG submission 15578)
CGTTGTTGTGTCAAAAGCCTTTGAGCCGGGGGTAGAACTTTCGGGCAAGCAGGATTACAAGCGCAAAGTAATCTCGGATATGTACAAAAAGAAGATAGCCGCGCTTTTTGCTGAATAGGACATGCAAGGCTCATGGAAAACTAAAAGTTTTCCATGAGTTTTTGTTTTAATTCTATCGAACCATTAACGTTTTATTTTACTAAAAAAAGCTTTGCCCTGCCCCGCAATCATTGAAAGATCGGAACTCAGGCATATAAATTGAACTCCTTTCGTCATTAAACTCATAGCATGATCGGCATCGGAAGCAATTGTTCCTACAGCTTTACCGGCTGCTCTTACAATTTTAATTATATCGTCAATTGCGGCTATTACCTTGGGATGGTTTGGTTCTCCAATCACCCCCAATGCCTGGGAAAGATCGTAAGGCCCGATAAAAACTATATCCAGCCCATCAACTGCGGCAATGCTTTCAAGATTTTTAATTGACTCCAAAGTCTCACAATAACAGGCTACCATTGTATTAACATTGGAAATATCCGCATATTCCTTGGGATTCATAAAACCGTAGGCCGCTGAGCGCTGGCTTGCCGCAAATCCACGGGTACCCAAGGGGGCATATTTGACTGAAGAAACCACTGCCTTTGCTTCATCAGCATTGTTAATCATGGGCACCTGAACCCCCATAGCTCCCGTATCCAAAACCTGACGTATCAGGGGATCACTGCCATCTCGTATGCGTACGGTAGGCAGCATTTGGGTAGCGTCCGCAGCCCTTATCAAATTGGCCAGTGTTTCTTCGTTCATGATGGTGTGCTCATTATCAATGATGATAAAATCAAACCCGGATAAAGCCAAAACCTCAACAACAGATGGGTCTGTGGTTTTTACGAAGGTACCTATGAAATTTTCGCCTTTTTTAAGGCCTTCTTTGATTTTGTTGTGCCGTATCATTTATATACTCCTTCAAGGTTTCTTTTTACCGAAAATGATTTCATTTGGGTCAAAATCGGTTTCTTCGGATTTATAATTTATATCATCTTCCGAAAAACGCTTCTTTTTGCTGAAAATCGGAGCAACCAGAACAGCCATTGTTGCCAATAGCAGAACTAATGTTATAGGGTTTCCAATAACCGCATTAAAAAGAGCGTTCATATAGTCGCCTTCCGCAAGAACTGCCCATCTGCGGATGTTTTCTTCCAAAAGCGGCCCCAGAACAAGGGCAAGAACAATCGGCGCTTTCGTAATTTTCCCTTTTGTCATAAAAAAGCCCAAAACTCCGAAAACAAACATAACCCAGGTATCAAACAAGCTGTGCCTTATCGCAAGGGTTCCAATAATACAAAGCGCAATAATAAGCGGATTCAGTATATGCGAAGGCGCCATCAAAACTTTGCTTAAATAATTTGCGCCTAACATTCCTATAATAAGAACAAAAATATTCCCTAAAAGCAAACCAATAAAAATTGCGGAAACCATAACCGGATTTGTTGTATACAACATCGGCCCGGGAACAATGCCGTGAATAATAAAAGCTCCCATCATAATTGCAGTTACCGCGTCGCCCGGAATTCCCAGAGAGAGAACAGGAATCATAGCGCCGCCGATACAGGCGGTATTTGCTGTCTCCGGAGCGGTAACTCCTTCCAGAGAGCCTTTGCCCATAAGATCGCTGTGTTTGGAAGCCTGTTTTTGGACTCCGTAAGCTGTTATGCCGGCAATAGTTCCCCCTGCTCCCGGAATAACGCCGATAATGACACCTACAATACTTGAGCGTAACAAAACAGATTTTAACTTTAATGTGTATTTAAAGGCGTCCCAAGTCTTTGTAACTTTGTCTTTAATTAAAGCCTTATCCCTCTCAATTTTAGTTTTTTCAATGGCCGATAACATTTCAGATATTCCAAAAAGCCCGATCATTGCGGAAATAAAATCAATGCCGCCCAAAAGATTGGTTTGACCAAAGTGAAACCGCGGTACCCCCAAAGTAGGATCAAAACCAATCGTTGCCAAAAGAAGCCCAAAAAGTCCCGCCATTATTCCTTTAAGGGTTGAACCAGGTGAAACATATGCAATAATACTCAAGCCAAAGATTGCTACTGCGGCAATTTCCAAAGATCTAAACTGCAAAGCAACATTTGCCAAAAGAGGGGAAAAAACAGCAAGAGCAATTACACTGATGATCCCTCCAACAAATGATGCAATCGTCGCCGTTCCAATGGCCAGCCCTGCTTTTCCCTGTTTTGACAGCGGATGCCCGTCCAAACCGGTCATAATAGCGGAAGGAGTGCCGGGTATATTGATAAGACAAGCGGTGATTGCGCCGCCGAAGTTACCTCCGAGATACACACCAAGCAACAGCAAAATACTTGCTATGGGAGTCATGGTAAATGTAAGGGGAATCATAATAGAAACAGCCATTATAACAGACAAACCGGGAATTACCCCTACAAGAACCCCCAAAAGAGAACCAAGAAAGATCACAAAAAGCATTTGAATGTCTATTACTTGCCATCCAATCAAATATAACTCAAGCCCTGACATACAATATCTCCATATTAAAACTCAAAAAATCTACCCACAGGCAAACGTATCCTGAATCCAATCTGAAAAACCAAATACAAGGCGGCAGTTGCCCCAACAGCGCAAATAATTGCCTGCAGAATCTTCCCGTCAAAGATGAGAACAAGAAGAAAAATACAAATTATGGAAGAGGCAATATAACCTATATAATTTATTCCTATGATATACACCACAATTACAAGAAGCAGCTTTAGTACCCTTACAGCCTTGCCCTTGTCGATTTGTATTTTTATATTTTTCAATGCGCCTTTTCGCACAGATTGTATTAAATGTACTACAGATAAAATAAACAACACCAAGGCAAGAAGCCTTGGGTAAAATGCAGGGTTATTCGCAAGACTTAACGCATGTACCCCCGTTCGATGAAATCCTTGCGAAGCAATAATTGCAAATACTGCTACAAACATAAAAACAAGGGATGTTATCAGGTCTTTCATATTTCACCTTTGTTAAAGTTACCGGGCGCCCCTTAAAAAACCGAGGCAACCCGGCTTATTACTTTTGTCTATTGCTGAATTCGCGCCATTACCCCAGGCATCATTACTTCAAGTCTTCTTCGTTCGGCGTCAACAACTTGTCCGAATTCCTGCGGGCCTCTGAAATATCCTATCATTCCGGTAGCAGTAAATCTTCTGAATTCTTCGCTTTGAACAGCTATTTCCAGAGCATTGGCAAGAATCCGGACAGTTTCCGGGTCGGTTCCTGCTGTTGTGAAAAATCCGCGCCATACCGGAAAATCAAAAGAATACCCTGTTTCTTCATACAGTGTAGGAATATCAGGCAAAGAAGGGTATCTCGTGGGATACACTACGGCAAGCGGGCGAAGTTGTCCGGATTCTATAAAAGTAATTGCTTCCGGCCCGGTAACAGCAAGCTCGATTTCTCCTGCTACAAGGGCAACAAGCATGGGAGTAGAACCGCCATACTGAACGGGAAGAATGTTATCGGTTCCTATGGTTTGCTCAAACAAAATTTGAGACAGATGCCACAATTGCCCCATGCCGCTGTTTCCTGTTCTAACCCTGGCCGGCGAGGTTCTTAAGTGACTGATAAGATCATTCATATTTCGCCATGGCGAATCATAACGTACAAGAAAAATAGCAACATCTTCGGCCACTTGGGCTACAGGGGTAAGTCTTTCTATTCTTGCTTCATCAATTCCGGCGTACCTCATAAGCAAAACGCTTTTCGAATGGAAAAATAATCTGTATCCATCAGGCCTTGCATTAGAAACTTCGGTGAATGCCACCGCGCCTCTTCCCGCCGTATTGTTTATCGGCACTACCGATACTCCCAAAGTCCGCTCAAGACTGGGGATTAACGCCCGTACCGTTAAATCGTTCCCGCCGCCGGCAGCTTGGCCAAGAAAAATGGTAATGTCTCTTGATGGGAATGGTCTATCAGCTCTTGCCCCGCCTGCGAACAGCGTTACAGAGGTAAGCAGCATCGAAACCGATAAAATTGCAACCACTAACTTTTTCATTGTCTCTTCTCCTTAACAAAAATATGTATCAGACGATACCAATCTGATTTTGAATTATACCATTGCTTTTGCTGCTTTGAGTATCTCCTCGCGTGAAGGGGCTTTGCGGTTCTCTTTGGATACATTAATTATCAACTGATAAAGGTTGACATTTTCCGCTTTCGCAATTTCCTTGAAGAGATCCAAAAAGTTGGAATGGCAGCCGGCAAGACCAAGAATAAGATCTTCAGGAGTTATCGCAGCTCTGTAATCGTATTTTGCCATGGCCGGGGCAAGTTTGTTGTCTATAAAATCCAGTAAACCTAAAAAGTTTATTTCTTTTAGTTTCTGCTTCTGTTGAAAGACCCCTACCGCCATTTCCGTTGCGAGATTTCCGGCGCTTCGAGCCATACCCATTAGCCCGCAGTCCAATTCCTGAACACCGCTTTGCTCAGCGGCAAAAGCGTTTGCAACGGAAAGCCCCAAGTTGTTGTGTCCATGAAAACTTACAGGAATAGAAACGGCCTTGACTAACGCTTCCACATATTCTTTAGTTTGATCCGGCGTCATAGTCCCTGCGGAATCCATTATTGAAACAGCTCCCAAGCCCCAGTCTGCAAGTTTTTTTGCTTCCTCAGCCAGCTCTTTTGCCGGAATAATATACCCCTTCATAAGAGCAAAACGCGGAACCATATTATATTTCCGCACAAGAGCAATAGCATCCTTGGCACTGTCTCCGTCTCCCGCATTGGCACCAATCCGCAGAAACTTCATACCCTTAGAAGCGGCCAGAGCAACATTTTTTTCGGTCGCGTTTTTAACCCCGACAAACATCCCTATTTCCCCTCTGGACAGAAATGGCTGGGCCAGTTCCAAATATTCCTCATCGGTAAGCGGGGCTGTTTTTTTGTCCGCTTCATAAGCGCCGATACCATAGGCATTGCCAAATTCAATCAAAGTAATATTGTTGGCCAAAAGACCTTCAAACATCATCACTGTTAGCTCTTTAGTAAATCCATTTCCAAGGACATTTCCGCCGTCCCGCAAAGTGCAGTCAAATAGCTTCATTTTTGTTTCTCCTATATCGTTTGCGTGAGCAAACACTAAAATCGAACCTAAACCAAAGTTTAGGATTTCTCCTTATGCTCTGGCCATTCATCTTAAAAGTTAAATGGCACATTGTATTTCTCGCCCAATTGTTTTAATTCGTTGAAAACAGGCTCCGGTACAGGTACCCCGTTCGCCTTCCGTTCAATGGTTTTATTCCACTCAATTTCACCGGGCATAAATATCTCTGAAACTCCGGAGCTTTTCGGAAGAGCTTTAATTTCTTTTTTCATTTGTCCCAGCCTTTCTTTGAAGGTTTCAATCGGTACAAATTTTGAAATATCGATACACGAAAAAACATGGCCCACGTTTTGCGGATTCACAAAATCGTTCCACATATTCCCCAAATGCGGTCCAAATTGGGCGCCGGAAAGAATGCCGCAAAGAATATCTACAAATAAAGTTATCCCATAACCTTTTGGGCCGCCAATTGGTACTACGCTCCCTTTCATTCCTTCTTTTGGGTCTGTGGTGGGCTTTCCATCGGCAGTAAGCGCCCAGCCTTCGGGGATAGTTTGGCCGAGTTTTGCTGCAAGAATTACCTTTCCCATTGCGACTACACTTGGCGCCATATCAAGAATAATTGGCTCTTCATTGGTTGGAACAGCAATACCAATTGGATTAGTCCCTATGTAAGGCTTGGAACTGCCCCATGGCGCAATATTTGGGGGCGCATTTGTAAGGCTAATTCCAACCATGCCCTGATCTGCGGCCATTTTTATATAATAATACGCCATACCGTAATGGTTCGAATTATTTACAGTAATAAAACAGGAGCCGCTCTGCCGCGCCTTTTCTATACATTTTTCCATTACCTGTTTGCCTACGACCATCCCCATGGAATTACAGCCGTTTATCGCCATAGAACCGGCATATTCCTGTTCTACCTTTAGCTGGCATACAGGATTAACAACCTTTTCTTCAAGCCGCTTAAGATAGATCGTCATCCTGCTGACTCCGTGAGACTCTACGCCGCAAAGATCGGCGCCTACAAGACAATCCGCCGCTATCAACGCCTCGTCTTCAGGCATTCCCTGCGTTTGCAGCAATTTTTGGCAATATGCCCTCAATTGCTCCCAATTTAAAAGATGTGTTTCCATATGCGTACTCCTTTTATTTTTATAAGCTAGTTCAAAAAGCTAAGAGTTTTTTCCAGATATGCGATTTTCCATCCGCTTGAGCAGAAAGGGAGAAAAAATCGACAAAATTATCAAAATAATAAGCACTATACAAATAGGCCTTGTAAGATAATAAATCAAAATGGGCGTGTCTGTTGACATTATAATTGCACGGTGAAAACTTTGTTCTGCCAGAGGGGTCAGTATAAGGGCAAGAACAACAGGAGCAGTTGGGAAACCGGTTTTGCGCAAAAAATAACCTATAAAACCAAAGACAACCATTACTCCCACATCAAAGAAACTGATATTAACTGCATAAGTACCAACAACAGAAAGCACAACTATACCCGGAACAAGTATACCCATAGGGGCATTGGCTAACTTTGCTAACCGTTTACAAACCAAAAGCCCTATAACACCCATAAGAACTTTTGAAAACAAAAACCCTAAAAGTATGGCATAGGTTATACCTCCCTGCACTGTAAACAATTGATGCCCCGGAATAAGTCCATTAATCATAAACCCGCCCAAGAGAACTGCCGCCGCGGCACTACCTGGGATACCCAATGCCATAGTAGGAACTAAAGAGCCGCTTGCGGTTGCATTATTAGCAGACTCTGCAGCCCAGACTACTTCCATAGCCCCATTACCAAATAGCTCCTTGTTTTTGGACCANCGTTTAGCTTCACTGTAAGCAAGCCAAGCGCCAATGTCGCCGCCGGGTCCGGGAAGAATACCAACCAAGATGCCTATTGTAGTTGAACGGAAAAGATTGGGCAGCGCCATGATAAAATCTTTAAAAGGGGGTAAAGTTCTTCCGGAAATTGTCGGCAGTTCTATTTTTTCGCCACGGCGTATTGCTTCTACATTTTCTGCCAACAGCATCACTTGGGACATGGAAAAAAGCCCAACAAGAGCCGGGATCAACTGGATACCCGCTGCAAGATGAATATTTCCATATACAAAACGAGCTGTGCCAATAATTGTATCAAAGCCAATAAAAGATATAGACATCCCGATTGCGCCAACAATAAGTCCTTTGAGCATATTTTTACCAGCAAGAGAGCCAATAATAGTAAGACCGAAAATAGCGATAAGAAAATACTCCGGTGCGCTAAACCTAAGAGATACACGCGCCAAAGGAGGTGCGACAAAAAGAAGAAAAAGTGCGCTCACTACACCGCCAAAACTCGAGGCAATTGTCGCGATTCCTATGGCCTGTAAGCCCTTGCCTTGCTTGGTTAGCGCATAGCCATCAATAGCTGTTGCTGCACTGGCTGGCGTTCCTGGTGTACAAACAAGTATGGCAAGAATGGAGCCGCCATAAATAGCGCTGGCAAATACAGCCGTAAGCATAACCATGCCAGCTGTCGGTGTCATACCAAAGGTAAATGGTATAAGCAAAGCAATTGCCATAGTGGCGGTCAANCCCGGAAGCACTCCAATAATCAAGCCTCCCAAAGTACCAATAAATAATGCAATAAGAGTTTGATAATGAAACAAGTTAGCCATTACTTCTGTAATCATAATAGTTTCCTTAAAAAGTTCAAATTTTAACCGAAGTCACGGCAACATGACTCTTAAAACTCTAACAAAAGCAAAATACACAAACAGATTAAGAGCCACATTTGTCAAAAGAATCACTCTTACCTTTTTTACACCTAAAAAGATCATACATACAGGAATAAAAATTGCGGTACTAATAAAAAAACTGGTAAAATACATTAAGACCAGATAACCCGTTAAAATAAAAAACATCACAAGCGGCATACGAACAGCTTTAAAACCAAGAAGAAAATCATCCTTTTCCCACAGTTCCGGCTTAAGCGTTTTACGCAAACCCATGATAAAAAGAATCAGCGACATAACAAGAAGTATTACAAATACAATTCTAGGAAGTTGGGCAGCTTGGGGAAGAAAATCTCTAGTTTCGAATAATAGAAAAATTGATAGTGCCGCCAAGCCAAACCCTATGAAAACATCGTTATTGATTTTTCGCCTTTCACCCATTCATAACCTCTTTTGAATAAGCAAAGCGATGTTCAGGTAATTTAATTTATACTAACCAAATAATGCTAAAACCCTGAACATCACCTATAACCAGACCATTTTTCTTTAAGGGGCCAACCTATTACCAGCCAAATAAGGGGGCAAGGGCACTTATGGCGTCATGATGCTCTCTGGCAACACGTCTATGTTCTGCAGGAGAAAGATAGTCAACCATAAGTCCAAGCTCTCGCATTTGTGCGATTTGTGAAGGGGTGTTAATAGCTACTCTTAGCGCATCAGTTAAAATCTGTACAACTTCCGGCGGAGCTCCTCTTCTCATAGCGAAACCGCGTTGACTGTACACATGGATACGAGTTTCACTTAAGCCCATTGCATTCCACACCGGAACATGAGGCATTAAGGGCACAACATCCTCTTGTGAAAAGAGAACAATAGGCCTGAGATCTCCATTCCTTTCCGGAATAAGGAATTCGCCGGCAGTACCAAGTACAACATCAACATGGCCGCCCAGAAAAGAGTTAAAACTATCAGCAAATCCAGTGTGTGGAACTGGAATAAGATTAGTATTTACGGCTTCATTTAACTGGGCAATTAACATTACATGCTGACTTATTGCACCTGTCGCTGTCGCAGTAACAGGGTTGTATCTGGCAAATTCAATCAGGCTGGCCAGATCGTGAAAACGAGTCTCATTTGGCTGAATTGCAATACCATTTGGATCGGTAACATGATTTCCCAGGAACTCAAAATTATAGTAAGTTGCAGTTCTGCCCAATGCCGGATCCATATACCCCAAGTGAAGGGCAGGGAAGTTGACCATAGCAATTGTACGGCCGTCCGCCGGTGATGCAAGCACTCTCTCCCAGCCTACCCAACCAGTAGCACCAGTCTGGTTAACAATAGCTATGCTTGTCCCAAGCTCTCTTTCAAGGTATGGTACAAGTATCCTGGCTCCAATGTCCGACCCTCCCCCTGCAGCCCAAGGCACAACCAAAGTAATGGGTCTCCCGCCAGGAAACTCGCCAGCATCGCGTCTGCCGGCAGCAAAAATCAAAGAAACGCTGCAAAGCAGAAGCACCAAAAGAACTACTGTTTTTTTCATTTCCTTCTCCTTAAATTAAAATTATGTGGAAGGGCTATACAGCCCTCCAGTTTTTTAAATAAACGTCATTGGGCTATGTCTCAGCTTATGCCCCTGGATAGGCGTATGTGGGTTCTTTCCCGGAAAGCACTTCATCTATACCTTGGGCAGAATCAGTTACCATACGCACCATGGACTCAGCGGTACACCCCGCACAATGTGGTGTCAAAATAACATTATCAAATGTAAAAAGGGAAGTATCCCTTGCTACAGGTTCCGGATCGGTAACATCCAAGGCCGCACCAGCTATTTCTCCATTACGCAGAGCTTTGATCAGCGCTTCTTCATCCACAATTGCTCCTCTTGCAGTATTAATAAGCCATGCGCTTTTTTTCATCATGGCAAACTCCTTTTCGGAAAAAGACTTTTTTGTTTCTTTTGTTGAAGGCATATGAATACTAACAAAATCGGACTCTTTCAGGACATTTTCCCTGTCAGTAAGCTCCAACAAATCACCCAAAGAGTCTGCCGGTACAAAGGGGTCAAAGGCAAGAACGCGCATACGGAACCCATGCTTCGCAATATGCGCTACTTCCCGGGCAATTTTTCCCGCACCTATAAGCCCCACAGTTTTTCCAAAAATCTCAGTATCAAAAGATGTATCTTTTATACCAAAATTGCCTTTGGCATATTCCCGCGTTTTTAAAAGAATTTGTTTGGCGCCGGCACACATAAGCGCTATTGTATGCTCAGCAACAGATACAAGGTTAGCGATAGGGGTATATACCACACGACAATCATGCTTTTTCGCGGCTTCAAGATCAATGTTATCCACACCGACACCATGTTTGGCAACAACTTTAAGATTTGGTGCTTTATCAAAAACTTCTTTGTCTATTTTGGCGACACGAACCAAAACGGCATCGCAGTCTTGAATATCTTCCAACAAAGCGGCCTTATCTGTGCCTCGGCCAATTTTAACAATATACCCTTTTTGCTCAAGATACTGTATTCCTTCTTTGGCTACTGTTTCAGTTATCAAAACCTTGAACATTTTTCCGCTCCTTTTTCTTGATTGAACTAATATCCAAAAGAACCGGTTGGGTTTATTATACTAATGTTTGTCCCATCGTTTAATTTACTACAGAAAAATATCTTTCTGTAGTATCTCCTACATTATCACACGGTCCAAGAGAGCTGTCAAGCATTATTTTTTGCTTTTTTTGAAGAAATTTTTGCCCAACCGGGCTCTATACGATAGGATTAAGTGTATCGAATTTTT
>JGI20163J15578_10001211_pt1 | contig 10632 bp, 11 predicted proteins | sample TergutCu122P1_FD_15578 | JGI IMG/M metagenome (IMG submission 15578)
AAATGGTTGATGTTAAGATATCTGAAATAGATACTGAGCGCAGGAAAGTATCGCTAAGTATCAGAGCACTATTGGAACAGCCCGCACCGCCACCACCCGTGCCTGAGCGTATGCAAGAAACGGAGCCGGAGCCGCTTGATGAAATGGCTGATGAAGTGGCTGAAGAAGCAGTGGAAGAAATCGAAGTTGCAGAAATGATAGATGAAGCGATAGAAGAAGCAGTAGCTACAGAAGAAATCGCTGCAGAAGAAGTCGCAGAAGAAGCTGAAAACAATTAACATGGACAAAAAAACTTAATATAAATACATAAAACCGTTTGGTATCTCATGGGCGTATTGCTTGCCCGGAAAATATCAAACGGTTTTAATAATTGTCCATTATCAATTGTCAACTGTCAACTGATAAGCGCCTACTTCCATTTGTACTAATGTGCGGCGTAATAGGACTTGGTCTCTGCGGAATTCCACTTCATCAATATTTTCTTGCAAACGGCGTTCGGCTTGTTCACGTTCCGCCTCAACCAGAGCAAGGTCAATATCTTCAGGCCATTGAGCATCGTTCGCCAGAATAGTCAGAACATTATCACGCATTTGAGCAATGCCGCCAAAAACAGCGATTCTGCGCTCGAGGTCATCGTTGATAATTTTCAGAGTGCCGTAATCCAACACAGAAGAACATGCCATATGATTAGCCATAAATCCAACTTCGCCCTCGATGGTGCGAATTATAACTAAATCGGCATCTTCGTCAAATTTTGTGTGTTCGGGTGTTATGATTTTTAGGCGCAATTTGTTTTTAGGCATATATAGCAATCTCCAAAATATTTATGCTCGGTAGCTTTCGGCGACTTCGTCTATCGTTCCTTTGTTTAGGAAGTAACCTTCGGGAATATCGTCATATTCACCGTCAATAATTCCGGCAAATCCGCGAATTGTTTCAGCGATGGGTACATATTTACCCGGAATTTGTGTGAATTTCTCAGCTACAAAGAACGGTTGTGAAAGGAAGCGTTGTATTTTACGCGCTCTATCAACTATGAGCCTGTCGTTTTCGGAAAGTTCATCAACACCGAGTATAGCGATGATGTCTTGTAAATCCTTATATCTCTGCAAAATGCTTTGAACGCTGCGAGCTACATCATAATGCTTTTCACCGAGCACTGCTGCATCTAATATACGTGATGTGGAGTCAAGAGGGTCAATAGCAGGATAGATACCCATTTCGACTATTGCGCGAGATAGGTTTGTTGTAGCATCAAGATGTGTAAATGTTGTAGCTGCGGAAGGGTCGGTAAAGTCATCCGCAGGAACATAGATAGCTTGAATTGACGTTATTGAGCCGGATTTTGTTGATGTAATGCGTTCCTGCAATGCTCCAACCTCAGTCGCAAGCGTTGGTTGGTATCCAACAGCACTGGGCACACGTCCGAGTAGCGCAGAAACTTCGGAACCTGCTTGTACAAAACGGAATATATTATCTACGAAAAGCAAAACGTCCTGATGTGACACATCACGGAAATACTCCGCTATTGTTAAACCGGAAAAACCAACACGCATTCTTGCACCGGGAGGCTCATTCATTTGACCGAACACAAGGGCGGCTTTATCTATAACGCCCGAGCGAATCATGTCATTATATAGGTCAATGCCTTCACGAGTACGCTCACCAACACCCGCAAAAACGGAGTAGCCACCGTGCTCTGTAGCAATGTTGCGAATAAGTTCCATTATTATAACAGTCTTGCCAACACCGGCTCCGCCAAATAGACCGATTTTACCACCTTTTGAATAGGGACAAAGCAAGTCAATCGCTTTAATTCCGGTTTCAAGCATCTCAGTTGCGGCCGATTGATCTGAGAAGCCGGGGGAGGGGCGGTGAATAGGCCAGCGTTCCCTTGACTCCGGATTGGGTTTGTTGTCAATCGCATTGCCTAAAACATTAAGCATACGCCCTAATGTTTCTTCACCAACGGGAACACTTATCGGTGCGCCGGTATCTGTGACAAGCATTCCTCTTGTGAGTCCGTCGGTAGAGTCCATAGCAATCGTACGAACTACATTATCACCTAAGTGTTGCGCAACTTCAAAAACGACAACTCTATCGTCATGATTTACCTCCAAAGCACTGTAAAGTGCGGGAAGTTCAGATTCAAATCTAACGTCAACGACGGCTCCTATAATTTGAAGTATCCGACCTACATTCTTTTCAGCCAAAACAAAATACCCCCTATTTTATTGCGTTTGCGCCGCTGACTATTTCCGTGATTTCCTGTGTTATCATACTTTGACGCATACGATTAAACTGAAGTGTTAAACTATCTATAATTTCAGATGCGTTGCGGGTTGCAGAGTCCATGTTCGTCATGCGCGCCGCCTGCTCGCAAACTGCAGATTCCAGCATAGCACCGTAAATAGATGTGCTGAGATACATGGGAACAGCGTGAGTTATGAATGTTAGTGCATCAGGTTCATAAAGCATGGAAATAGATGCACTCCAAGCATCAGCGGGTGATGTGTCTGAATCCGGTCTGATTGGAAGAAGTCTTGTCACGGTCGGGATATGTGTCAGCACCGATTCAAATTGAGTGTAGATGATATAAACCTCATCAACCTCATTATTATTGTACATTTCAACTATTCTGTTAGCGATAATTTCTGCGTCAATATAAGCAGTTGCCTCAGTCGCACCTGCTGTACGAAGTATAATGTTTTTGTTGCGACGCTTAAAATAATCTGCGCCTTTTGAGCCTACTGCAATGATGTGTTCGTTTGTATCCTTGTTTGATTCAATGCAGCTCAAAGCTTCCTTTGAAACATTGTTATTGTACCCACCACAAAGACCCCTATCACCCGTAAGGACAATATATGCAATGTTTTTGACTTCACGAATCTCTGTAAAAGGAACATTTTCTTCGGGGTCAATTCTGCATCTGACATGATTCATAGCCTCAGTAATGCTCTCGTAAAGCGACCGAATACCATTAAGTCTCGGTTTGACTTTTTGAAGCTTTGATGCTGCTACCAAGTTCATGGCTTTCATGATTTTTTTAGTGTTGTTGACACTGTATATTCTTTTTTTAATGATCTTCATTGAGGACACAATAAAATACCTCTATGTAAAATGTTTGAAGAATTCTTCTCCGGCTGTTTTTATGACTTCATCAAGTTCCTTGGAAATATCTTTGGTTTCACGGATCTCATCAAAAATATGGTTATAACGATCGCTAATGAAATCTAATAACTCACTTGAAGCCCTTTGAACGTGCTCAACATTAACGCCGGAGAAATATTTATTTGTGAGCATGTAGAGCAGTAAAACCTGCTTTTCTACGGGCATTGGATGATATTGCGGTTGCTTGAGGATTTCAACAATGCGCTCACCATGCCTGAGACGGTCAAGAGTATCTTTGCTCAAGTCCGAACCAAACTGAGCAAAAGAAGCCAGTTCTCTGTACTGAGCAAGCTCAATACGAAGAGGACCCGACATTTTTTTCATAGCGCCTATTTGCGCAGCGCCACCAACACGAGAAACAGAGAATCCGGCGTTGATTGCAGGTCGAACACCATTGTTAAAGAGCTCTGTTTCAAGATAAATCTGTCCATCTGTGATGGATATGACGTTGGTTGGAATATATGCGGAGATATCGCCCGCTTGTGTTTCTATTATAGGGAGAGCTGTGAGCGAACCGCCACCTCTGGCCTCGCTTAACTTAGCGGCACGTTCAAGCAGTCTGGAATGCAGATAAAAAACATCACCCGGATAAGCCTCACGACCGGGAGGTCTGCGAAGCAGCAAGCTTAGTGCGCGATACGCTACGGCATGTTTTGAAAGATCATCATATACGAGCAAAACATCTTTGCCTTGCTCCATCCATTCTTCTCCTATGGCACAGCCTGCATATGGTGCGATATATTGCAGGGGAGAGGAGTCACTTGCCGATGCCATTACGATTGTGGTGTATTCCATTGCTCCGGCATCTTCCAGGACTTTAACCAGTCGTGAAACAGTAGAAGTTTTCTGCCCTATGGCAACATAGACACAAAGCACATTCTGGCCTTTTTGATTGATTATCGTGTCAATGCAAATAGCAGTTTTTCCGGTTTGACGGTCACCAATGATAAGCTCACGCTGACCTCGACCTATGGGAATCATTGAGTCAATAGCTTTTATGCCTGTTTGAAGCGGTGTATTAACCTCTTCACGTTCGATAACACCCGGCGCAATACGCTCAATTTGGCGTGTTGCGGAATAATTGATAGGTCCCTTTCCATCAAGCGGTAATCCAAGAGGAGAGACAACACGTCCAAGCAAAGCATCACCAACAGGAACTTCGGAGATACGCTTTGTTCTCTTGACGATATCGCCTTCTTTAACCTCGGCATCGGCTCCAAGCAGAACAACACCAATGCTATCTTCATCAAGATTAAACGCAATGCCGAAAACGCCGTTGGAAAACTCAAGAAGCTCACCACTCATTGCGTCATCTAAGCCATAAACATGAGCGATTCCATCTCCTACCTGTATTACGCTACCTGCCTCGGTGACATCGAGCTTGCCGGAAAAGGCTTTTATTTGTTGTTTAATTACTGAACTTATTTCATCCGGTCTGAGAGTCATGCAGTGCACCCCTCTTTCATATATACTGTCAAATCATGAAGATGTGTTTTGAATGTCCAATCCAAGTAATAGCCGTCCACATAGACATATGGACCGGCAATCACAGACGGGTCTACTTTCATATCCAGCGTGACATCTTTTTGTAACTTTGCTGAAAGAGTATCACGCAGTTTTGAAGCTTGAGCTGAATTAAGCTCCGTAGCGGAGATAATCTTAGCTACGACGATATTTTTATGCTTTTTTATTAAGTCTATATAAACATTAAGCGCAGAAAGGATAAAGGCTTGACGGCTTTTTTCAATCGCCAAATTCAGAAAACCAAGTAAGTCATCATTAAGATGCCCGGTAAATACTTCTGTGAGAAGTTTTTGCTTATCCGCTTTTGGAACATGTGGATGAAGCAGAACTTGTTGAATATCTTTATCTTGCAATGTATCACGCAAAAACACAGCCTCATCTAAACTCTTGTCTATATCATCACGCTCAATAGCTAAATCAAAGAGTGCAGATGCATAGAGCACACTTAGCCTCTCCATGTCATATCCTCCAAATCAGCCATTGTTTCGTTGAAAATATTGTCATGAGTTTCTTTATTGATAGCGAGTTTCACAAACTTTTCCGACATCATGGCTGATACGTCTATGATAGCCGTGCGCATTTCATTCTGAGCTCGCTGCCACTCTGCATCTACACTGGCGTTAGCACGTTCTTTGATAGAATCCGCATCTTGTTTGGCCTCGTCTATAATCCGGCGACCGGCATCGGTTGCTGTCTTTCTGGCCTGAGCAAGAATTTCTTCACGTTCGCGATCAATTTCTTGCAGCTTTTCTTCGTAAAGAAGCTTAAGCTCCGTTGCGTCAGCCATTTCTTTTGCAGCATGCTCAAGTTCGCCTTGTATCCTATCGGTGCGGTTTTGTAAAGCTTTTCTGATAGGTTTATACAGAATAAAGCCCAAGAGTGCAGCCAGCACAGCTATATTAAAAAAGTTAACGCCAATATCAATTAACGTCTGTGCATCCAACCTGAATATAGCCGGGGGAGGCAGTTCATCAGCAACTGAAAGCATTAATGTAAAGTCCAATTCAATCACCTTTCTTTTGTAAAGGTTTCACAATTTTTTTGGTAGATAGGCTCTGAACTATTCTAAAGTGAACCTATCCGGTCATAAATGGAGTGACAAAGTTGACAAAGGCAGTTGAAATTGGGTTTACGAACATTAGTAGTATGGCAACGACAAGTCCGTAAATACCGGATGTCTCACTCATACCCATACCAACAATCATCGAGCCGGTTACAGAGCCTCTGGCTTCGGGTTGGCGAGCAATAGATTCTATTGCTTTTGCTGCAATGTTACCTTGTCCAACCGCGGTGAAAAGACCGTTAAGGACAGCCATGCCTGCTGCAATGTTTGCTGCAGCGAAAACTGTTGCTGCTGCCGAAATAATTGAAACGTTATCCATTATATTTTCCTCCGATATTAATGATAGTATATAAACCAAAAATGGTTGTGCACTAGGTTTCGTCCGGTGTTACTGCATTTGCGATAAAAGTGAGTCCGATAGTAACAAATATATATGCCTGCAAAAATCCTGCAAATAGGTCGAAATATCCGTGAAGTATTATCGGGAACCCAATGCGAGCAAAAAACGGTGTGATATTATAGACTATTGCTATTATAACAACTCCTGATAGTATGTTACCAAATATACGAAAACTGAGTGATATCGGTTTTGCGAGTTCGCTGATGATATTAATTGGCAAGAACAAAAACGCCATATAATAGGGTTTTGCAAGGCTTTTGAGATATTCGGCACCACGATATTTAAGTGCCATTATTTGAATTAAGAAAAAGGTCACAAGTGCTAATGCAAAAACCATTGACCAATCCGCAGTTGGTGCGCGTATTAGTCCAATAAATAATATTCCGCTGAGATTTGACAATAAAATAAAGACAAAAACGGTAAAAAACCAGTAACCCAAAAAAGAAAGTTTTTCTCCTGTTATGCCTTTGAGATAATTGTCAAAGGCTTCTACTAAAAACTCAACAACGTTTTGAAAACCTTTTGGAACATCTTTAAATTTACGCATTTTAATGCGGACAATTACAGCAAAAGTAATCAGCACACTCATTATTATCCAGGTGGCGATTACTGTATCGGTGATATTTATATTTAAACCAAATAAATCAAGGACCGCGTGAGTTCTATTCATTATTGGCAATTCCAAAATTATCACCTCTCCTATATTTTTTAACGATGTTTTATCGTTCGGTATAATATACAAAACAAAAGACAAAATGTCAAGAGTAACAGTCAAAAAACAAAAAGGGATAAAACTGCCAAATTCATAGGGAAGTTCACTAAATCAAAATAGGTAGTACATATAATCAAACAATTAATTTTCGTCAAATTTATCTGTGTCTGTGGAAGTTTCTTCATCGGGTTCACTATTTCCGACTTTTGTCAACATAATACCAAATTTCATAGTGAAAAGTCCTACAGCAAGACCAAAAATAATGGGATTATATACTCTTGGTGCAGTTGTGTCGGTGTGGATTGTAATAAACGGAGATTCACCTGTAATGAAAAAAGTGATGGCTACTACCGCTACTACAACAAAAATAGTGAGAAAATATCTTATGATATACTGAAGCCAAAAATAACCCTTATGTTTGGCAGGGTCATCTAAGTTTAGCCCCTTTATTAAAGAACGTTCAAGCATATAAATTTTCAGGCAATTTACCAAAGACATTATAATAACACACAATGAAAAAAGCAAAGCAGCACTTGTGGTAATAGGAACTACAAAAAAAGAAAGAATTAACGCAATTATTGAAATGATTAATGCTAATAATGCTATTCGCTTAATTATTACTATTGATATTACAGATAATTTCATTGATTTCTCCCGGTGTTTTTAATGTCTTTTCACAAAATCGTAAATTGATTTAAATGCCGCAAAAATACCTAATAAAGTAAAAAGAAGCAGCAACCAAGGTGAAGTGCCCAGAAAGCGGTCCAGATAAAACCCTATTAACAGCGAAATTGCAAGGCAGGCAATTATTGTAAAACTAATTTGAGTTAAAAGAGCAAACGCTTTTATAAATTCTTTTGTAGAATCATTATTGTTATTTGGCACAGCAAATCACCTCTTGTCTTATCGCCACTATAGTACAGCAGAACCAAAATATTTGCAAGCCTTTTTAAATTTTCTTCATATTACGAGCAGCAGTATTCAGCAGGAATTTTTTCGTCTCGCCGCTATCAAAATCAATCGCAAGCAAAGCATCATTACCGGCAGGGGTTAATTCAGTGATAACACCTTTTCCAAACGCGGTATGCTCAATAGCGTCACCGACTTTGTAGCCATGGGCAGGTTTTGCGGGTTTTGAGTCACTTTGTCGCAACGACTTTGGTGTCGGTCGCTGATTTAAGGAACTTGAAAAAGAAGGCTCACCGGGGAAGTCAAATATCTGACTCTCATCAGAAAAGCGTCTCGAAAAGTTGTTTTGCCTATCGGAATTGCCCCAATTTGCATTTTCAAAGAAATCGCTATTATCGAAACTAAACGAAGAATCATGCGTCTGAATATTCTCAGAATCAATTTCCCTGATAAAACGAGACGTCTGCGCCGCAGTTGTCTTACCAAAAAGCATACGCTGTCTTGCGCTTGTGAAATACAGCAAACGCTCAGCTCTGGTCATTGCAACATAACAAAGCCTACGTTCTTCCTCCATCTCAGAAAAATCACCAATCGCGCGAGAACTCGGAAACACACCATCCTCTGCGCCAACAAGAAACACAGTATCAAATTCAAGCCCCTTTGCGCTATGCATTGTCATCAACATTACGCGGTCTGCGCTATCATCATCACGGTCAAGATCGGTAAAAAGAGCTGTTTCACTAAGAAATCCAAACAATGAAACATCATCACTGCTTTTCATGAAACTAATGATATTAGTCTTTAATTCTCGCACATTTTCAATACGGGAAACATTCTCGTGTATATTCTTCTCTTCAAGTGCACGAACATATCCGGTTTGGCTAATTACTACATCATAAAGTTCATCGAGTGGGATTGAATCAGCAAGAGCACGAAACTCAGTAATCATATCCGCAAAGCCATGCAGTTTTCCTGCGGCATTTTTCAGAGCTTCATGATTATGCGACTCTTTTATCATTTCAAAAACCGACCTGCCGGATTGTGTAGCAAGCTCTGTGAGCCTGCTGACTGTTGTTTGACCAATTCCACGTGTTGGGTTATTGATAATTCGTAACAAGCGGACATTATCATGAGGATTATGAATAACACAAAGGTACGCCAACATATCCTTAATTTCGGCGCGCTCAAAAAATCCGATTCCGCCATAAATTCGATAGGGGATACCACTGCGTTTGAAAGCAGTTTCAAATTGGTTTGACTGTGCGTTCATGCGATATAGTATGGCGTGTTGATTCCACTTATTTCCGGCGGCGATAGCGGCAATGATAGTGTCGGCGACAAACTGAGCCTCAGCACGCTCATCAGACACAACATGCAATGAAGGCTTCTCGCCCGGATCCTTATCAGTCCAAAGTTTTTTTCCTTTTCGACCTTGATTGTTTCTTATCACATCACCGGCCGCATTCAGAATTAAGCCCGTAGAGCGATAATTCTGCTCCAACCGTATCACTTTAGTGTTGGGAAACTGCTCTTCAAAATTCAAGATATTTTCGATTGTCGCGCCTCTGAACTTGTAGATACTTTGGTCGTCATCACCAACCACGCAAATATTACCATATCCACCCGCAAGAGATGATGCAAGCAAGTACTGAAGATTGTTCGTGTCTTGATATTCATCGATAAGCACATGCTTGAATCTTCGCTGATAATGCTCAAGCACGTCAGGATGCTCCATAAAAAGACGAACAGTAAGAAAGATGAGATCATCGAAATCAAGCGCATTTGACGCTTTCATGCGCTTTTCATATTCAACATATATATTTGCTACGATTTTACGTCGAGTATCAAATGTCTTTTCTGTTTCAGCAAGAAAATCTTCGGCTGATTGCATTGCGTCTTTTGCTCGGCTGATATATCCCAAAATGGTTTTGGGCGGAAAAGCACTGTCGAGAAGCTCCTGCTCTTTCAGAATTCCCTTGATGAGCGAAACAGAATCGGTAGTATCATAAATCGTAAAATCGGGATTATATCCAAGTCTATCAATATCTCGTCTGAGAAACCGGACACATGCCGAATGGAAAGTACTTGCCTTTATATCCCCGGCAGCCTCCGCACCCAACATTTGCTCCAAACGCTCTTTCATTTCACCGGCGGCTTTGTTGGTAAAAGTAATAGCAATAATACGCCAAGGTTCAACAGAATCAACAGCACAAAGTTCACGCACCTTATCACGTGCTTCATCTGTTGGTGAGTCTATATATTTCTCCAAAAAACGCAAATCATCTTCGCTGATATAATCAGGTACATACTCACTATCAGAACCATTACCGTACTTTATCAAATTTGCAATTCGATTGATAAGTACTGCAGTCTTACCACTGCCTGCTCCTGCAAGGAGCAGGAGCGGTCCTTGTGTTGTCAAGACAGCTTCGAGCTGGACTTTGTTCAGATGCTTGAAATCAAGAGAGATTGCCTCTCGACGTGTCTTTGAGTAGCGCTTGTTAAATTCATTTTGATTCATGGTAAAACCTTCTTTGAAGTTGACAATGAACAGTTGAAAATTGACAATTAGGAAATCCAGTGTCCATTGTCACTAGTGTAGCGTACACGAAATAACTGGGCAGAAATTGCGTTGAATTTTGTCGCAAGACTAGGCGTGAGGAGGGCGAATATCTGGATATTTAACCGACGAACAACGACGGATTGCGGAAAAAGGCAACGTAAGTTTTGTCTAGTTATTTCGTGTGCGCTGCACTAGGTTAATACTACACCATGCGGGCTCGTTTTTCAAGTGGGAATTGTTAATTGAATGATTGACTTTGTATTTGGTATGATGTATTATTTTCCAAATAA
>JGI20163J15578_10001213_pt1 | contig 10629 bp, 11 predicted proteins | sample TergutCu122P1_FD_15578 | JGI IMG/M metagenome (IMG submission 15578)
TATTCATTCTAACCCGGAGCTTGCCTTTGAAGAGCATAAAGCTGCCAAATTTATAGTGGAAATGCTTAAAAAGCATGACTTTGCAGTAGAAGAGAAAATCGGCGGCATGGATACAGCCTTTAAAGGGCGCTTTAAAGTAGGCGAAGGCGGCCCTGTAGTAGCTTATTTGGCGGAGTATGATGCATTGCCTGAAATAGGCCATGCCTGCGGGCATAATTTAATAGCGGCTATGTCGGTAGGTGCTGCTGTTGCCCTCAGTAAGACCATGAAGGAAGAAAATATTCCCGGTGAAGTTGTACTTTTAGGCACACCTGCGGAAGAAGGGGGCGGCGGTAAGATTCTGCTCCTTAACGAGGGGGAATTTGAAGGGATTGAATATTCTCTTATGATTCATCCAAGTACTACCAATCTTATTAACAGAGGCGGTCTTGCCACAACCAAGGTAACTGTTACATATCATGGGGTTGCGGCTCATTCGGCAGCGGCTGAAAATGGGGTTAATGCCCTTCAAGGGGTTATACAAACCTTTAATTTGATTGATTCGATAAGGGCTCGTATGCCTAATAAAACCAATGTAAACGGCATTATAACCGCAGGAGGCACAGCCACTAATATAATTCCCGACTATGCCCAGTGTAAATATTCTGTCAGAACGGCCACAGTCGGCGATTTGAAAATAGTTGTCGGCATGATTAAGGATGTTGTTAAAAATATTGAAAACCTTCTTGGGCTGAAAGCCGAGGTGGAAACCACATTGGTTTATTCGGAAAGATATTGTAATTTGGCTATGGACGAAAGATGGAAGAAATATATGGAAGTTCAAGGCGAGGAAGTAGATTACCCTAACCCTGACGCCAAGGTAGGTTCTTCTGATGTTGGCAATGTAACTTTAAAAATACCGTCAATCCATGCCTATGTAAAGATTACTGATGAAAAGGTTGTAGCCCATAATATTGCATTTACTAAGGTGACAGATACAGAAAAAGCCCATGAAGCGATGATGAAAGCTGCTAAAGCAATGGCGGCTACAGGGTTTGATATAATGACTGATGAAAAGTTCAGGAAAGAGATTAATGAAGAGTTTAAAGAAAAGGTGCCCCATTATGATAATTTGGAGTTGTAGTAATTAAGAGCGGTATTTGCAATCTTTCTGAGAGGCTGATGCATTTTGCATCAGCCTCAGAGTGTCAAAAAAGTGGCTTCGCCACTTTTTTGAGGCTACTGTCGGAATAAACAGCTTGTTCAATCGCCTTTCTACGAAAGGCTTGAAACTCGCTATTTTCCTCAGGTGGGCAAAGCCCACCTTACGGATTTTGTTTGGGAAACTCTTCGTTTCCCAAACCCTTCCGCTTTAAAATCAGACTTTTTTGACAGATTGAGGCTGATGCATTTTGCATCAGCCTTTTAAAAAAAGGAGGGCTGTTATGAAAAGAGTATTAATAAGTGTCAGCGATAAAACAGGCATTATAGAATTTGCCAAAGTCCTTATTTCATCAGGATTTGAAATAATCTCTACCGGAGGAACTTTAAAGGCGTTAACTGATGCAAATATCCCTGCCATAGCAGTCAGCTCGGTTACAGATTTTGCCGAGTGTTTGGACGGGAGAGTAAAAACCCTTCATCCTGCAATTCACGGAGGCATACTTGCGATACGTGATAATGAGAGCCATATGAAGCATATTGCGGATTTGGGTATAGAGCCGATTGATATGGTAGTGGTCAATTTATATCCTTTTAAAAAAACCATATTAAAAGAAAATGTAACTTTGGAAGAAGCTATAGAAAATATAGATATTGGCGGCCCGGCTATGGTGCGGAGTGCCGCGAAAAATTACAAATCTGTGGCTATAGTGACAGACCCTGCCGACTATGATAAAATAATAGGAGAAATAAAAACGGAAGGCGCCGTAAGCAGCGCAACCAAAATATACTTAAGCGCTAAAGCCTTTGCCCATACAGCAACGTATGATGCACTTATTGCCGATTATTTACGTGAGCGCGCCGGCATGGATGTTTTAGCGGGGGATAAGCTAATATTAACCTACGAGCGCAATTTAGACTTGCGCTATGGGGAAAACCCTCATCAGAATGCGGCATTTTATTCGGAAATCATGCCGCCCAAAGGTTCTTTAATTCCCTTTGAACAGCTTCACGGAAAGCAAGTTTCCTTCAACAATATTAACGACTTAACAGGTGCTGTTGCGCTTTTAAAGGAGTTTGACGGGCCGGCTTGTGTATGTGTTAAACATTCGGTGCCTTGCGGTGTGGCCGAATCGGATAATTTATACAATGCCTTTATGAAAGCTTGTGAAAGTGACCCTATATCTGTATTTGGCGGTATTGTGGCGCTGAATGGGACAATTGATAAAAAATGTGCCGAGCAGATGAATAAAGTATTCTTAGAAATTATTATAGCTCCTGATTATTCGCCGGAAGCTCTTGAAGTATTTAAGAAAAAGAAGAATTTACGTATTATTAAAAACCCCAATGTGGCTAAAAATATAGATGAAAAGTATTTTGACTTGAAAAAAGTCCTTGGCGGTGTGCTTATCCAAGAAATTGACAGTATTTTAATTAATGAGAAAGAGTTAAAATGTGTAACCTTAAAGCAGCCTGCGCCAAAGGAAATGGAAGACCTTATATTTGCCTTCAAAGTGGTAAAACACACTAAATCCAACGGGATAACCCTATGCAAAAATAAGCAGACAATAGGTATAGGCGGCGGTCAGGTAAGGCGTTCTTGGGCACTTCAGCAGGCCATTGACCACGGCAATGAGATTTTTGGAGACGGAATATGCCGCGGCGCAGTTATGGCAAGCGATGCCTTCTTCCCATATGCCGACTGTGTTGAGCTGGCTTATAAAGCCGGAATTACGGCTATTATACAGCCCGGCGGCTCTGTAAAAGATGAAGAGAGTATAAAACTGTGTAATAAATACGGCATATCCATGCTGTTTACGGGTATACGGCATTTTAGGCATTAATTTAGTGGGAACACGCCATAGTTATATAGAACACGGAGATTTTTTTAATGAATGAGATAAGTATTAGAGATTTTACAGTTAAAGACGAAGAACTTTTTTATAGCATGGCTTCTTTATTTCATGGTTCCGATGCTGTTGCTTACGGTGAAATTAACTATGAAGCTTTGAAAAATACCTTCAATAACTGCATTAACAACAGCCCGCTTGTCAGAGGGTTTTTTATCTTCCAAAATAATGAAATATGCGGCTATGGCCTGATTTGTTTTTCTTATTCAAACGAATACGGCGGCAAAATTATGATTATTGATGAAATATATATTAAAGACGAGTTTAGAGGCAGAGGGGTTGCAAGCTTTTTTGTCGAAGCTGTTATCTCTGAATATAAACACGATGTAGTTTATGTTGAAGTAGAAGTGAAAAAAGATAATATAGAGGCAATAAATTTATATGAAAAGCTTGAATTTGGCTTTAATGATTATTTGCTCATGTATAAGTTTTTTAATCGATAAAGACAGAGGCATAATGCTCTTAGAGAGGTTAATATGTTAGATGTAGCGTTACTTGGCTGCGGCGGTATGATGCCTATGCCGGGCAGGTTTTTGACTTCGCTTTTTTTGCGGCATAACGGGCGCTTTGCCCTTATAGATTGCGGGGAAGGCACTCAAGTGAGCCTCAGAATATTAGGCTGGGGGTTTAAAAATATTGATATTATTATGTTTACCCATTTTCACGCGGATCATATAACAGGGCTTCCGGGGCTTTTGCTTACAATCGGAAATTCAGGCCGGGAAGAGCCGCTTATTTTAATGGGCCCCAAAGGCCTTGGGACTGTGGTAAGCGCTCTTACTATAGTTTCTCGTGAAATTCCTTTTGAAATAAAGATTATTGAGATAGAGGGGCCTTCGGAATTTAATTTGGGTGATTTTGTAATAAAGGCTTTACCCCTTGACCATAGGACGAAATGCTATGCCTATACGGTTTCTGTCAGTCGGTTGGCCAAATTTAACCCGGAGAATGCTGTAGGGCTTGGTATTCCAAAGCAAATGTGGTCTTATCTTCAAAAGGGAGAAGAAGTTTCCCATGAAGGTAAAATATATACTCCCGATATGGTAATGGGAGATGTACGAAAGGGTATTAAAATCGCCTATTGTACTGATACAAGGCCTGTAAAAGCCTTGCCGGGCTTTGTAAAAGGCGCCGATTTGTTTGTATGTGAAGGAATTTACGGGGATAATGACAAAATCGACAAAGCGAGAGAGTATAAGCATATGCTGTTTTCGGAGGCGGCAAGTATTGCCAAAGAAGGGGAGGTTAATGAGCTGTGGCTCACTCATTACAGTCCTTCCTTGACAAAACCGGAAGAATTTTTGTATAATGCTACTAATATATTTCAAAAAACNTTTTTGGGATTTGACAGNAANAATACTACAATAAAATTTGAACAGGATGAATNATGAAAAGAGGTGACAATTTGGCCGAACTAAAGAAAATGAGCGACTATGAGATTATNAAGGCATGTCTTGACGGAGATTCAAATTGCTTTTGCGAACTTATATCAAGGTATAAAAATTTGGTATATTCAATAATACTTCGCATGGTAGCCGACAAGGAAGAAGCCAATGATTTGGCCCAGGAAGTTTTTATAAAAATTTACAAAAATTTAGGTAAATACCACCCTGACTTTAAATTTAGCACATGGACTATGCGAATAACCACAAATCATGTTATTGACTACAGGCGTAAGAAAAAACAACAAACCATACCTCTTGATGATGCAGGTCTTCTCGCTATTTCTGACGATTCTTCCCCTGAGGCTGAATACATAGAAAAAGAGAGCGCTCAGGCCCTTAAAAAAGCAGTGGAAGGTTTGCCTGATATGTATAAGGTGCCTATAGTTTTGTATCACCAGCAAGGCCTTAGTTATCAGGAGATAGCCGCAGTTATAGAAGAACCCTTGTCAAAGGTGAAAAACAGAATCTTTCGCGGAAGACGAATGCTTAAAGATGATTTATTAAGCATGAAAGAAGGTGGAGTTTATGAGTTGTAACAGGGCTTATGAATACTTTATGAATCATATGGATAACAGCCTTACGGTTATGGAGTACGAATGGCTTGACATACACCTTGCCAAATGTGATAAATGCAAAGAGGACTTTATGGCATATGAGGCTATTTTAGGAACCCTTTCCCAAGAGGATGAAATAGAAGTTCCTTGTGAGTTGGAAATTAAAATTATGGAGCAAATAAAAAGCCTGCCTACTTTGAAGGAAGAGCGCAATAAAAGGAAAAAGTTGGTGCTTACATTTGTGAGTGCTGTATTTACAGGGCTTATGGCTCTGGCTTCTTTTGCCTCAGGGAGGCTTGAGCTTATAGGAGATGTATTGGCCGGGTCTCAGCTAATGGCATATACTGAGCTTTTAAGTACTGCGGCAGATCATACATTGGCGCTCATAAGCGACATCGGAGCCTTCTTAGGGGAGGCTATGATGTCAGTTTCTGTGTTTTTTGACGGATTTAGATATATCATATTGTTTGCAACAATAGTATTAATATTTGTGCAGATGGTATTAAGGAAAAAAGATAAGCAACTAACAAACGGAGCAAGGTGATAAGTTCTGGATAAAGATATTTTAATACTTGGCATAGAAAGCTCTTGTGATGAGACTGCCGCTTCCGTAGTAAAAAACGGGAAAACAGTCTTGTCCAATATTATTTTATCGCAGATTGAAATACATGAAAAATACGGCGGCGTAGTGCCTGAAATCGCTTCGAGAAATCATATATATGACATCTCAGAAGTTGTTGATGCAAGCCTTCACGAAGCGGGAATTGCTTTAAATGATGTAAATGCCTTTGCAGTAACTTACGGCCCCGGCCTTGCAGGGGCTCTTCTTGTGGGGTTATCCTATGCTAAAGGTTTAAGCTTTGCTCTGAATAAACCTCTTATTGGTGTTAATCATATTGAAGGGCATATTTTTGCTAATTTTATTGATCATCCGGCTCTTGTGCCTCCCCTTATATCTCTTGTAGTTTCAGGAGGGCACACCCATCTTGTATATATGAAAGATTACAGCAGTTTTCAAATTTTAGGCCATACAAAGGATGACGCCGCAGGAGAAGCCTATGACAAAATAGCGCGCTCTTTGGGGTTGGGTTATCCCGGCGGCCCTAAAATAGAGCTTTTGGCTAAAGAAGGAAAGGCTGACGCCCTGGATTTTCCCCGTGCAATGATTAATGAAGATAATTTGGATTTTTCATTTTCGGGGCTTAAATCTGCCGTAATTAACTATCTTAATAAAATGAATATGACAAAACAGCCCGTAAACAAAGCGGATGTTGCAGCATCTTTTCAGCAGGCGGTTTCTGATGTGCTTGTTGAAAAGGCTGTAAGGGCGTGCAAAATAAATAATGTGGAAAAGCTTGCGCTTTGCGGCGGTGTTGCGTGCAATTCATTTTTAAGAGACAGTTTTGAACTCGCTGCAAAGAAAAATAATATTGAATTTTATGTTCCTTCAAAAATTATGTGCACTGACAATGCGGCTATGATAGCCTCAAGAGGGTATTTTAGCTTATTGGACGGATATGTCCACGGGCTTTCGCTAAATGCGGTTTCAAACCTTAAAATAGGCGAAATTACGGGCTTGGGTTAAAAACTGTCGAGCCCGGCTCAAGGGCGACAACCAAAACCTCAGTCCTTGTGGGATTAATATGGATTGTAAGCTGAAATGCGGCAGCTTCCTTTCTTGTACCGGGGACGAAGGATACATCATAAGGGATGCCTATGCGGGTGAGCAAATCGCAGGCCAAAAGAAATTCAGTATATGAAATAGATATATTATTTAACATTCTGCGAAATATATCATAAGAAAATACGGCTGCTAACGGGCCGTCCCATAAGTAATTCAACTATATCACCTCGTATCTCAATATGAATCTCCATATATATTATGAATTTTCAGACAAGCAAGTGATGATTTTTTTAGTACCTGCTCAAAAATTATGCACTTTCAATATTATAAGATATAGCAAATGTGCGAATGTTGGGCGTGACTTCAGTTCATTTTTGGCTGAAATCAATATAGTATAAGTCTAATTAGAATACCCTTACATACATATAGACAGGGGGGTATTTTATGCGGTTCAGACTTTTTTACAGAAGGCCGAAAAAGAAAAAGAATAAAGCTTTATTTGTGCTGCCTCTATTTGTTTTATTTACAATCTTTCTGGGCATCTTTTTTCTTATAAGACTTGACAGGATGCTCTTTCCAATAGCTTTGCAAGCGGCAGAGCTGCATGCAAGGGCAAAGATGAATGAATTTATAAACAGCTCAACAATAAATGCAATAGAGAGGCATAGTCTTGTAAGTGAGGATTTTTATAATATAACCACAGGCTATGACGGAAAGCTTAACAGCCTGTCAGTAAATACGATTCTTATAAATCATCTCACCAATGAAATAGCGGTTTCCATGTCCGAGGAGCTTACAGGGCTTGATAATGAAAGGGTTCAAATTCCTTACGGTGCATTAACGGGCATAAGAATAATTGCAAACTTAGGGCCGTTATATACGGTGTATTTGATGCCTATGGGAGAAGTTATAGTGGATTACAGCTCATCTTTCGCCTCAGTGGGAATTAATCAAGTGAATTTTCAGGTATGGCTTAATATAAATGCAAGGATGAATATTATAAACCCCCTGCAAAGCAGCGAAATTCTCTTAGAGCGGAGGGTCCCTTTGGTAAATACAGTTATTAATGCCGAAATACCCAATGTGTATTTTAATAATTCAGCCGATGGAATAATAATCAGCCCGCCTTAAGATATACTAATTAACCATATATGAAAATTATTTCCGGCAAGCCGGATAATTTTCATATTGGTTCACTATTATTGTTGTTTAGAGGCGTAAAGTCTGCTATACTGTGCACATAAGTGAAAAATTATCTTTTTACAATATTATCGGAGGCTAAAATGAGATATATAGAAGATTTTAAAGAGGACGACCGCATAATAGCCCATTATTTATGCAAGCAAAAAAGCAGCCTCAAGTCTCGTGCGGGCAAAACATATCTTTCGCTGAAGCTGCAAGATAAAACGGGGGTTATTGATGCAAAGGTTTGGGAACTTCATAACGATATACAAAGCTTTGAAGAAAATGACTATATAAAAGTTGACGGAGTAATAGTTGCCTATCAAAATGAATTGCAGATGAAAGTCTCCAAAATACGCAGAAGTGAAGAAGGGGAATACGACCCGGCAGATTATGTTCCCCGCACTGACAAAGATGTGGAAGCGCTTTATGAAAGTCTCTTAAGCTATATAAAATCTATAGGCAATCCGTATATCAAAAAGCTTCTTGAAAGTGTTTTCCTGGAGGACCCGACAATAAGCGCCTCTATTAAAACCCATTCCGCCGCCAAGCAAATGCATCATAGCTATATGGGAGGGCTTTTAGAGCATACAGTTTGTGTTGCTGATATATGCGAGTTTTTATCAGGCAAATATAAATTTGTAGATAGAGATATGCTTATAGCCGGCGCTCTTTTACANGATGTATGTAAAATTATTGAGCTTTCACCTTTTCCGGTTAACGATTATACNGATGACGGCCAGCTTATAGGGCATTTAGTAATGGGCTCGGANCTTGCAGGCAGGCATATAGCTAAAATNGAAGGCTTTCCCCATCAGTTGGAGCTTTTGATAAAGCATATGCTTCTTTCTCATCACGGGACTTATGAATTTGGCTCTCCCGTGCTGCCTAAAACTGTTGAGGCATTTTTGTTAAACTGTGCCGATGATTTGGATGCCAAAACTAAAATGTTTGAGGATTTTGTAGTTAATGACAATACTATGGGTATGTGGGTCGGTTATCATAAAATGTTTGCGAGAAACTTAAGAAAGTCAGGTTATGGCAATGAAAAATGATTCGGAATTTATTAGCGCCGGTGAAATAAGCAAGTTTTTATACTGCCCCTATCAGTGGTATTATGAGCGGTTTTACGGCAGCGTTTATATACGCAGCTTGTATAAAGAAAGAAATCAAAAATTGGGGCTTAAAGATACGACATACAGTAATTTTAAAAAAGGACTGGATTACCATGCCGACTATGATGACAGCGCTGCTTCTTACGGCGGCGGCCTCAGGGCATTTCGGCGCATTGCAATAATTATTGCAGTTATAGCCGGTATTGTGTGCGGTTATTTATTCTACCGTTATTTCTTATAAAGGGAGCTGTATTTTGGAAATTATTCTGTATATTGCTGCTGCCGCTTTGATTATTTATTTTATTGCGCGGCTTATTTCATTTTTTTTGACCAGAAAGCATAAATGTGTAAAACTTCCGCCTAAGCTTCCCGGAGCAGCTTACAGGCTTATATACAGCGATCAAAAACAAATTGACAAAAGGCAGGAAAATGTTGTATACGGCACAGTTTTAAAATCCGAAAAGCTGGAAATAAGCGGCAAGCCTGATTATATATATAGACATAAAAGCGGAGAGCTTATGCCTGTTGAGCTTAAAAGCGGCGAAATAGGGGAAGCTGTTGAACCTTATCTCGGGGATTTAATGCAGCTTGCAAGTTACTTTGCTATTGTAGAAGAGTATTTTGGTGAGAAGCCTCCGGGCGGCTTAATTATTTACAAGGATTATATGTTTAAGATAAAGAATACGGCCAGACTTAGGCGCGCCCTAAAAAGTGTTTTAGGGGATATGAGGGATATGCTTAAACATGGGGAAGCTAACCCTGCCGCAAATTTTGCTAAATGCAAAAACTGTATTTGCAATGGTACCGTATGCGAATATACGGATTAATTTTATGAAAGCAGCCGATTTCATGCTTAAAAAGAATGATATATGCCAAATAGAGATAACAGATATTGAAAATAAGGCGGAAGGCATAGGCAGATATGATAATTTTGTTATCTTTGCCGATAATTGCCTGCCCGGTGATATTTGCGAAGTTAAAATCCTTAAGGTGAAAAAAAGCCATGCTTACGGTAAGGTTTTGAGTGTGGTTAAAGCTTCACCTTTCAGGGTTTTATCGCCATGTTCTGTTTCTGACAAATGCGGCGGCTGCGCACTTATGCATATGGATTACAATGAGCAGCTTAAGCTTAAAGAAAAGAAAATCTATGACAGCCTGACCCGTTTGGGAAATTTTAAAAATCCGAATATTTTACCTATAGAGCCTATGGATAATCCAAAGGCTTACAGAAACAAATCGAGTATTCCCGTAAGGGAGGAAAAAGGCGAGATAAAAATCGGATATTATGCGAAAAACAGCCACAGAATTGTGGAAAATCACAATTGCTATATTGCAAATATTGTTGTTAAAGAAGTTATAGAGACTGTTTATGAATATATGCTTTCCTGCGGTGTGCGAGCTTATAACGAGTTAAAAAACACGGGGGTAATAAGGCATATTATTGTTAAATCTGCTTTTGGGACAGGGCAAATTATGGTTATTCTGGTTTTAAATGCTAAAAATGGGAAGCTGCCTAAAAATCACGGGTATTTAATAGGGAAATTATCCCAAATAGAAGGTATGGCAAGTATTTGCTTTAATTATAACAATGAAGCCACAAATATTATTATGGGTAAGGGCAATTTATGCGCATGGGGTAAAGAATATATAGTGGACAGA
>JGI20163J15578_10001214_pt1 | contig 10627 bp, 8 predicted proteins | sample TergutCu122P1_FD_15578 | JGI IMG/M metagenome (IMG submission 15578)
ATGTTTTTCCTCGGTTTGGGCGGAATGTTAATGGTAGGCTCGGGGCTTATTAAGGGCGTTAAGTTTTTGTTCGATCTTAAGAGTTTGCGGTAGAAAACAGCAAAACCCATGAAGTACTTTTTTGAAACCTACGGCTGCCAGATGAACTTTGCCGAGTCCGCCGCCCTGCATTTGGCTGCGCGGGAACGGAACTGGCAGGAAGCGGCAAACGCTGACGAGGCCGACCTGGTACTGCTCAACACCTGCTCTGTGCGCAAAACTGCGGAGCAGCGGGTCTTCGGCAGACTGGCGCATTATTCGGCTGTCAAAAAAAAGCGCGGCACGCCGCTGACCCTTGTGGCGGCGGGCTGCATGGCCGAGCGCCTGGGTGAAAGTCTAAGAGAGAAATTCCCTGCCGTAGATTATGTGATGGGAACATCAGCCCGCCCACGTTTTCCGCTCATCCTGGAGGCAGCGGAGAAGGGCAATACCGGGCTTTCGCCTGTCCTTCTTGCTTTTATCGAAGAAGCTGATGAAAAACCTCAATTTGTTTTTTCAGCCAATCATCATGATGAATCTAGTCCGTATCGCAGTTTTGTTCCAATTATGCACGGCTGCAACAATTTTTGTTCTTTTTGCATTGTCCCATACGTGCGCGGCAGGGAAGTCAGCCGCAACCCGGACGAAATCCTGCAGGAAATCCGTCTGGTGGGAGAGAAGGGGGTGCGGGAAATAACCCTTTTGGGGCAGAACGTGAACTCGTATCGATGGGAAGCGGGCGGGCTTGATTTTCCGGGTCTGCTGGAATTAATTGCGCGGAATTTGGAGAGTACAGGGGTAAAGTGGCTGCGTTTTTTATCGAGCCATCCAAAGGATTTTTCGACAGAGACAATCCGGGTTTTGGCCGAGAATCCCTGTTTTTGCCGGCATATTCACTTATGCGTACAGCATGGCTCAGATAAAATCCTTGCCGCCATGAACCGCTATTACAACCGCCAGCAGTACCTGGATTTGGCAGCGCGCCTTCGCGAGGCTTTGCCGGGACTTAGCCTTTCCACTGATATTCTTGTGGGTTTTCCCGGCGAAACAGAAGAGGACTTTGAAGAAGTTCTGACGCTTATGGAAGAAGTGCGCTTCAGCTACTCGTATATGTATCATTTTAATCCCAGAGAAGGCACAGCGGCGTATGATTTGCCCGGCAGAATAAGCGAAGATGTCAAAAAAAAGCGCCTGCAGAAGGTTATCGCTTTGCAGGAAAAACATACCCGGGAAATTCTAAAAAGCCGAATTGGCGAAGAAGCGCTGGTACTTATTGAAGGGATTTCCCGTAAAAATGCCGATGAATTAATAGGCCGTACCGAAAGGGATGAAAGGGTGGTGGTTCCCGGAAGCGCCGAAATGCTTGGGCGCTTTGTGAAACTTAAACTTTCATCACTTCGGGGGAATACATTTCGGGGTGCGGCTCCCGAAATATGGAGTTAATGATGCTTCGGTTAATTTCAATTTTTTTGATTTTGGTTCTTTTCCTCGCCTTTATTATTTTCAACCTGGAAAACAGGTGTGATGTTTCCCTCGGTTTCATCACTTTTAAGGATATTCCGGTTTTTCTCACCGCAATTTTCTCTTTTACGCTTGGCCTGCTTTTTGCGATACCCCTGGTTGTTTGCTCTTTTTTGAGGCGAAAAAAATCTTCTCATGACAGGGAGCTGCCGTATGCGGAAAAAATGCCGCCTAAGGCTGACAGAATGCCGCCGAAGGCGGACCCGCATGATGCATCTGAACCGCTTAAAAAAGTTGACGGCACCTATGGTTTCAATTAAAACTCCCTGTCTTGCCCTGGGCATATTTCTTTTTTTTAGTTTTTCTCCCCTTTTTGCGCAAAATGCTTCGATAACAGCCGAGATTTCCCGGCTGGAAACGCTGTCCTCTGCAGCGGGCCCTGAGCGATTAAACGCGTTTTTAAGTCTTGCCCGCCTACAGCAGCTTTCGGGGAATCCTGAAGCTGCGCTGATTGTTTACGAAAGGGCTTTGGCGGCTTTTCCGGGCAACGGGCGTTTGCTTTTGGAAAAGGGGAGGCTTTTGATTTCAATTGGAGAATATGACAAAGCAAGCGCGGCAGTTTCGGCATTGCTTACAAGAGATCAGAGCCGGGAAATTATGAGAGAGGGAAGGCACCTGCTTGCCCAGCTCGAAGCCTTCAGATCCGGCAATACTCAAATTCTCGCAGCTTTGGCGGAAGACCCTGATTTTCTCGAATTTCGCAGCGGAATCCTCTTTACCCTTTGGAGACTTACAGATCTTTCTTCCTGGAAAACGCGCTTAATTGCGGAATTTCCCCAAAGCCCCGAAGCGCAAATAGCTGCTGCCGATAACGGTGTAAGCTTTGCTGTTACACCGCTTTGGCTGCTTTTTCCGGGCAGGGAAAGCATTCAGCTAAGCGCGCCGGCGGCTAGCGCCCCAGCGGCCGTCCCATCGACTGCCCCGCCAGCGGCTACTCCCACGCCCGCACCTGCCTCACCAGGAGTNTTNNTGCAAACCGGNCTTTTCAGCAATGAAGCAAACGCCCAGTCTTTGGCAGAACGGCTAAGAAGGGCAGGTTTTCAGCCGCAAATCTCCCGGCGCCAACAAGGCGGAGCGGATCGCTGGGCTGTTTTGGTTCCGGGCGGAGCCGACATGAACGCAACCATGCAAAGGCTTAGAAACGCGGGGTTTGAGTCGTTTCCGGTTAGGTGAGAGGAATTTTTTAACGGAGCCCACAGAGTAACACAGGGTTTCATAGGGAAATCGAAAAAACATCCCCTCCGCGCCATTCCGTGCTATTCCGTGCCTCCGTGAGATTATTCACATAAGATTCTTTCAAAGAAAATCATTTTTTTATGCTTGCTTTTTCCCAATACCTGCCGGACAATAATACCACGTATTATAATACTTATATAACCTAAACGGAGTTTTTTAATGAATACCATATTAATTGACGGAAAAAGTTTGAATTTACCGGATTTTAACAAAATTGCAAAGGAAAACTATCCGGTTGCACTGTCTGACGAAGCTGTTGCCAAGATAAAAAAGGCAAGGGAATATGTTGACTGGCTTGTGAATGAGGGAAAAGTTGTCTACGGGTTGACTACCGGCTTCGGAAAATTCGCCGATGTGAGCATTTCCAAACACGAAACTGAGGAATTGCAAAAAAACCTCATTACAAGTCATGCCTGCGGTGTTGGAAAACATCTTCCGCAAGAGGCTGTCAGGGCGGCGATGCTTTTAAGGGCAAATGCGCTTTCAAAGGGGTTTTCCGGGGTGCGCCTTGAAACGCTTCAGGGTTTAATTGATATGCTTAACAAGGGTGTGCATCCGGCAGTTCCGGAGAAAGGTTCCCTTGGCGCATCAGGCGACCTTGCGCCTTTAGCACACATCATTTTGCCGCTGATTGGACTTGGCGAGGCTTATTACAAGGGTGAGCTGCTTTCCGGAGCGGAAGCAATGAAACGCGCCGGAATTACTCCTGTGGTGTTAACTTCAAAAGAGGGGCTTGCGCTTATTAACGGAACTCAGGTTATGACCGGCATTGGAGGTCTTGTGCTTTATGATGCCATTAACCTTCTTAAACTTTGCGATATATCTGCGGCGTTAACAATGGAAGCGATGAACGGCGTTACGGATGCCTTTATTCCCGAGCTTCACGAGCTGCGGCCTCATCAGGGGCAAAGGGAAACAGCGGAAAATGTGCTTAAAATTCTTCAGGGCAGCCAGCGGGTTACAAAGGGGGGAGAAATACGGGTACAGGACGCATACAGTCTCCGCTGTACCCCGCAGGTGCATGGCGCCAGCAAAGATGCCGTTTTTTATGTTCTTGACAAGGTCGAAATCGAAATGAATGCCGTTACGGATAACCCGATAATTTTTGCCGAAAAGGATATGTCCGTTTCCGGCGGCAATTTCCACGGGCAGCCTATGGCTCTAAGTTTTGACTTTCTTTGTATTGCTCTGGCAGAGCTTGCCAATTTAAGTGAAAGGCGGCTGGAAAGGATGGTAAACCCACTGCTTTCCGGGCTGCCGGGTTTTCTTACGGAAAACGGCGGGCTTCATTCCGGCTTCATGATTGCCCAGTATACCGCAGCCGCCCTGGTTTCGGAAAACAAGGTTTTGGCGCATCCGGCAAGCGTGGATTCCATCCCTTCGTCGGGGAGCTGGGAAGATCATGTCAGTATGGGGACAATTGCCGCCAGAAAAGCCAGGGAGATTTATTTCAACTCAAGCCGTGTTGTTGCAATTGAGCTTTTGGCGGCGGCGCAGGCAATCGATTTGAACCTGAAAGACAGCGGTAAAAAGCTTGGAGCCGGAACTGAAGCTGCATATGACGAAATCCGCAAAGTTGCCGTAAAACTTGGAGCGGACAGGGAGATGTACCCGGACTTCAACAAGGTGGCAGAACTTATCGATACAAATGCGATTGTGAGAGCTGTTGAAAAAGCAGTGGGAGTCTTAAAATAAAGGCATCAGGCGGAATAAAAACAAGGGAGGATTTTGAAAAGTTTATGGAAGCGGGGTGCGATCGTATCGGAGCCAGCGCAGCAGTTTGCGCTTTAGGGAGCTCTGGGAACCCTTGAATGATTTTTTTTCTTTGCTTTTTGGGTAATTTTGTAATATCATTTTTTTGAGGCTGTTAAAAAAGCAGTAAATGTTTTAAAATAAAACCTGGAGGATTTAGGCTGTCCGCAAGGAGGGTAAAGCTAAAGCCAACCGGAAGCGCATTTTGTGTTTCCCAAACAACTTGAAACGAGGAGGTTTCATTTTTTATGGAAATGTTGACAAATCCTGTAGTAATATCTGTTACAGTGATGACCGTCTTGTGTTTGCTGAAGTTTAATATCGTAATTGCGATGATACTTTCAGCAGTGCTGGCCGGATTTATCGCCGGTATGCCGCTGGGCAACGTCGTGGAGGGCGGTGTAATCGTCCGGCACGGCATCATGCCTTCGTTCATTACCGGAATGGCTACAAAAAACACGGTAGTTCTTTCGTACCTGCTGTTGGGCGCATTGGCCTATGGCATATCCGGGGTTGGACTTGCGGCCAAGTTTGCCAAACTTTTGGAAAGGGCGTTCGGAAGGACAGGAAGATGGTTTGTTCTGATTTTGGCAGGCATTGCCTGTTTATCCCAGAACGTAATTCCGATCCACATTGCGTTTATTCCTATTTTAATTCCGCCAATGATTCACCTGTTTAACAAAATGAAGATTGACCGCCGCGGCGTTGCCTGCGCCCTTGTTTTCGGCCTTAAAGCACCGTATATACTTATACCGGCAGGTTTCGGCCTTATCTTCCACGGCATTGTTACTACAAACATGAATGCTGACGCTACGGCCGTAGCAATTTGGGGCAGAGAAGTACAACTCTACGAGATGATAGTACCTGCGATACTGCCGACATTAGGCATGTTTCTTGGTCTTTTAATCGCCGTCTTTATCACTTACCGCAAGCCACGCGACTATGAAGACAAACCGCTGGTGGGTATGCCTGTTGTAGACGAAAAGGATATGGAAGGCTTCCAGCTTAAACATTGGGGTGCGCTTTTTGGTGCTCTAAGTGCATTTATTGTGCAGATAATCGGCGGTATTGTCCTTCCAGCCCCTGCTATGTGGACATTGCCGCTTGGCGCAGCCCTTGGCATCCTCATAATGGTTGCCACAGGAGCAATCAAGTACAAAGAGTTTGACGCAAACATTAAAGGCGGCATTGGGCTAATGGGCTTTATTGCCTTTATTATGATTACTGCGGGCGGCTTCGGCGGCGTTATGCGCGCTACCGGCGGTGTTCCTGCCCTTGTTGAATGGGCGCTTGCTGTTGCGGGCGACAATAGACTGGCCGCCGTTATAGCGATGCAGCTAGTCGGCTTGTTTATTACAATGGGTATCGGCACCTCATTCGGAACCATTCCGATTATTGCCTTGATATTCGTTCCCTTCATGGCGGCCATGGGCTTTACTCCTGCAGCCACTGCGGCGCTTGTCATTTCGGCCGGTGTAACCGGTGATGCCGGTACGCCAGCTTCGGACTCCACATTGGGGCCGTCGGCAGGTCTCTGTATTGACGGGCAGCATGATCATATCTGGGAAACCTGTATCCCTTCGTTTATACACTTTAACTTCCCGATTATGATTTTTGGTACCATTGCAGCGATGATTCTGTAATTACTGGTTAATCTAACTAAAAGGCTGTCCGGGAATTGTTTCCCGGGCAGCCGATTTTATTGTAAAAAACATACCTCGTCTTTTCAGGGCGGGCTTATTGATTGCGGAGCTGCTTATGGAAGTTGATTTTGTAAAAATTAGTCCCACGCAGAATATGACAATTTTGGTGACTTCGCCTGTAGACAGGGAATTATACGGGGAAATTACCGAAAAAATAATGGCTTACGATCATGTTCATGCGGAGCAGGTTGGCTTTATCGAAAAACCCATGGATCCCAATGCCGCGGCTCGGCTTCAGATGGCCGGGGGTGAATTTTGCGGCAATGCTTCAATTTCGCTTTGCGCTTACCTTTTGTGGAATGCCAAGCTTGAATGCGGAGGCAGTAGTGCCCCGGATAAGTACAGCATTCCCATCGAATGTTCCGGTTTAAATGAGCTTCTTTATTGTGATATTACAAAAAAAGACAATTATTTTTTGGGCAAAATTAATATGCCTGTACCGAAAACCGTCGAAAACTTCGATATAAAAATTGCCGGAAAAAACTATAGTCTGCCTGTGGTATACATGCCGGGAATTTCTCATATCATTGCGGAAACAGAAAAGCTGGATATTGATAAAAATTTGTTTGCGGAAACGCTCATCGAAAATAATTCTTCCTTTACCGATGTGGAAGCATTCGGCGTCATGTTTTACGAAAAACCCGATACGATTACTCCCTTTGTTTACACAAGCCAGGTCGGGTCAAAGGTCTGGGAACGCGGCTGCGGTTCCGGTTCAGCGGCTTTAGGAGCATATCTTGCCATTACCGCAGGGAAAAGCATCACTGTGGACGTAAAACAGCCCGGCGGTGTAATAACAGTTGGGGTGGATATAACAAATGAGAGAATCTCAGGGATTCGCGTTGAAAGCAAAATAAAAATTGTTGCCTACGGAAAGGCAATAATATAGCGGAGAAAAAACGATGACCGAATTTATGACAATTAATCTCGAAGAAGAACTGAAAGAACTGCCGGCGCCGGCGCAGTTTGAACCGGGGATCCGCAGGGCGCCGTCACGGGGTTTCAGGCTCACAGAGGAGCAGACCCAGGTTGCGCTTAAAAATGCACTGCGTTATGTGCCGGTCAAGCACCATGCGGCTTTAATTCCCGAATTCCTTGAAGAGCTTTTCACGCTGGGGCGCATTTATGCCTACCGTTTCCGCCCGAAGGAGCGCATTTACGGAAAACCAATAGATGAATACAAAGGAAACTGCGTTGAGGGTAAGGGCTGTCAGGTGATGATAGACAATAACCTTGATTTTGATGTAGCCCTGTATCCCTACGAGCTGGTAACTTACGGCGAATCGGCGCGGGTTTGCCAAAACTGGCTTCAGTACAGGTTAATCAAAAAGTATCTGGAAAACATGACCCAGAATCAGACCCTTGCGATTTCTTCGGGGCATCCGATGGGGCTTTTTACCTCTCATCCAGGCGCACCAAGGGTTATCATCACCAACGCGCTTATGGTCGGGATGTTTGACAATATGCACGATTGGGAAATCGCCGAAGAAATGGGTGTTGCCAATTACGGCCAGATGACTGCCGGCGGCTGGATGTATATCGGCCCGCAGGGAATTGTTCACGGAACATACAACACACTGCTTAATGCGGGAAGGAAAGAGCTCAAGATACCTACAGACAAGGACCTGCGCGGCATTCTTTTTGTCAGCTCAGGGCTTGGCGGTATGAGCGGCGCACAGCCGAAAGCCGCCGAAATTGCCGGCGCGGTCGGCATTTTTGCGGAAGTTGACAAAAGCAGGATTGAAACCCGCCACAAGCAGGGCTGGGTGTCATTTGTTTCCGCCGATCTTAAAGAAGTGTTCGGCAAGGCGCAGGAATATCTTTCCAAAAAAGAACCGTATTCCATTGCGTATTACGGAAACATTGTTGATCTTTTGCAGTATGCTGTTGACAACAACATCAAAATTCCCCTGATAAGCGATCAAACTTCCTGCCATGCAGTTTATACAGGCGGTTATTGTCCGCAGGGTTTAACTTTTGAAGAAAGAACGGCCATGCTTGCAGATAAATCAAAAAGCGAGCAGTTTATAACAAAAGTAAACGAAAGTTTGCGCACGCATTACGGGGTAATAAAAAAACTCGTAAACGGCGGCTCCTACTTCTTCGATTACGGCAATGCTTTCCTCAAGGCGATTTATGACGCGGGAGTGAAAGAAATATCGAAAAACGGCCGGGACGAAAAAGACGGTTTTATCTATCCGTCTTATGTAGAGAATATCATGGGCCCGCTTCTTTTTGATTACGGTTACGGCCCTTTCCGCTGGGTTTGCCTGTCCGGCAAGCCTGAAGATCTCCGCAAAACCGATGAAGCAGCGATGAAGTGCATTGACAGTATCGAAAACAAGCGCTATCAGGATACGGACAATTACAACTGGATACGGGACGCCGAAAAAAACAAACTCGTTGTTGGCACCCAGGCAAGAATTCTTTACCAGGATGCCGAAGGCAGGGTTAGAATCGCGCTTGAGTTTAACAAAATGGTGCGCGAGGGCCTTGTGGGTCCGGTAATGCTTGGCCGGGATCATCATGATACGGGCGGCACGGATTCCCCCTTCCGCGAAACTTCCAACATCAAAGACGGCTCAAACGTAATGGCGGACATGGCGACTCATTGTTTTGCCGGAAACGCAGCACGCGGCATGAGCCTTATCGCCCTGCACAACGGAGGCGGCGTCGGCATAGGCAAATCCATCAACGGCGGTTTTGGCCTTGTATTGGACGGCTCCCAGCGCGTCGATGAGATCATCAAAAGCGCGATGCTTTGGGACGTTATGGTCGGTGTTGCCCGGCGAAATTGGGCCTGCAATCCCAATTCCATCGAAACGGTAAAAGAATACAACAAGCGTTATGCCGGCAAAAGCCAGATCACGCTTCCGTATATCGCAGACGACAAGCTTGTCGCCGAAAAAGTGAAGGAGAGGTTTAAGTAAAATGGAAAAACTGGTTGAATGTATCCCTAATTTCAGCGAGGGGAGAAACGAAGCGCTTATAGATGAACTGGCGGACGCGATTAGGGGGACGCCCGGTGTCATGCTTTTGGATTACTGCCCCGATGTGAGTCATAACAGAACCGTATATACCTTTGCCGGCAGTCCGGAAAGCGTGCTTGAAGCCGCGTTTAAGTCAGCGAAAATCGCGGTCGAGAAAATCGACCTGACTACGCATAAAGGCGAACATCCCCGCATGGGCGCTGTAGATGTAATTCCCTTTGTGCCGCTTCGAAACATGACCAGTGATGAATGTGTCCAGATGTCAAAAACACTGGGGCAAAAACTTTGGGACGAGTTAAAGCTGCCTGTGTTTTTATACGAAGATTCGGCATCAACGGCGGAAAGGAAAAACCTTGCAACGCTCAGAAAGGGGCAGTTCGAAGGCATGGCCGAAAAAATTAAAAGCCCAGGTTTTGCGCCCGATTACGGGGACAAACTCCACGAAACCGCAGGAATTGTCGCCTGCGGGGCCAGGCCGCCTCTTATTGCGTACAATATAAACCTCGGTTCTCCCAACCTCGACATCGCAAAAAAAATCGCAAAAATAATCCGGGAGCAAAGCGGCGGCTTCAAAAACGTAAAGGCAATAGGGGTTATGCTTGAAGAACGCAATATTGCCCAGGTTTCGATAAACATGACAGATTACAGACAAACGCCGCTTTACAGGGTGCTTGAACTGGTAAAAATCGAAGCAGCCCGTTACGGTGTTCCGGTAATTGGCACCGAGATCGTGGGACTTGTTCCCATGGCCGCTCTCATCGATTGCGCAGACCACTATCTCATGATAGAGAACTTTAATTCCAAAACCCAGGTTCTGGAAAATTACCTGTTGAAGGGATAACCAATGAGTGGGAATTTATTGGTTTATAACATTGGCTGTCTGGCTACACCGGAGGGCTCCGGCGCCAGGAAGGGGAAAGAGCAGGGTGAAATAAGCTGCCGCGAAAATTGCTATATTCTGGCCGAAAACGGAAAGGTTTCTGAAATAGGGGATTATACGCCCGGTCTTGAATCAACGTTTAGCGGCTGCGAAAAACTAAACGCGAAAGGCGGACTTGTTACGCCGGGGCTGGTGGATTGTCACACTCATCTGGTTTTCGGCGGGTGGCGGCAAAGGGAATTAAACATGAAGCTGGCCGGGGTGGCTTACCTGGATATACTCGCTGCCGGCGGCGGAATTCTTAATACCGTTGAAAAAACCAGGGAAGCTTCATTTGACGAGCTTTTTGAAAAGGCATATAAGCTTCTAGATGAAAGCCTTTCTTTCGGCGTTACAACTCTTGAAGCCAAAAGCGGATACGGGCTTAATACTGAAACCGAGTTAAAATGCCTTGAAGTTATCAGAAAACTCGATAAAGAGCACACTGTAGATCTGGCAGCAACGTTCATGGGCGCTCATGCTGTCCC
>JGI20163J15578_10001215_pt1 | contig 10627 bp, 9 predicted proteins | sample TergutCu122P1_FD_15578 | JGI IMG/M metagenome (IMG submission 15578)
ACCTGAAAATATTGTGGAACGTGGCGCAAACTTAGCTTTCCCTGATTCAGTGGTCAGTTTCTTTGAAGGCATGATGGGACAACCACCATGGGGTTATCCTGATAAGGAATTGCAAAAAGTTGTGCTTAAAGGCAAAGAGCCTATCACCTGTCGTCCCGGCGAGCTTCTTCCGCCCGGAGATTTTGACAAAGCACATGAGCATTTGAAAAAATTTACACCGGCTCCAACGCACCGTGATGTTTTGGGCTGGTTCCAATATCCGAAGGTCGTTGAAGATTATTTTAAACACCAAAAAGAATTCGGCATCGTCACTAATATGCCGAGCGACGTATTCTTCAATGGTATGAACGTTGGTCAAACTACAACTATTGAAATTGAAAACGGCAAGACACTTTTCGTTAAGTACCTCGGATTAGGTCTTGTNAACGACGACGGAACNCGNAANTTCAGATACGAGCTCAANGGTATGGCTCGNGAAGTNGCAATATCTGACCCTAANCTTGCCGCAACNGTAAAACCTGCTGTAATGGCCGATCCTGACAATAAATCCCACGCNAGCGCATCTATCCCGGGTATGGTTTCAAAAATAAATGTGAAACTCGGCGACGAAGTCAAGCAAAACGATGTGGTTGCAGTTGTAGAAGCCATGAAGATGGAAATTAATGTTGTGGCACAAGTTCCGGGTATGGTTTCGGATATTCTGGTAAATGCCGGACAAGTCGTTAAATCCGGTGAACTGATGTTGGTCATCAAATCGGATTAATAAGACGAATTGATGGTAACAGTCTAAGCCAAAGTTTACAGGATGAATTGAGGGATACCTCTAAATCAAAATTTAAAGAATGATAACCACAAACAGGGCACATAGTGCCCTGTTTGCTTGGAGATTACGTGGCTGAACCCTCAACCACTAAGGAGATGATATGGCTCGTGTGAGAAGCCATTGAGGATGAACCAATTTATTGCAAGGATTACAAGGTACGGTGAGTAGGAAATTAATGTTTAAATCATTTGCTTCATCTATAGTTTAACGCAAACCCATTGATTGCAAAAGCCCCCACTAATTGGAATTTATTTTTGCTTAAGAATAAAAAATGAAACGCAAAATACGCCCGATTTTTTTCGAAAATAAATTGTATACATGTATAAAATCTGTGGACATGTGTCTTTTTTGTGGTATACTGAAAGGACATTGTTCAATGCAATTTTAAATAAGAAACTCCAGCATTACAACAATGCTTTATAAGCAGAAAGGGAATATCAAATGCTTGAAAATACCAAAAATAAAAACGGGGGTAATACTGCATACGCCGCAGATTTACCAAATAGTTTCATCGAAGCAGCGTCTGCAAAACTTTTGAAAAACAATGAGATCGGAAATGAGTTATACCTAAAGTATGATGTTAAAAGAGGTCTTCGAAATGCAAATGGTACAGGCGTCCTTGTCGGACTAACAAAAGTTGGCGACGTCATTGGTTACGAGGTTAACGAAAAGAATGAAAAAGTTGCAATTGAAGGTAAACTTTTATATAGAGGTTACGATGTTGGCGACCTTGTAAGGAACTGTTCAAAAGAAAATCGATTTGGATTTGAAGAAACAACATATTTGTTGTTGTTTGGCGAACTTCCTACCAAAACACAACTTGATGAATTCACTGCGCTTTTAGGAACAAGACGCGAACTTCCTGTCGGTTTCACTCGTGATATGATTATGTCGGTACCTTCACCGAGCATCATGAACAAGCTTGCTCAAAGTGTGCTTGCTATGTATTCATATGACCCGGAACCCGATAATATTGCAGTTCCAAATGTGCTTAGACAATCACTCGAGCTTATCGGATATTTTCCTGCACTTATTGCTTATGCATATCAATCTAAAAAATTATATTTCGACAATAGAAGCATGCATCTTCGTCATCCTATTCCGGAGTTGTCTACTGCAGAAAACATATTAAGAATGGTGAGATCAAACGGTGAGTTTAGTGATTTTGAAGCAAAACTTCTTGATATTTCACTTATTTTGCATACCGAACACGGTGGCGGTAACAATTCATCGTTTACAACGCACGTACTTTCATCATCTGATACAGATACTTATTCTGTTATTGCTGCTGCAATAGGTTCGTTAAAGGGACCGAAGCACGGTGGTGCAAACATTTCAGTTATCAGAATGATGGACGATTTAAAAGAAAATGTAAAAGATTTGTCAAACCTTAAAGATGTTGAGCAATATTTCATAAAAGTTTTAAGAGGTGAAGCGCATGATCGAAGTGGTTTGATATATGGACTGGGTCACGCAATCTATACGATTTCTGACCCAAGGGCCGTAATTTTAAAAGACATGGCAAAGAAGCTTGCTGAGGACAAGGGGATTTTAGAAGAGTTTATGGTTTACGACTTTTTAGAAAAGCGTGCCCCTGATTTGTACAAAGAAATAAAAGGTGATCATACACCACTTCCTGCAAATGTAGATTTGTATTCCGGGTTTGTCTATAGCGCGCTTAATATTCCAAATGAAATCGCAACGCCTTTGTTTGCAATGGCAAGATTGTCCGGTTGGTGTGCACACAGGCTGGAAGAAATCATTGCGGGCAAAAAGCTTATCAGACCGGCATACACAGGTGTACAACCTGAACGGGAATATGTTTCAATTGACAATCGCAACAAATAATATTTTGTTCAATGCCATAAAAAAGACTCTGTCTTAGACGAAACAGAGTCTTTTTATTTAAAAATCTTTATTTGCGCTCGTCATTTTTTGAGTACTTCATACTAATCCAACTCTTCCTGACTTCGCATAACATGAACTACTTTATAACCGCGTTCTTCAAGTGCCTTTTGAAGTTCGTCAGTATTAAATGCGTTAAACCTTATAACTACATCACATACAGCCGCGTTGCCGCCATATACTGCAACGTGGCTTATATTAAAGCCAAAAGAATGGAAAATCTTTGTTACGTCTGCTAAAATGCCCGGCACATTTGGTGCTTGAATAGTAAGCCTTGTGCCAAGCATACGAAATCCCATAAGATCCAAGAACGCGTCAAAGATATCACTTTCGGTGATGATTCCCACCAGGCTCCCCGCATCGTCAACAACAGGAAGCGTACTTATTTTATTAGCGCGCATAAGCACTGCAGCCTCTTCAAGTAGCGCGTCCGGCGTTATTGTTAATGGGTTTTTTGTCATCGCAACGCTTACTGTCGTTTTTCCTAAAAGATAGTTGATTTCAAATATACTAAGTGTAGACGCCTTACTTGGAGAAACCTTTTGCAAATCTCCTTCTGTTACAATACCAACTACGCTTTTTCCATCTTCGGCAACAACCGGAACGCGCTTTAACTTCTTTTCGCGCATTAGATCCATAACGTCTGCCAAAGGTGCATCGGCCTTAATTGTAAACGGATTTGCCGTCATTCTGTTTTTTACATACATTTTCGTTGCCTCCTATTTGACTATCGCACGTGGTCACATCACTTCAACATCACGATGTATTTGTGCTATTCTTATTCGCCACCCATATAAGCTTTTCTAATCTCATCGCTCTTCGCAAGCTCTTTCGCATCTCCCGAAATAACAATTTTGCCGTTTTCCAGCACATATGCTCTATCTGCAACCGAAAGTGCTATATTGGCATTTTGTTCAATCAGAAGTATTGTCGTGCCGCTTTTGCTTATGTCTTTTACTATTTCGAAAATTTCTTTAACGAGTAGTGGTGCAAGACCCATAGATGGCTCATCAAGAAGAAGTATACGCGGTCTTGACATAAGAGCTCTTCCCATGGCAAGCATCTGCTGCTCTCCACCTGACAAAGTTCCTGCAAGTTGTTTTCTTCTGTCGCCTAAAATAGGGAATCTTGCAAACACGTTTTCCATGTCTTGTTTAATTTGCCCTTTGTCGTTCCTTAAAAATGCACCCAGCTCAAGGTTTTCAAATACGCTCATTCCCGCGAAAACTCTACGTCCTTCCGGTACTTGAGAAAGTCCCATCTCTACTCTTTTCGGTGCAGGAACTTTAACGATTGACTTGCCTTCAAGCAAAATCTCCCCGTCAGTGGGAGCTTTTAACCCTGAAATCGTACGTAGCGTCGTTGTCTTGCCTGCGCCATTCGCCCCAATCAAAGTAACAATCTCTCCTTTTTCTACATTTAGAGAAATTCCCTTTAATACATGTATTACACCATAATGCACATTTAAATTTTTAATTTCCAGCATATTACTCAACATCCTCCCCCAGGTAGGCTTGTATGACTTTTGGGTCGTTTTTTATTTCTTCAGGCTTACCTGATGCTATGAGCATACCATAATCCAAAACATATATACGTTCACATATCTTCATTACTAAAGACATATCGTGTTCAATTAATAAGATCGTCAAGTTGTATTCTTTGCGTATCCATTCGATTGTCTTTGTTAACGCCGCAGTTTCGTTTTGATTCATACCCGCAGCAGGTTCATCTAACAGCAAAAATATGGGCTCTGTTGCAAGTGCCCTTGCAATTTCAAGATGCCTCTGCTCGCCGTAGGACAAATTTTTCGCCAGTTCATCTTTTTTGTGGTTAAGTTCAAATATTTCAAGAAGCTTAAAAGCTTCTTCTCGCATTCTTTTTTCTTCTTTATGATATTTTGAAAAACGAAAAACACTAGGTAAATGAAAAATCGCTGACGGTAGTCTGTATTTCACATTTTGATGCATTGCCACAATTACATTTTCAAGAACAGAAAGCTCCTTAAACAGCCTGATATTTTGAAATGTGCGTCCTATGCCGTGTTGTGAAATTGTATGAGGTTTAAGCCCATTCAGCTTTATGTCTTGTCCTTTTACATTTAGTGTAAGCGTTCCCGATGTAGGCACATATACGCCTGTAAGCAAGTTAAAAAGCGTCGTTTTTCCCGCACCGTTTGGTCCGATTAATCCAACAAGTTCTCCTTCGTCGATACTCATGCTTACATTTGATACGGCCATTAAACCGCCAAACGATTTTGTTATTTTTTCTATACTAAGCAGTGCCACTGTATTTGCTCTCCATTTCTATTCTATTCGTGCGTCGGCTTTTCTCGGGCCGATTTTTCTAAATAATTTATCAAGAGTAATTTCTTTTGTACCCATAATTCCTTGCGGTCTGAAAATCATGATACAAACAAGCATAACGCTGTAAATAATCATGCGAAGGTTAGCCACTGCTTGAAGCGCCGTGTTTGCAATCGCAAGAATCACTGATGCTATAAGCGAGCCTGTAACGCTTCCCATTCCTCCAAGTACGACAATTACTAAAATATCTATCGACCTTAAAAACCCAAAGAGTCCCGGATTTATAAAATGAAAATACGAAGAGTATACAGCGCCCGCAATACCCGCAAAAAACGCACCGATAGCAAACGCCGTCGCTTTGTATTTTGTGATGTTGATTCCCATGGATTCAGCCGCAACCTCGTCCTCTCTTATTGATATGCATGCTCTGCCGTGTGATGACTTCAGGAAGGTTGTGATGCATAGTATTGTAAATATCATAAAAAAGCACATAAGTTCCCAGTTGACGAACCTCGGAATTCTCATGATTCCCGCTGCACCATTTGTTATTTCCAAGTTTTGAATAATAATTCTTATAATTTCTGCAAGACCAAGGGTTGCAATTGCTAAATAGTCGCCTTTTAAGCGAAGTGTCGGTATCCCGATTAGTATTCCTACGGCCGTGGCAAATATTGCCGATGCAAAAATAGCTATTACAAAACCTTCAATTGTCGGCATTCTTGTGGTTATGATTGCACACGTATACGCTCCTATGGCCATAAATCCCGCATGACCCAGCGAAAACTGCCCTGTGAATCCTGTTACGAGATTAAGGCTTACTGCAAGGATGATGTTTATGCATACAGTCATTACAGTAATCATATGAAACGCATCTAAGATGCCTTGCAGCATCAAAATTTTAACTGAGCCGTACAAAAGAATTATTAAGCCGACGTTAGCTGCAAGCTTTTTAAATTCTTGTGACTTCACAACGTCTTTAATCCATGGTCCTATTGCTTTAATTCTCTCGCCTATTGTTCTATTTTGTCCACCTTGTTGTATCGTCATATCCTACACCTTCTCTCCTAAGCTTTTGCCGAGAAGTCCTGACGGTCTAACAATCAGCACAATAATTAATATGGCAAATACTACGGCATCTTGATATAAAGAACCACCATATCCCGATACAAAGGTTTCTATGATTCCGATTGTCATGCCACCAACCATAGCACCCGGTATACTTCCGATTCCCCCGAAAACTGCCGCTACAAAGGATTTCAACCCCGGCATTATTCCCATAAAAGGAGTTATAGAGTTGTAGTAAATCCCGATAAGAACTCCTGCGGCACCTGCTAGGGCAGAGCCTATCGCAAAAGTATGAGAAATAGTTCTATCTACACTTATACCCATTAGCTGGGCTGCATCTCTATCAATAGAAACAGCTCTCATAGCTTTACCTGTTTTAGTTTTGTTAACTATATACTGGAGCAAAACCATGAGCACAACAGCACAAATGACAAGGTATATCTGTTGCAAGCTTATTCTAATTCCGCCGACAATATAAAGGGTGTCAATAAGAAGCGTCGGATACGGTCTCACGCTTGCGCCTGCAAAAAATACAGTGGTGTATTGCATAAACAAAGAAACCCCGATTGCTGTGATTAACAACGTTATCCTCGAAGAACCTCGAAGGGGTTTGTAAGCTATTCTTTCCGCTAATACACCTGTTGTAGAAGCTGCTATCATAGCTATTATGATTGTCGGGAAAAAAGGAAGATTCCCGAAGTTTGCTACAATATAACCATAATACGCCCCCAGCATATATATGTCGCCGTGAGCAAAATTAATAAGTTTTATAATTCCGTAAACCATCGTATAACCTAAAGCGATGAGTGCATAAATGCTGCCAAGTGAGATTCCGTTCACCGCTTGTTGTAAGGCTAGTTCCACTTTTTTACCTCCCGTTACTTGCTATTTTCCCGTATAGCGTTGTTGTTGCTCGCTCAGTCGACGCTTGCGTATTTCTGGTATACGCGTCCGCCTCGTTCGCTTCGCACGCCTAGCTATCCGAGAAAATCTCTGCGTAACTCAAAAATTTCCTGCGTAACTCAAAATTTCCTGCGCAATCGAGTAAAATCAAATTTGAAATGGGGTCGGAAAAAATCCAACCCCAATAAGTATACTGCAACCTTCTAAAATAGTCAATCGTAATGCGTTTTTTAACTGTTATCGGTTGTTACAGTTCACGCCAGTTGGGCAGTTGTCTTTGTTAATCTGCAATAGCCGGCAATATGTTAGAGTGGTACTCTGACACTTGATACTTGTACACCATTTGCAATCTCAACTACTACAACCGGTTTAACAGCGTTGTGGAACTCATCGATTGTAATAGTGCCTGTAACTCCTTGGAAACCAACAGTCGCTGCCATCGCGTCTCTTATTGCTACAGGATCATCTGTTCCTGCTCTTCTTATTGCATCAAATAAGAACATTGCTGCATCATATCCGGATGCATTAAAGCTGCTCGGATCTTCGCCGTGTTTCGCTCTCCATCTGTCTATGAAGTCAAGTACTACAGGATCCTCGTCAAGTGATGAATAATGAGTTGAGAAAAATACATTGTTTAGTGCCTCAGGACCTGCAATGTCAAGAAGTCTCGGCGAGTCAAAACCGTCTCCACCTAATATAGGTACTGTGATTCCCATTTCACGCGCTTGTCTGATTATCTGGCTTACTTCATTATAATATCCGGGCACGAAAATAACGTCAAAATCTGTAGCGTTTATTCTTGTAAGTATCGGGCTGAAATGTTGGTCACCTGTAACATAACCTTCTTCTATAACAATTTCTCCACCCATATCTGTAAATGTTTCTCTAAAACTTGCTGCAAGTCCTACAGAATAATCAGTATCTACCATTATGATAAGTGCTGCTCTTCTTGCATCTTTATAGTTAAATGCAAATGTTGCCATGGCAGTTCCTTGGTAAGCATCCCTAAAACAAATGCGGAATGCAAAGTAACTTAAATTTCCTGCGCCATCATATATTAGATTGTCTCTTGTTGCAGAACCTGTTACCATAGGCACACGATGAGCCATAGCCGCAGGGATTGTTGCTCCGAAGTTTCCGGAAGTTGCCGGACCAATTATTCCTACAACGCCGTCCCTTGTCATCATCCTTGTAGCAATTTGATACGCTTCCATAGGATCCGAATTGTTGTCCATAAGGATATATTGTACCGGTCTTCCAAGAACTCCGCCTGCTTCATTTATTTCGGCGACTGCCATCTGAACTCCGTGTACCGATTGGATTCCAAAAGAAGCAACAGGGCCTGATTGTTCGTAATTTATACCGATTAAAATTGGCTCACCAGATGGCGCTTCGCCATTGCCGTTGTCGCCATTATCGCCGTTTGCCGGTGGTGGCGGTGGTGGTGCCGGTTGATTGTTATTGCCACATGCAGCCATGGAAAGCACCAAAGCTACTGCCAATACTATAGTTAATACATACTTCATACGTTTTACTTTCATTTTAAAAGTTCCTCCTAAAAAATCAAATGGGCTCTTGCCTTTTTGGCATTTCCACAATTTTAGTACGTTTTTTTGTGTTTGTCAACAAATTTTTTTATATTTTGTGTACAATTTTGACCTATATTTTTTTTATAATTGAACACACACAAAAAAGCCGTGAGAAAAGGTCAAACTTTTGTCACGGCTTACAATTTCAACTTACTCCCAATCTTTGCAAACATCTACCCACTCAATCGCTTTTGATATCGCAAAAAGTTCATCGCAAGTTAATTCTATTGCGCTGTTTGAGCTTCCACAGGCAGGAAAAACGGTATCGAAACGCTTCATCGAAATATCTGTATACACTTTGACGTCATCTCTTTCTATTGCAAATGCGCATACACCACCTATTTCATGTCCTGTATATTCCAAAACTTCATCCGGCGTTAACATTTTCGCTTTTAATCCAAATAGACTTTTGAATTTGCTATTTTCAATTTTTGCATCGCCGGCAGTTTTTATCAAAATGCAGCCATCCGGGCTTTTGAATGAAAGTGTTTTGCAAATTCTTGCAGGAATTACGCCTACCGCTTCAGCCGCAAGCTCCACCGTTGCCGATGATACCGGAAATTCCAAAACCTTGTCACTCATATTAAATTGCTCCAAATACTTTTTTACTTTATCGATTGCCATTGTTTCCCTTTCAAATAGCTTTGTCAAAATGCTAAGTTACAAACATTTTTCCGATACAAGCTATTACCTTTCACCTGTTTTAAATGTCATATATTTTGCATCCGTTATGTTTGATTGAAATTGCCGATGACACAAAATTACGCTGTGTCAATTATACGAGGTTTTTTGAGTTTTTACAAGAGTTTCAATAACAGCTAGTGATATGTAGTCATTTGTGATATACTTTTCATAAAAGTTTTCGCTTTTTGGCAATTATACATGGAGGATTAGTTATGTCAGTAGAAAAATATATAAATCTTGCACTATCACTCGGTGCCGATAATGTAGTTCCCGTAACACCTGATGACATCGTCTTTGATGGCAGAACGTATCTAAAATGTATGTTTGGGTGCAAAGACTGGGGCATCGGTTGTACATGTCCATCAAAAGAGGGCTTCCCAAAACCATGGGAACTTGAACCACTTTTGCGCAAATACAAAACTGTGCTTATCATACATTCACACAATAAAAAAGTCGCACAAGAAGCCTCTTTTACAGTTGAGAAAGAAGCTTATTTTGACGGTGATGTAATGGTGTTTTCTATGTCCGATTGCGCTATATGTGAAACGTGTGCAGGTCAGGACGGCAAATCGTGTCGAGCGATGATGCGTGCACGTCCTTCGTTTCATAGTGTTGGCATTGACGTCTTTGCTACAGTTAAGAAGTTGAATCTCCCTCTCACAACCCTTAGAGAACAAGGTGAGGGTCAAAATTGGTATGCAGCCGTTTGGCTGAATAGCTAATGTATTGTGCCAAAGTGAACGTCCACGTCTACGGAGTTTACTTTGGCATTTAAATTTGCAAACATAAAAGTTAAAAATTAAACATCGTATCTTGGAACAAAACACTGTCAACTTACGTCTTATATAGTAATTAATTATATAGTTTTAGGCTACATAAAAGCTTTCCCGATTTATGGGTGAGTTTTATTGCCACTACTATATTACAAATACTATATTACAAAAGGAGACAAACTGTATGAAAAATTTTACTAAAAAAAGACTTGCAATAATACTTGCTGCTTTCATGTTAATGTTAGTGCCGACTGCTGTATTTGCCGGAGTTTCCGGTGTTACCGGCAGTTCAGATGCGATCACAGTCACCGTTGATGGGCAGGTTATATATTTTCCTGACCAAGAACCGGTTATTGTAGACGGAACAACTCTTGTGCCTGTTCGTGGCGTATTTGAACACATAGGTTTTGAAGTCGATTGGGATCATGATACTTCTACTGCGCTTCTTACTCGCGGACATTTCCACATTAATGTTACAATAGGCGAATCAACTTTTGGCGTTTTGGTTTACGATCCCGATTCACCATTTCCGGGTCATGGAAGTATTGTAGCACTTGAAGTTCCTGCACAACTAATAGGCGG